>Ga0102589_1002246_pt1 | contig 23026 bp, 18 predicted proteins | sample AraplaMF_Col_mLB_FD_76858 | JGI IMG/M metagenome (GOLD analysis project Ga0102589, IMG submission 76858) | Arabidopsis root microbial communities from the University of North Carolina, USA - plate scrape MF_Col_mLB | ecosystem: Host-associated > Plants > Roots > Endosphere | place: USA... | reverse complement strand
TTACGAGGCCATTCCGAAAATGGCAACTGATGCAATTGCCAGTGGTAGCCCTGGAAATAATCCTAAGGTTCCAACAAAGGAAGAGTTAATGGAGCTTTATAAAATTGCTTACCATTATGAGTTTTAGGAATTCGAAAAGAGACAGACTAAAATAGAGTTACAAATCATATGAAATTTGTAACTCTATTTTTTATTGGTTCGGGAAATATTCCAACTTATTAATAGGTGTGTTATAATTTTGAAAATTTTAATAAAGGAGTGGGTATTAATGGAAGAATGTTTTGTTTGCATTAAACATGCTGGCAACATTCAAGCTTCAGAGTTAAGGATTTATGAAGACGAATATGTTTATGTTGGGCATATAGACAGAAGTGGAGCACCAAATTATTTAGGGCATATCATGATTGATTTAAAAAGACATGTTCCTACTCTTGGAGATATGACTATAGAAGAGGCAAAAGCATTTGGTGTTATTATGGCTAGGGTTAGTAAGGCAATAATGGAGTGTGAGAATGCAGAGCATATCTATTCATTGGTTTCTGGAAACTCAGTGCCACATTTGCATATGCATTTAGTTCCTCGATATCCGAATACACCTAAACAGTATTGGGGACCAAACGATGTGTATGATTGGGAAAATGCCCCTATGGGTGACAATATAGAAGTTGTTAAACTTTGTACTCGAATACAAACATATCTTGAGAACAATGCATATGAGTGAAGCTATAGAAGATTTTAGTTGGATAGGTAACCAAGACAACTTCATAGATCATCCAAATCTTTATCAAATGAAACATGTTATTGTTGGACGATATGGTGGTAACTCCGATGCAGGACAATATAAAAACGAAGACGGTTGTTTAGTATGGCTAGATGAAAAGCAAGATTGGGAATTTTCCATTTTACTAGATGCTCATAATACATCTGAAAGTGCTCAAATAATTATCGAACAATTTCTTGATCATCAAAATGAACTTACACATTTATTATCTTTACCGACAAATCATCAAACCTTTAAAAGGATCGAAGAAAAGATTTTAACTATATTCCAATCAGAAAAGTTCTTGTCTATTTGCAGAAATATTACTGGAGAAACTGCATGTTTAATTGTTGTAAGAAAAGATAAATATGTATGGTGGTTTTCGGTTGGAGACTGTGTTCTTTTTTTATTTCATCAAGAATTGGCTGCATTAGGCCAATTTCAATTAAATCAAAGGCAATTTTACGAATGGATAGGACAAGTCAACACATTTGAACAGGACGTCCCATGCTATAGCGTTGGAATTAAAGAATTGAGAAAAGGAGAAAATCGTCTTTTTCTAACCACAGATGGCTTACTTGAATGTCCTCATGAACCATACGCTAACCCGATTAACATTTACAATTCCTTTTGTAACGCTAAGGATAATGAAAGTATTTGGTCAATGTTAAAGGAGATCAAAAAAATGGTGTCAGAGATAGCACTACCATAGTTTTCTGGAGAGTGAATATTTCAAAGGAAGCTACTAGAGCGAGTAATCAAGATTAATGGAGTCTGATACCTGTGCGCAAGAGTGAAATGCCCGCGTGCAGGAGTGAAATACTCGCGGAAGAGGAGCAAATACTCGCGAGCAGCAATAAGAATACCCCGCAACATAAGAATCACAGCTAGTAGAACCTTCAATCTTGCATTCTCTTCATTGGTTTGTAGAATTAATATGACATATTCGAGAAAATATAGTAATATTTTAGGTGAATCATCATTCATTTTTGCGAAGGGGGAAATTGTATGTTGCAGGGGAAAACAATTATTATTACAGGTGGATCAAGTGGAATGGGGCTTTATATGGCGAAGCAATTCGTTGCTGAAGGAGCTAATGTTGTCATTACAGGCCGTAATGAGGAGCGGTTGGCAGAGGCGAAAGCTTTTATTTTAGAGGCTGGGAAAACGATTGAAACATTCCAAATGGATGTTCGAGTGCCTGAGCATGCGGAGGCGATGCTAGCATTTGCTGTTGAAAAGTTTGGACAGGTTGATGGGCTAGTGAATAATGCTGCTGGTAATTTTATAGTGCATGCAGAGGATTTATCACCTAATGGTTGGAAAGCTGTTGTTGATATCGTTTTAAATGGGACATTCTATTGTTCTTCCGCAGTCGGTAAGTACTGGATTCAAAATAATATTAAAGGATCTATTCTTAATATGGTCGCAACTTATGCATGGAATGCAGGTGCCGGTGTGATTCATTCGGCAGCAGCGAAGGCAGGTGTTTTGTCAGTGACTCGAACGTTAGCTGTTGAATGGGGAAAACAATATGGCATTCGAGTAAATGCAATTGCTCCAGGTCCAATTGAGCGTACAGGTGGTGCAGATAAGCTTTGGGAGTCAGAGGCTGCAGCCGCTCGTACATTGGATTCTGTTCCGTTAGGTCGTATAGGTACGCCTGAAGAAATTGCTGATCTTGCAACATTTATGATGTCTGATAAGGCAAGATATATGAATGGGGAATGTGTGACACTTGATGGTGGGCAATGGCTCAATCAGTATCCATTCTAACTTCTTTCAGCGAAGTCTCCCACCTCTATAGGTGGCGTGATGAATGCAGGGCTAAGCACAAAGCCGATTCTGGGCACAATTAATAAATATTTTTTGCATAATGGAGAGCTGGGTTGACGCATACTAAGGGCAAAGAAAGGAGTTTTGTCAATGGGTATGTGGTTAATACCGGCTCTTATTGCCATAACGGTTATTTCTGCTATTTCGCTTGTGTCAACGCTTAAGATTGCCAAAATGACGTCTCAGCGGGAATCGGAAAATGATACGCCGATTTCAGAAACCGTTGAAGATTATTCGACGATGCTCAACCCGATTGTGTGGGTATATATCATTTTTTTACTTTTTCTGGGGATCATGATTTTTTATTATTGGAGTAAGGCTGGCTATTAAAAAGATTTTTTTCTTCATTCAGTTCATATTTATAAATATGAACTGAATGAAGATATTTCCATTTCTCTCAGGTGAAACCTTCTTTATATATGCACTTTCGATACTTAGTTTTGTTTCAAATTGCTAAAATAATTCGTTGTTAATAAAAAACTCTTCTCGGCCTTGTCGTGGTCATATAAGGAAAAGTTATGATATGATAAAAGGGAAGCATCCTGTTCTGCAAAGCGGGGACAGAAAAGGAGAAGAAGTTCATGATTTCAACTAACAGCAAAGACTTATTAGCAATGCCAATTAGTGATTTTATTATTTCATCTGAAAAGGTTGCGCATGTACAAAGTGGAAATAGTGCGGAACATGCACTCCTAGTACTGACACGTACAGGGTATTCTTCGATACCTGTTTTAGATTTGAAATATCGACTTCAAGGTTTACTAAGTATGAAAATGATTACTGAATCCATTCTTGGACTAGAACATATTGAATATGAAAAGCTACCCGATATTAAAGTGGATACGATAATGGATAAAGATATCGCTGTATTAAAATTGACAGATACTTTTCAGCGGGCTCTAGACTTAGTTATTAACCACGCCTTTTTATGTGTTGTGGACGAAGATGGGACATTTGCAGGAATTTTAACGAGACGAGTTATTCTAAAGCAATTGAAAAAATATATTTATCAAAAAGAGTAGTAGTTTAAGAGGGGACTCAGATGAAAATCATGAGGCCCTCTTTGCTTGTATCGGAGGTTTACTGATTGATGGCAACAGAGGCTGAAATTTTAAAAGTACTAGCAGAGGAACGTAATATGCGTAAAGCAGCAGAACGTTTATTTTTATCGCAACCAGCACTTTCTCAAAGGCTTCAAACTATTGAAAAAGACTGGGGCACTCAGTTATTTATTCGTTCGCAAAAAGGACTTACGGCGACACCTGCTGGAGAGCTTATTATTGCCTATGCAACAGAAATGCTCAGCAAAAAAGAAGAGATTTATGAAACAATCCAATCGTTAACGACGAAAGTAAACGGGACATTGAAAATTGCCTGTGCCTCGATTGTCGGACAAAACTGGCTTCCGATAATATTAAAGGATTTTGTATCGAAATATCCTGATGCAAAAATTTCTCTTATGACCGGCTGGAGCTCTGAAATTGTAAAAGCACTTTATGAGGGTGAGGCTCATGTAGGGATTGTGCGTGGGCAGGTTGACTGGAAAGGGGAAAAGATTCACCTTTTCCGTGACACCCTTTATTTAGTAGATAAAGAGTTGAAAACGATAGAAGATGTGCTAACGACAGATCGACCTTTTATTCAATTTAAAAGTGATTCCAATTACTATCAGGAAATTCAACAATGGTGGCGTCAGCATTTCGCTTCAAATCCACGAAAACAAATTTTAGTTGATCAGATTGAAATTTGTAAGCAAATGGCATTGAATGGTATCGGTTACGCTATCTTACCTTCAATAACGTTAAATGACAATGATGGTATTAATAAAATAGCATTAACTAATAATGAAAAAGAATTTGGAATAACGCGTGATACTTGGTTAATTGGCTATGAATCTTCATTTGAGTTAAGACAAGTAGAGGCTTTTGTAGAGGTAGTGCAAGACCATGCGCGATGTTTGTTTGATTATACGAAATAAAAATACTATCAAGGCAGTCCCAAGTGATTCATTTGGTGCTGCTTTTTTAACATAAACATGGAGGTGATTTCCGATCCGGCACCTATGTTGGGCACGAAGGCGGTAACATTTTTTTGTAATTAACCAATTCTTAAGAGTTTATGAATATTCATGAAGATGTCATAAGAAATGGAACAAAGTGCAATAAAAAACGTATAATTATTTAACCATCAATTTACATAAAAGGGGTTGAGTTTTTGAAGAAATCGAATATTACGGTACTCATACTACTATTCATGTTTGTTAGTAGCCTTATTCTTCCTGTGGAGCAGGCAAATGCTACTGCAACTGCTACGCTAGAGGTACAGGCTAAAGTAGGGATTGCAGGTAAGGCTAAATACCAATCAGTTGTGCCGCTTCAAGTAACAGTAAAAAATATTGGTGCAGACTTTTCTGGAGATATGGTCATCAATGCTTCCGGTTCTTATCAAGCTGCAACAGCAAAAGTGCTTCCGATAGATATAGCGGCAGGAGAAGAAAAAACATTTGATATTTATCTAGATGGTATCGATAACTATAATTACTCGAATGACGATGTGTTTGCATTTTTTGAAGGAGGCATAGAAAAAGGGAAAAAGGTTGCATATAAAGGAACAAAGCAGTTACAAAGTAATCTTTTAGATCCTTCATCCGTTTTTATTTATACATTAACGGATAAAAGTGATCGTTTATCAGCATTTTTGCGACTTTCCCAATTATCTCCTCAAAATAATGTTGAAGTGTTCAATTTAAGGCAAATGAAGGATTACACATTGCCAGAGGATACAGAAGGATTTGCAATGGCGAATGTTATCGTCATCGATGAAATTGCTAGTGCTGATTTATCGCAAAAGCAACAAGAGTCTTTATTAAAATGGGTACAGAATGGTGGAACATTATTAATAGGAGCTACTGATCAAGTAAATGCAACAGCGGCTATTTTCAAGGATTATTTACCACTAACATTATCCGGGCAAATGACAACAGTTTCTGCAGAAAGCCTATCAAAATTATCAGGCGGAGGGACTTTTACACAGCCTATTTCTATTTATGAAGCGACTGAAAATCAAGGTAGTATTCCTGTATTAACAGAAAACAATAAGATTTTAGCGTCTAAGAAAAAAGTGGGCAGTGGAGAAATTATTCAAACAGCCTTTTCTTTAGGGGACCAACCACTTGCGTCTATGGATGGTTACCCAGCATTAGTGGCGAAATTGATAGATATTCAAAAGATGTCACAACAAGTAGTTCAAGGACAGTCATCGCTGGAGCAAATTTCAAATGAACTAGGTTATATAAATGAATTATTCCCTTCGTTTGAAGTATCTGTTAGCTATATGCTCATTGTTATCATTTTATATATTTTAATTATCGGACCTATTTTATATTTCATTTTAAAGAAAATAGACAAACGTGAGCATGCGTGGTGGATTATTCCCGCGATATCCATTGTGTTATCTATTGCTCTATTTATTTTTGGTGCAAAAGATCGAATTGGGCAACCGCAAATTCAACAATCTGCATTTTATAAAGTAAATGAAGATAGTAGTTTAAATGGTTATTATGTAGAGTCCATTTTAACAAATCGTAGTGGTGATTTTGTTGTGAATACAGATAAGAATACAAGTGCATTTGCGCTGCGAAATTCTAATGATTTCGCAGGGACAATAGAGAGTTTACATGAAATATCCTATATTAAGGAAAATGCCAATGGTTCAACGCTGACATTACGTGATTTAAACTATTGGTCTATTCAGTCGTTTGCAGGGAAAACGGCGGCACAAAATATTGGCAAAATGGATATCGATATTACGTTAAAAAATGAAAAGCTGACTGGGACAATTAAGAATAATTTCCCGTTTGCCTTAAAGGACGTTACGTTAATCTCTGGCATTAAAGAAGTTAAACTTGGCGACATTGCAGCGAACGGTACTCTTAAAGTCGATAAGGAGCTAAAAGCGACAGTTCTTCAAAAACCATCTGGTTTTACTAATTACAATTACGGTAATTATCCAACGAAGAAGGAAGAAGTGAATCCTGCACGAATCGAGTCAATGAAAACTCTGGCATTACCACTTGTAGAAAAAGAGAAAAAGCCTGTCATTACAGCATGGGCCGATCAAGCTATAGCTGGGGTTGAGCTGGAACAAGGTGCTGATATGTCTCCGCTTACTTATTTGATTCAGCCGTTTGATGGCAAAATAGAGCTATCGGGTCCTTTTACAATGAAGCGTAATAACTTTACGTATTCAGTAAACCCACTATCTCCTAATTCGAATTATGACAAAATTGATGAGCAGTTAAATAGTTGGTATTTGTCTGATGGTTTATATGAAGTATCCATCACGATGCCAGATCGTTTTATGAATTCCGTTCAAACATTAAATGAACTGACGATTTCGAATAAGGATAGTAATCGTATGCAGCTATCGATTTGGAATAATGAGACGAAAGCTTATGAGCCGTTGGTAGATACGAAACAGGTGTTTACAGAAAACATAAAAAAATATTTCAATGATAATGATGAATTGTTGATTGAGGTTAAATTCGGACCAGATCAAACAGGTGAGCAAACAAAATTACCGGATGTAGAGCTGAAGGGAGTGGCGAAATAATGATTGAAATTCGTGATTTAACGAAAAGATATGGCTCCTTTACAGCACTAGATCATTTGAATCTATCTTTGGAGGAAGGGGTTGTCTTTGGTTTTGTAGGTGCCAATGGGGCAGGTAAATCGACTACATTCTCGATTTTAGCAACGTTGCTGTCTCCAACTTCAGGTGATGCCCTTATTAATGGAAAGAGCGTTATTAAGGAACCAAAGGAAGTACGAAAACTGATTGGTTATATGCCAGATTTCTTTGGCGTCTATGATCAACTAAAAGTAGACGAATACTTAGATTTTTACGGTGCTAGCTACGGCATTGGGGCAGCTGAACGAAAAGTACTTATTCCACAGCTGCTTGAGCTAGTAAATTTAACAAATAAACGGTATGACTACGTTGATTTACTTTCACGGGGGATGAAGCAGCGTCTATGTTTAGCACGTGCTCTTATCCACGATCCTAAAGTATTAATTTTAGATGAACCTGCATCAGGTTTGGATCCACGTGCACGAGTAGAAATGCGTGATATTTTACGGAATTTAAAATCCATGGGAAAAACGATATTAATCTCCTCACATATTTTGCCTGAACTTGCAGAAATGTGCGATGAAATCGGTGTGATTGATAATGGTAAGCTTATCGCTCATGGCAATGTAGCTTCCATTCAAGCACAGCTACAGGGGGAGAAGCGTATCGTAATTAAAGTAACGGATTGTTTAAACGAGGTACGTGCATTTTTGGAGGAGGATCCACTGATTTCTTCTATAGATGTAATAGAGAATCGCTTAGAGATAGCCTTTAACTACCGTGGAACAGATGCTGATCAGGTAGCACTATTAAAAAAAGCTATACTTGCGAATTTACCTATTTATGCGTTAAGGGAAGAGGAAAAAGATTTAGAGGATGTCTTTATGGCTATTACGAAGGGAGCGGACAATCAATGATGGAACGATTTTATAATCCGGTATTCGTAAAAGAATTGAAGTTGCGCTTCCGTTCTTTTAAAAGCTTTTCAGGTTTAATGTTTTATTTAGCGGTTATTTGTATTTTTATCGCAGGGTTTTTGCTTATAACAACTGGTTTTACAGGCAAGGGTTTCTTCAAACCAGAAACAAGCTTTATGATGTTTGCGGTATTAACAATTTTACAAATGGCTCTTGTCCTTTTCATTACACCAAGCTTAACGGCCGGTGCAATTAGTAGCGAGAGAGAAAAGCAAACATTAAATATTTTACTAACAACGACACAAAGCTCTACCCAAATCATCATTGGAAAATTATTATCCTCGGTAGCATTTTTAGTATTAATGCTGATCGCAGGATTACCATTATATAGTATAGTGTTTTTATTTGGTGGCGTATCGCCGTCTCAATTAATCTCGATATTTTTATTTTATTTATTAACAGTCGTAGCAATTGGTAGCATTGGTGTTATGTTTTCAACGATTACCAAGCGAACGATTGTTGCAATGATTTCTACGTATGGTTCGATTATCTTTTTAGGTGGCATTACAGCGTTTTTCTTCTTTTTAACAGTGGCCTTCCATCAAATGGGGAATACGGCCGTAGGTACTACGACTTCTTATATGGCTTACTTTTGGGCTTCTATTAACCCAGGTGCATTAATGCTTACCCTTACTTCGTCATCTATGGGGGATGCATTAGCACAAGTTTCGGGAGTGGAATTACCTGTATGGATTAGTTACTTAATAGCTTATTCATTGATTATTGTTTTTTGCTTAACAATAGCGATTAAAAAATTACGTGCCAATATGAAAAGCAACCGATAAGGAGGAAAATTTATGGAGCATCGTAAGCAATTACAAAATTATATTCAACGTGCTAAGACGAGTTTAACGGTAGAAAGAAGCATTCCAATTGCACAGTACGGCTTGTTTTTGGCATTGCTTTCGAGTGCTTCCCTCTTTCTCGTTTCTAGACTATTTGTTTGGCCATATTATCGCCAAACGGCTCTTGCTACCTTTATCGTAGTCATACTAGCAACCGTACTATTTATGTGGTGGAAGCGTGTAAAGGAAAAGGCAGCATTGCATACACTTGATGATTATTTTTCTCACAATGAGCTGGTGACAGCCTTATCGTTCGAGGATGATCGGGATCCTCTCGTTCAATCTTTACTAACGAAAGCAGTAGAAGACGTTGAAAAGGCGTTTGCTAACTTTAAGGCTCGAAAGAAAAACTTGTTTCGTCCAAAAGCATTGATTGGATTATTTGGAACAGCTGTTGTACTAGCAATTCTTTATATGTTCCCAGCAGCTACACAAATTGACGCAATTGAAGTGGAAAAAGAAAAAGCTGTTATTGAGGATGTTAAGAAGGAAATTGCTAAATTAGAGAAAAAAGCAGAAACAAAAGAAGTAAAAGAGCAATTAAAAGAATTGCAAAATACGTTAAAAGAGGCAGAAACAGCTGAAGAAGCATTACGTGAAGTCGTGAAAAAGCAAAAGGAGCTTGCTTTAAAGGAACAACAATTAAAAGATAAGCAAACGGCTAGTAAGGATGGCGCTTCTGACGAGCAAGGTTTATCGAAGGAAGAAGTGGAGCAATTGAAAGAACTTGCCCAAATGCAGCAGGAGCTAACGCAAAATGCCGATGCTACTCAGACAGCTATGAGCAAGCTTGGGAAACCTGCGAGTAATTCCCTACAACATGCTATTGCGAGTGCCAATAGTGCCAATAACAATCAGCAAAGCAATGCTAATTCAAATCCAAATCCAAATCAACAGTCTTCAGCGAATTCACAGCCAAGTAATCAGCAAGGTCAGACAGGGCAACAGGGGACTTCCCAAAATGGTTCTCAACAGGCTAGTGGTAAGGGTCAGGGACAAGGATCGAGTCAAAGTAATCAACAAGGACAAGGGCAAGGGCAAGGAAATGGTCAAGGGAACGGTCAAGGTCAAGGTCAGGGGCAGGGAAATGGCAATGGCAATGGTTCTGGTTCAGCAGGGGGTAGCGGCGCAGGCACAGGACAGGGGGGCCGCGATTTGTTAACGACACCGAAACGAATTGGTGGCTCTAGTCAGACTTCAGTTGATGGTGGAGCATTAGGCGAAGGGTCACATGTTTCAGAGCAACAAGGAAATGGTCCTATTACTAAAGGTTCTATTCGTCCATATGAGGAAGTTATAGGTTCCTATAAAGATAGCTATTTAGAAAGCTCAGAGCGTTTACAATTACCGAAGGATTTACAAAAAGTCGTGCAATCTTATTTCACGTCAATTGAGTCTCAGTAGGAGGAAAAGGAATGGCATTTACAGAGCAACAATATGTTGAAATGAGTTCGAAATTACTACAAGTAAAGGAAGAAATTCATCGCTTTATCGTCGGGCAAGAGGAAGCAATTGATTATACATTATACGCAGTCCTTGCTGATGGGCATGCATTATTAGAGGGCCTACCGGGTTTAGGGAAAACGATGTTAATCCGTACAATCTCTGAAGTGTTAGATTTATCATTTTCACGAATTCAATTTACACCAGACTTAATGCCTGCAGATATTACAGGGACAAGTATGATTGAGCGAACATCTGATGGTAAGCAGCAATTTACGTTCCAGCAGGGTCCGATTTTTAGCCAGATGGTATTAGCGGATGAGATTAACCGAGCAACACCAAAAACACAAAGTGCATTGCTTGAAGCAATGGGTGAAAAAACGGTAACAATTTTGGGCGATACAAAGAAAATGGCAAGACCATTCTTCGTATTAGCAACGCAAAATCCGATTGAGATGGAGGGAACGTACCCTTTACCAGAGGCGCAAATGGACCGTTTCCTATGTAAAATTCTTGTGCCGTATCCTGAGAAAAGTGAGCTAATGGAAATTATGAAGCGGACAACAGGCGCTACGGAAATTGGTTTACAAAAGATCATGAATACAGAAGCACTTATTGAAGCGCAGCAAATGGTGAAAGAAGTACTCGTTGCTGATGAAATGCTCGAATTTGCGACGGACCTTGTTGTGGCTACACATCCTGAGAGAGTAGATGCCATTGGTGAGGTCAAGCAATATGCCATGTATGGTAGTGGCCCTCGAGGACTGCAAAGTTTAATCAAATTAGCGAAGGCAAGGGCGCTTATGAACGGACGTTTCCACGTCTCTGTAGCAGACATTAAATCTGTGGCGAAGCCGGTGTTACGCCATCGTATGCTGTTGAATTATGAAGGGGAGGCTTCAGGTAAAACAGCAGACGATGTGATAGATGTCATTTTAGAAAAAGTACAGCAAGGTGTTAATAGGTGACGCAAAAATTATTATTGCCCGAGGATTGGCTAGCGAAAATCAGTCGCTTCCAAGTAGCGACGGCCTCCAAATTACGTGGTCAACACAAGGGCTCGCACCGTTCGCAACGCTTCGGGGCATCACTCGATTTTTCCGATTTTCGTGAATATCATTTAGGAGATGATGTGCGTCAGGTAGATTGGAATGTCTTTGCGAGAACGGATAAATACTTCATTAAACGTTTTTTAGATGAACAAGAGATGCGTGTTCACATTTTACTAGATACAACTAAATCTATGGGCGATCAAGCAAAATGGACTTTTGCCAAGCAAATTGTCGCCTCACTTGGTCTAATGGTGCTCGGTCGCGATGATCGTTTATCATTTTCTTTTGTCCAGGATGAAGTGAAGCCACCATTTCGTCGAAAAGGTGCCATGTATCGTCGTGCCTTTTTACAGGTCGTCACAGATATAGAGCAAGCAACTTATACAGATAGTTTCGCACAAGGAGCTTTAAAAGCATTGCCAAAGGATAGTACGGTACTATTTATTGTGACCGACGGACTGGAGCCAATCGAGGAATGGGCGCAACTTTTAAAAAGGCTACCACGCTTTGCGGGGGATGTACGTATTTTGCAAATAGTTACGCAAGAAGAACTTTCACCACAATATACAGGTGATGTTCGCTTACTCGATCGTGAAACGGGCAGAGATGTAAATGTTACGATGTCTTCTAAAGTTCTAGACACATACTTGGCAAGACGTTTATTACATGAAGAGGAATTTGAGGCAATTTGTCGGCGTTTCGGTGTTCGACAATTACAGCTTAAAGTAGAAGATGGATTACAACATGCCATCTTTCAACAATTATTAAAAGCACATTGGATTAGGTGAGGTGAGCCGTATTGGGCTTTAGTCAAATACTTTTTAGCTGGACGGCCATCATCCCGGTCATTGTCCTTCTATATTATTTCTTTCGAAAAAAATATACCGATCAAACTGTATCCTCCACTCTTTTTTGGTCGGAAATTATGCAAGAAACACGTGTATCTCCATACTTAAAACATTTACAAAAAAATGCACTGCTTTATTTACAACTAATAGCCCTTCTTTTACTTGTACTGGCATTAATGAATCCTTATGTTAAAAAGTCAACGATTGTTGGCGCGCAAGCGATTTTCATTGTAGACACGTCCGCAACAATGTTAGCGGGGAAAGGGCAGTCAACATTTGACACACAGAAAAAAGAGATGCTGTCATTGGTTAATGAGCTTGATGGAAGGCCCGTGACACTCATTACAACAGGTAATACGCCAAAAGCTATATTACAGCAAGAAACAAATACAAAAGATATTGAAAAAGCTATTCAAGAATTACAAGTAGCCTATGAAACAGCTCATATGAATAAGGCTCTCGATGTGGCACAGGCTTTTGTCGGTAATACACCAACATCTATTTATGTCTTTACAGATTCGCTCGATAAAAAGCAATTGCCGATGGAAAAAGATACGGTGAAGTGGATTGTAAAAGGAGCTGCGAAGGATTTAACAAATATCGCAATTACCCGTTTTGCTGCTACTACAGATGGACAATCTGCTGTGGCACTTGTACAGTTACAAAATGATACGGACCAAGAGCAACATGTAACTCTTTCGATAGAAAATGCTAAAGCTAAGGAGTTAGTTTCAGAGAGTGTCGCATTACCTCCAAATGAAGCTGTAACAAAAACATTTAAAGACCTATCGTTAGAAGATACTATGACGGCTAAAATAGATGCTAAGGACGATTATGCTGTTGATAATTCACAAACTGTATTGTTACAAACGGCGACTTCAAAAGTAGTTGTTGATCAAAGTATGCATCAACTTATTCAAAAAGGTTTTCAAACGATTAATAGTAGTGTGAAAATTGTTCCATCTTCACAAGTAGCCGACAATAAGGATGCCACTGTTGTGACAAATCAGACGGCGCTTCTCGAAAAAATAGACAAGCCAATAGTATTATTTGGACGGGATGACGTTGAGAAGGTTGAAGCTACTGGGGAAATCGGTACAACAAGTCATGCATTGTTTGCGTTTAGTGAACTAAAAGATATTTACGTCAGTGCTGTATATCCTGGATTCGACGGCTATAAAACAATTGCATCAGTTGGAGACCAGCCGTTTATACAGCGTTCACCAGAAGGAGATATTGTAGTATTAGCAGATATTGCTGATACAGATTGGCCGCTACATCCTTCATTCCCATTATTTTTATGGAGTGCTGAACAGCAGCTTTCAGAATCAATTGGTTCACTCGGTATTTTTACTCCAAATGAACAACGAGCAGTTGCTTTAGCGCAGGGGGATTGGAGTGTATATTCACAGGATGATGAGTTTTTATCGTCCGTTACGAATGGTTTATTAACAGCTCCAATGAAGCCAGGAATTTATACAGCGCGCTCAAATGATGAAGAAAAGCGCTTTATCGTACAGCTTCAAGCGCAAGAACGTGTGATTGAAAAAGGAACAAGCTATACACTTGGAGAGCTTCAGGACAATGGGATGAAAGAAATATCGAAAAGCTCGTTCGTACCTTGGCTGATTCTTATAATTTTAGTATTACTTGTTGTAGAGTGGGAGGTGCAACGACGTCGTGGATTTACGAATTGATATGCCATTAGCATTGTTGCTTTTACTTCCGTTACTCGTGTATTTTGGATGGACCTATTGGCGTGAGCGTCAACGACTTAAAAAAAGTCATATCGTCGTTATAGGTATCCGTATGGTAGCAATATGTTGTTTGGTTTTTGCACTTGCTGGGCCCTATATTTTATTGCCCGTTAAGGAAGAACAAGTATTATTCTTAGTTGACCGTTCTGCTTCAATGAATGGTACAGATGATGAGATGGTCAATTTTATAGCGGAAAGTTTACAGTCGAAAAAAGATGAACAACTTGCGGGAATTTATTCTTTTTCATCGACATTACAAACGGAAGCTATGTTATCGAATACTTTAAAGGAAGTGCCGAAGTTTACAGCAATAAAAGCAACAGATCAAACAAATATCGAACAGAGTCTACAGCTCGCTTCAGGTATTGTAGATCCGAAAAAAGCAACACGGCTTGTACTCTTAACGGATGGCAATGAAACAAAAGGAGATGCCTTAGAATTTGCATCAAAGTTTAAAGGTTCGAATAGTAGCGTTGATGTAGTGTCATTTAACAAACCTGTAGCTAAGGATGTATCTTTGAAAAGTTTTGTAACACCACAAGTTGCTTATGCAGGTGAACAGCAGCAGCTAGTCACTGAAATAAATGCAACTGTAGCAGAACGAGGGGAGCTCTTATTATACGAAAACGATCAGCTCATCCATCGTGAGACAGTGGAGCTTGCAGAAGGTTCAAATATTTTTACCTATAAACATGCCGCAACGGCTGAAGGGCTTGTAAAATATGAAGCACTTGTGCAGGTAGATCAAGATGCGATTTTAGAAAATAATAAATTAACGAGTGTCACGATGGTACAAAGTGAACCACATTTGCTAATTGTTAATGGCTATGAAACACCATCACCTATTGCAGCAGCACTTGGCAATCAATCCATTTCCTATGATGTGGTAGATGCTAAAAGTCTACCAAATGAGCTTTCTAGTTATTTACAATACAATGCAATCATTTTTGATAATGTGCCAGGCCACTTAGTAGGCGAGGCAAAAATGACTGTCATTGAGCAGGCAGTGAAAAACTTTGGTGTCGGTTTTACAATGGTCGGTGGTGAAAATAGCTTTGGCTTAGGCGGCTATTTTAAAACACCAATCGAAACTTTACTACCTGTAGAAATGGAGATTAAAGGTAAGGAGCAATTACCGTCATTAGGGCTGGCAATCGTACTTGATCGCTCTGGAAGTATGGCTGGGGCAAAGCTAGAGCTTGCTAAGGAGGCAGCCGCTCGTTCAGTTGAAATGCTACGAGATGAGGATACGCTCGGGTTTATTGCCTTTGATGACCGACCTTGGGAAATTATTGAGACAGGGCCACTTGGCAATAAGGAAGAAGCGGTAGATACAATCTTATCTGTAACGCCAGGCGGGGGTACTGAAATATATGGATCACTTGCTAAAGCTTATGAAAATCTAGCCGATTTAAAGCTACAGCGTAAGCATATTATTTTATTAACAGATGGACAGTCTCAGCCGGGTAACTATGAAGACTTAATTGCACAAGGAAAAGAAAATGGCATTACTCTTTCAACGGTTGCAATTGGTCAGGATGCAGATGCTAACTTACTTGAAGCACTCAGTGAGATGGGCAGTGGACGTTTTTACGATGTTGTTGATGAGCAGACGATTCCTTCTATTTTATCTCGAGAAACTGCTATGATTTCACGCACATATATTGAAGATAACCCATTCTACCCAACTATATTTAATGTATCTGGCTGGAATACGCTATTTGCAAATGGAGTACCTAAAATGAATGCTTATATAGGTACAACAGCAAAGCAGGGAGCTGCTGTTATTGCAGAAAGTGAGAAGGAAGATCCTGTACTTGCAGAGTGGCAATATGGCCTTGGTAAAACTTATGCCTTTACGTCTGACTCGACAGGAAAATGGACGGGAGACTGGGCAAGGTGGCAAAATTGGGGTACATTTTGGCAAACGCTTATTTCAAAAATGCTACCAAGCTATAACGATGTTGCCTACGATGTACGCCTAGAATCAGACGGCTCCTTTGTCATTACTGACCCAACAAATGAAGCGGCATTTTTAGATATTGTTGCTGTCAATGAAGCGGGTGAAGAACTTGAAACACAGCTTGAGGCAATTTCAGCATCACAAGTTCGAGCAGTCGTGCAAGCAGAACCAGGACTCATCTTCTTCCGCATTGCCGATGAAGAACAAGCTATTTACCAAGCTGGCTTAAGTGTACCTTATAGTGCTGAATATGAATTACGTCCAGTGAACGATAAGCTAGTCAAAGAACTAACAAAACAAACAGGCGGCTCCGTTTTGAAAGAACCGAGCGAAGTATTCCGTGAATTTACTAAAAAAGGAGTGGAACGCCAAAATATCGCAACATGGCTTTTATTAGCAGGGATGCTACTATTCTTCATTGATATTACTATTCGACGCTTTGGTTGGGGCTTCCTAACAAGACCGAAGAAAAACGAACAGCGTGTAGAGGAAAAACCAATACAGGCAGAGGACACAAATGTTGCCCAGCTATTAAAGGGCATGAAAAAACGCCATTAGCAATTAAAAAACGATGGTTCAACGCTTTATAGCACAATGAGCCATCGTTTTTTGTCGTTGTACATATTCTTTCAAGGATTATCGCCCAACATTTACATTTTGTCGATAAACTTTAGCAATTTATCACCCAACTTTTAATTTTTATCGACACCACCTTTCAAAGAGAAAAAAGGATTCATTGCCAAAGAAAGTAACGTTATTAATTTGCCCAAATCAAGCTATTTAAGAAGAGTATTAAGGTTAGTTACAAACATAGTTTTCCGCAAATTGCTAGCAACGACAATGCCTAATACAGCACCAATAGTACTTGAAGTTAAAAAGGCTGGCATAAAAAATAAAGCAGCTACAGATGTCCCCATTAATAAATGTGCGTAGGGCACTGCAATAAGTGAGGCAATAATACCTGTCCCAAACATTTCACCGATACCTGCTAGCCATAGTTTTCCGCTGTATTTATAAGCAAGGGCTGCACATAAAGCACCAATGACACTGCCAGGTATGGCTAATAATGAGCCAGTGCCTGTTAAAATACGAATAATGGCTGTGATAAAGGCGATCATAATAGTAGGCACTGGTCCAAGAATGATCGCGCCAATTACATTAATGGCATGCTGTACAGGGTAAGCACGCGCAATGCCCGTCGGTATTGAAACGAAGGTAGAACCTGCTACGGCAATTGCTACTAATAAGGCCATAATTGTTAATTTTCGAATTGACATAATTTCCACTCCTATTTTGTATTTAGTGAATCGCTAATAAACCTGAAAAAAGCCACCCCCTAAAAGCATTAGGAAGCGGCCTTGCATTTAAAATAGTAAAAAGCAAGTGTCGCCACTTCCCTCCGCTAGTGTGAACTAGATCAGGTTCAAAGGGTCCGTATATGATCATATACGTCTCAGCCTTTTAAAGACTCCCCTAGTGGTAAACATTTAATTGTTAGTTTTCCTCATAATTATGTAGCATGCTACTAAAAATAGTCAATCACTATTCAGACTATTTTGTATCAGGATGCATAAGGTGAGGGGCTTTTTTCATTGTCCAAATAAGGGCAAGGAAGAAGCAGGCCATTAATATAATAGCACCGAAAATATAAGGACTGTTCATATTCCAATCGAATAAAATCCCTGCTAAAGCTGGACCAATCATATTACCAAGACTCATATACGCATTGTTCAGACCAGCTGCAAAGCCTTGTTCATTTTCAGCAAGCTTTGAAATCAATGTGTTGACTGCTGGACGAATCAATGTCGTAGCTGTAGAGAAGATTGTCGCTACAACTAAAATAAGAGCAAAGCCAGATACGAATAGTATTAAGAATATTGAAACGGATGCAATAAATAAATTGACTAACACTACTTTCATTTCGCCGAAGCGATTAAACAGTGGTGTAATCACAAACATTTGAATAACAACACCAAAAGCGCCGCCCACAACTAATATAATGGCGATATCTGTAGGTGTGTAATTAAACTTATCTGTCACAAATAATGATAATGTTGTTTGGAAGTTAGCAATTCCGAACGAGAATACTAGCATGATAATTAGCATGACAAAATAAGGCATTCGGACTGAACGCACCATTTGCTTTGCAAGATTATCCTGCCTCTGCGCTTTTTGCGCTGTGTTTGGTTTTGTACCAGGCAATAAAAAGAACGATAAAATCGCTGCTAAAATAGCTGCACATCCAGCTGTATAAAATGGGAAATGCAAACTAACTTTTGAAAGGAATCCACCGATACCTGGACCAATCATAAAGCCAAAGGACATGGCTGCTCCTAACATACCCATACCTTTTCCTCGTTCCTCATACGTTGTAACGTCTGCCACAAAAGCCATAATAGGAGGTGCCACAAATGCAGAACCAAGGCCACCTAAAAAGCGTGCCAAGAAGAGCATCCACACATCTGTAGAAAGCCCGAAACCAATTTGTGCAAGCCCTGTTACGATAAGGCCGAAAATAATGAGATTTTTTCGACCATATTGATCGGAAAGATTCCCAGCAATTGGTGAAAAAACGAATTGCGCTAAGGCGAACGTTGCAATCAACATGCCAAGTACTTGTCCTGCAGCACCGAATAGTTTTAAATACTCAGGCATGACAGGAATAATAATTCCAATACTCCCCATTGCGATAAACATATTAAACATTAAAATATATAAAGCCGCCTTATTAGACTTCTGCTGGGTCATCAAATACCCCTTTCTTTATTCAAATATATTACAGTCTACCACAAGGCTTGTACGTTTACTATTGACTATAAGTCTGAAATAAGAGACTTATTTATGGGGATTCTAATTTTTAAAACAAATCTTACACCCGATTTCCCCATAGAAACCTACCGTTAGCTTAACGAAAAAAGAGGCTAGGAATCAGGTGTCAATTCAGATGACCTTCCCACAAAACGAGGGGGTGATTTCCGTTCCGACTGGGGGCTTTGTTGTTGCTGCCGCTTCGCTTTCGCACAGAAAACATCCGCTTCGCTGTAGGGTCTCTATATAGAAAAATTAAAAAATATAACATCAAAAAAACGCAAGAAATCAATTTTTCTAAAATTGATTTCTTGCGCTTTGAGGTTTATCGAATACTCATTTTAAATTCTAAAAACAGCTCATTGTATTTACCTAAATAATCAGGACCTAAGTTTTTATAAACTTCTAATGTTTTACGTTGTTCTTCAGAAGGATAGAATCTTTGATCAGATACAACTTCCTTATCCATTAACTGCATCGCTGCAATATTAGGAGTAGAGTAGCCTACATAATCAGCGTTTTTAGCACCTGATTCAGCTTTTAGCATGAAATTAATGAAGGCATGTGCACCATCAATATTTTTTGATGTTTTTGGGATCACCATATTGTCAAACCATAAGTTTGAGCCTTCCTTTGGTACAGCAAAGTCCAAATCTTCATTTTCTGACAACATGTCAGCTGCTTGACCAGACCAAGTGAGTGCCACGCTCGCTTCATTATTAACCATCAGCGGTGTAATTTCATCCCCGATAATAGCTTTTACATTTGGCGCCATCGTGATTAGTTTATCAGTAGCTTCACGTAGCTCCTCGTTATTTAAAGAGTTGAGAGAGTAGCCAAGGCTGTTTAAGCCCATGCCAATCACTTCACGTGCACCGTCTACTAAAAAGACTTTACGCTTTAATGAAGGATCCCATAAGTCCTCCCAAGATGAGAAGTCGAGATTTCCAACGAGCTCTGGATTATAGACAACGCCGACTGTTCCCCAGAAATATGGAACAGAATATTTATTGTCGTCATCAAATGGTAAATCTAAAAAATAAGGATCGATATTTTTAAAATTAGGGATTTTCGTTTTATCTAAAGGAACAAGTAAGTTTTCTTCCTTCATTTTTTCAATCATATATTCAGAAGGTACTGCAATATCGTAAGCTGTACCACCCTGTTGAATTTTTGTCATCATTGCTTCATTTGAATCAAACGTCTCATAGATAACGTGAATGCCTGTTTCTTTTTCAAATTGTTTCAGCAGATCAGGGTCAATATATTCTCCCCAGTTAAAGATTGTTAACGTATCTTTACCACTTTTCCCACCGCCCGCACTTAGGGCGTCAGCAGCATAGAATAAAAGGGCGGAAACGACAAGTATTGCGATTGTTGCTTGAATTAATTGCTTCATTGAGTTCCCCCCGTTCTTTTATTAGCGCGGCTTGTGATGAAGTAATAGCCAACTACGACTATAACCGTTACAAAGAATACTAAACCAGAAATAGCATTAACCGTTAAGGAAATACCGGCACGTGCCATCGAATAAATTTCAACAGATAAAGTACTGAATCCGTTACCTGTTACGAAAAATGTTACCGCAAAGTCATCTAGAGAATACGTTAAGGCAAGGAAGAACCCCGCAAAAATACCAGGTTGAATATACGGTAAAATAACACGCATCATAACATCTTTTTTCGTTGCTCCTAAATCTAATGCAGCGTCGATTAATGATTTATTCATTTCTAATAGTTTCGGTAAAACCATTAGTACAACAATTGGAACACTGAACGCTACATGTGCTAATAAGACAGAAGCAAAGCCTAATTTAATACCAATCATTGTGAATAAAATTAAAAAGCTTGCACCAATAATGACATCCGGGCTAACAATTAACACATTGTTTAAAGAAAGTAGTGTATTGCGCATTTTTGAATCTTTAACAGTAACAATACCAATAGCTCCTAGTGTTCCGATGATTGTAGAAATCAATGCAGAGAGTAAAGCCACGATGACTGTATTAATGAGAATGACGAGTAGACGTGAATCCTCAAAAACAGCTTTATAATGTTCTAACGTAAAGGACTCAAAACTATTCATCGTTCCACCACTATTGAACGAGTAGAAAATTAAATAGAAGATAGGTGCATACAAAACGATAAAAACAATCGCTAAATATACTCTTGCTGAAGCAGATAGTTTTTTCATCGTACGCGACCTCCTTTATCCTTTTTCTGTCCCGTAATTAACATAATAATGACCATAAATAAAATTAAGAAAACAGCAATTGTTGAACCCATTCCCCAGTTTTGAGTGACAAGGAATTGTTGTTCAATAGCTGTACCCAGTGTAATAACACGGTTTCCTGCAATTAAACGTGTAATCATGAAGAGTGATAATGCAGGAATAAATACAACTTGAATACCTGATTTAACACCGTCCATTGTTAACGGCAAAATAACGCGACGGAACGTAGTAAAGGCAGATGCCCCTAAATCACGTGCTGCATAAATAAGTGCCGGATTTAAACGATCCAATGAGTTGAAAATCGGTAAAATCATAAATGGAATAAAAATATAAACGGATACGAACACAAAGCTAATATCAGTGAATAGCATTTGCTTCGGATCAAAACCAAATACTTCGATAAATGCATTTAATGGGCCGTACAAGCCGAAAATCCCGATAAAGGCATATGTTTTTAACAATAGATTAATCCAAGAAGGAATAATAATTAGTAAAAGCCAAAGCTGCTTATATTTTGTTTTTGTTAAAAAATAGGCTGTTGGATATGAAACAAGTAACGTAAAGAATGTAATTAAAAACGCATACCAGAATGAACTTAATGTCATTTTTAAATAGACAGAAGTAAAGAATGCTTTATAATTATCGAGCGTGAAATTGCCATGTATATCTAGTAGGGAATAGTAAACAACGAGTGCAATCGGCGCGATAACGAAAAGTGCAATCCATAAAACATAAGGAAATAAGGCTGATTTCGAAGTCTTAGTTTGCATCTTCGTCGTCCCCATACGCCTCTAAACGTTTATCGAATTCTTCTTCTGTTTCATTTAAGCGCATTACATGAATTGCTTCTGGGTCAAAGTCTAAACCAATTTCTGTCCCTACCTCAGCTTTTTTCAATGAATGCACAAGCCATTCATTGCCATCTTTGTCGTACGTAGATAATTCATAATGTACCCCGCGGAACAATTGAGTATCGACTTTAACGACAAGTTTTCCTTTATCGATTGTTGTCATTTCTAAATCCTCTGGGCGAATGACAATATCAATTTTTTCGTTTGGCTTCATACCTTGGTCAACACATTCAAAAACTTTACTAGCAAATTCTACTTTGAAATCTTCAATCATTACGCCAGGAACAATATTTGATTCACCAATAAAATCAGCAACGAAGCGGTTAATTGGCTCATCATAAATATCTACTGGTGTACCAGATTGTTGAATTTCACCTTCGCTTAAAACAAAGATTTCATCACTCATGGCAAGTGCTTCTTCTTGATCGTGTGTAACAAATACAAATGTTTTCCCAAGACGTTGTTGTAACTCACGTAATTCATACTGCATTTCTGTACGTAGTTTTAAGTCTAACGCTGACAGAGGCTCGTCAAGTAAAATTACTTCAGGATCGTTCACAATCGCACGAGCAATTGCCACACGTTGACGTTGACCACCAGACATTTCAGAAATTTCACGATTGCCATAGCCAGCTAAGTTAACGAATTTTAATGCTTCAGCAACACGGTTTTTAATTTCACTTTCAGGAAGCTTTTTTATACGAAGCCCAAATGCGACGTTTTCAAAGACATTTAAATGAGGAAATAACGCATAATCCTGAAAAACTGTATTTACTTGGCGTTCATTGGCAGGTACTGAGTTGATTTTTTTATCATGAAAATAGATATTTCCTGTTGTTGGTTCTGTAAATCCAGCAATCATACGTAAAATAGTTGTTTTACCACAACCGGACGGACCTAGTAGCGTATAGAATTTTCCCTTTTCTAGCTCCAGGTTTATGTTTTTTAAGACGACCGTGCCGTCATTATAAGACTTTGAAACGTTTTCAAAGCGGATAATCGAATTCGTTGTCATAGATGCGCCT
>Ga0102589_1002244_pt1 | contig 23035 bp, 12 predicted proteins | sample AraplaMF_Col_mLB_FD_76858 | JGI IMG/M metagenome (GOLD analysis project Ga0102589, IMG submission 76858) | Arabidopsis root microbial communities from the University of North Carolina, USA - plate scrape MF_Col_mLB | ecosystem: Host-associated > Plants > Roots > Endosphere | place: USA... | reverse complement strand
CATGCCCCGGTCCTTCTACCATCACCTGTACATCATGCTTCCAGGCAATTTGTGTTAATTCCCCTAGCGTTTCTAGCTCCGCAAACTGAGCCTCATCATTGGCATCGGCTATAGAACCAGGACGTAAACCATCACCTAAGGAGAAAGCAACATCATAGGTTTTCATAATTTCACAGATTTCTTCAAAATGTGTATATAAAAAGCTCTCTTGATGGTGATATAAACACCACTGTGCCATAATCGAGCCTCCTCGAGACACTATGCCTGTTACACGATTAGCTGTTAATGGCACATAGCGTAACAATACCCCTGCGTGAATCGTGAAATAATCAACACCTTGCTCCGCTTGTTCAATTAACGTATCACGATACACCTCCCACGTTAAATCCTCTGCCACACCATTTACTTTTTCGAGCGCTTGATATATCGGCACCGTCCCTACTGGCACCGCGGCATTACGGATAATCCATTCACGCGTCGTATGAATATGTTTACCCGTAGATAAATCCATAATGTTATCAGCACCCCAGCGTGTAGCCCACGTCATTTTTTCTACCTCTTCTGCAATAGAGGATGACACCGCCGAGTTTCCAATATTGGCGTTAATTTTCACATGGAAATTACGCCCAATAATCATTGGCTCTGCCTCAGGGTGATTAATATTAGATGGCAAAATTGCACGTCCCGCCGCGATCTCTGAGCGCACGAACTCAGGATCCATATTTTCGCGAATCGCTACAAATTCCATTTCTGGAGTAATAATTCCCTTTCTTGCATAGTGAAGCTGTGTTACATTTTTACCTTTCTTCGCACGCAAAGGATTTCTTGATAAATCCGGAAAAACATTTTCATTCATTCGTGGATCATCAGCTTTGCGGAATCCATTATCTTCTGGCTTGATTGTACGACCTTCGTATTCTTCAACGTCACCTCGTTCTTTAACCCATGCACTACGTAAAGCTGGCAATCCTTTCGTAATGTCCACCTTATGTGCAGGATCAGTGTACGGGCCACTCGTATCATAGACACGTACTGGTGCATTTTCTTCTTCACCAAAGCTTCCCGTCGTGGGGCTTAAAGCAATTTCACGCATAGGCACTAAAATATCTGGTCGAGAACCTTCTACGTAAACTTTTTTACTTCCATCAAAACTTGACATAATCGTAATATTTTTGTCGCTAACTGTTGTCATAAACTACTTCGCTCCCTTTTACATTTATATAAGGACCGAATCTAGCTCACCCCAACAAAACGAAAGCCGAATCCAAAAAATTTTGGATCCGGCTAAGAATGTAAAGGTATAGTTATTGCAAATAACATAGTGTGCAATAATGGTTAACTTTCCCACGCTGGTATGAGCCAGATCAGGTCCAAAGGGTCAAGAAACCTCTATGCGTTTCCCTCTCAGCCTGACTCATCAGACTCCCCTAGTTAGTACTTATTAAGTTTGATGCTAGTGTAGCAGATATTGCTAATAGATGGAAGCTTCATTTGATTATTTTTAGATTATCATCATAATATGTGGCTGATTTCCGTTCCGGCTGGGGGCGTCCGATGAGCCCCAAGGAGTCGCCCAGCCGGAACGAAGATCAACTTATATCCTTGTTTTATCAAATATAAATCTCTAGCTTTTAATTCAGAAGAAAAGCGCCCAACTGTTATGTAAATAACAGTTCCGCTACATAAATCACAATTGTCACTGTAATACAGCTCACAATTGTTGAAAATAAAACTGTTTGTGCAGCAGTAGCCGATTCTACGTCATATTCTAATGCCAGACTAGAACTATTTCGTGAAGTCGGAAACGAACTAGCTATAAAAAGTGATTGTGCCACGACACCATCAAGACCAAGCGCCAAAATGATAAGTAACGCTACGGCAGGCCCAATTATTAGTCGTGTAAAACAGCTAAAGTATACCATCTTATTGAACATGGATTTGATTTCAAGCTGTGATAGTTGTGCCCCTAAAGTTATTAATGCTACAGCGATAAAGCCATCTGCCACATAGTCTATCGGTATTTTTACGAACTGTGGAATTGGGATATTAAAATAGTTCATAGTAACGCCGATAATAAGTGCATGAATAATAGGCATTTTGAGGAAGTCCTTCAAAATTGACATGCCTGATTTTGTTGAAGAAATTAAATTGTACAAGCCGTAAGTATAGGTCGTCATATTTTGAAATATGACGAGAATGACTTGAATTGCTACCCCAATCGGCTGGGTGACGAAAATCATTTGTGCAACTGGAATACCATAGTTGCCCGAATTAATGAGGACAACGCTATTTTTAAACACGGCAGCCTCCGTTTTTACTAAACCGAGTCCCTTTGCTAGAAAGTGACTAAGCACCATTTGGCTTCCGATAAAGAGCAGAATAAATAATGCCACTTCCCCTAGCACAGACACCTCTATATTCGTTTCGTATAAATTCACAAAAACAGCTGCTGGCATGAAGCAATATGTAATAAGTTGAGATAGTGCCTTTAAATTAAAACGAAATTTCCTTTGTAATACTGCACCAAGTACTAGAAGCACTAAAATCGGAGCTACAATTTGAAAAAAAATCATGCCGAGATACATCATAGCGATGTCCCCCTTTCCTCTCCTATAGTAGTGCTGTTTGTATACTCGGTCAATGAACTTCAGCTTTCACTATCATTCATAACAAGGCCATTTTTCTGAACATACGAAACTTATCTAGCGTTTTTATCATGTTAAACAAATGATACAGAAAAAGGATCATTACTTTATTTAAATTAATACAACGAATAGTAAAATAGCCCATTCTTGCACTAAACGAAAGAAATATATGATATATTATCCATTACATACAATGATTGGAGTGACAAAAATGAAGAATAAAGTATTTTCTACTTTTATGGCAACTGCTATTACAGCAACCTTAATAGTGCCCGTGTCAACTGCAAATGCCACTTCTAATGATGTATCTTTAAACCACTCAATTCAAATCGACGGACAAGTAGCTGCAGCCAAAACAAAGGGGCAAAGTGTTACTATTTCTAACATAACTAAAGATCAAGTACGCACATCCAATGGCCAATTTAAAATTAGTAAGTCATTGAAGCCCCTCTTTAATACATCCAATAATGCTGCATTGACGAACGCTCAAGCTACTATTGTCGTAAAGAACGGTGAAATTACAAGTATTACATCTCTAACACTAACTAAAGGTGGAACAAAAAATAAAGCATTAGATTTTGATGGCGGTGACGCGCAAATTGCTGGAAGCCTAACTGTAAATGCGGATTATGTAAAAGTTCGAAATGTCACTATTGAAGATGAACTTATTGTAACTAATCGTGTGAAGAAGGCAATTACAATTGATGACGTTACTATTGGGGATACAATTACTTTTAGACCTTTATTGATTAAAAATAGTAATTGGTTAAATGTTTCTCTAAAAGATATTAAATCTCCAAACATTAACTTAAAGCGCACTAAAGTAAGTGTGACTTCTGACAAAACTATTTCGAAAGTCGAAGTAGTTGGTAAAGTTACTGCATTTGAAGTCAAAGCCGATGTTGATAAACTCATTATCGATGTTGAGAAAGATTTTAACCTTTACGGAAAAGGTAAAATTGAGCAAGTGGTTGTCAAACATGGGGCAAAGGTGGCATTAAATTCAGGGCATCAAATTAATAAAGTGCAGGTGGATGATAAAAAAGCATCCGTGACATTACCTGATTTGAATAAAACTGAGCTAAGTAAATTAGTAGCTTCGCCTCCGTACGTTGCAGTATCTGTTAATGGATATGACGTTTTAACAACTGAGAAATGGACAACACAGGCTGACCGTACAGCATTCGAAATAGCCGTTAGTAACGCGAGAGCAGTTGCTAATAATTCTAACGCCTCTCGGGAAGAAGAAAACTATGCTATGACACAGTACAAAAACGCATTAAGCGTTTATCAAGCTGTGCAAAAATATGGTACAAAATATGTCTATGTTGATAAATCTTCACTACAATCGATGATCAATTCTATTCAGTATGTAACGGTTTCTTGGAACAATGGTAATGAAGTAGCATCATATGTACCTTGGACGACTCAAGGTGAGAAGGATGCTCTAACCTCTGCCGTTTCATCTGCTCAGTATGTTGTAAATAATAACTATGCAACACAGTCTGATATCTTAAACGCTTTTAACAATTTAAACTACGCCATCACAGTATATAAGAATGCGCAAAAGTATGGTACTTATCAAACGAATGCTGATCGCTCTGCCCTTTATTCACTTATTAACTCTGTTCAGTATGTAACCGTTTCTGTGAATGGATCTGAATTATCCTCCCATGTAGTTTGGACGACGCAAAGTGAAAAAGACGCTCTAGTTTCTGCTGTTTCATACGCACAAGGTATTGCAAACAACGGCTCCTCGTCTCAGTCAGAAATTTCGTCTGCCTATCATTATTTATATAATGCCATTTCAACATATAGGAGTAATTATAAATCTGGTGTGAATCATTGGCATTACGTTGATAAATCTTGGTTAACATCACTCATTAACTCTGTTCAGTATGTAAAAGTTTCTGCGAATGGCGATGGATCTGATATCCCCTATTATGAACTTTGGACAACAGAAAGAGAAAAACGCAGTCTCGAAAAAGCAGTTCAACACGCTCAATCCGTTGCCAATAACTTTTATGCTTCTCCGTACGACGTGACAGATGCTATTAACAAATTAAACAAGGCCATCGACATCTATAAAGATGCTCAACGCTCAGGCAAACAATAAAAATTGAAAAGGACTCGGCGCAAAGCTAAGTCCTTTTCTATCCGTCACTTCGGCGGTTCTTTCCGTCACTTTAACGATTCTTTCCGTCGCTGTAAGGGCTCTATCCCTCTCTCAAAAAAGCGTCCTGCTTTCCGTTCATATTTTCATAAGTACATAAGACACAAATTATTTAAAAATTACACAATCAATCTACCTATTCACCTAAAATATACATGAAAAAATCCTGAGATATGATAAAATTGGTTTACCAACATATATTAGGGAATTCCTGTCTAGACAGGATTCTTTTCGGCAGATAAATAATAAACCATTTCACAAGACAATCAAAGGTTTCACCTAGGGTAAAAGTCCTGCACTTTACCCCACACTTATCTAAAACCAAATAGGAGGTTTCCCGTATTATGAAAAACAAAAGAAAATTAGCCTTACTAGCCCTAGTTGCGGTCCCTTCACTGATTTATACTGCACCTACTACGTCAGCATCAGCTGCTGATATTGCTGGACATTCAAAAACTGCTTACATATACGATTATACTTATTACTACAACGGGAATGTTTCGAATGTTGTTTGGCTTATTTCAAATATTAATGATACAACAGCTTCATTCCAAACAGCTTTAGAGGAAGCTACCAAAGCCTACGATGAGTTGACTGAAACAGAAAAACAGTACGTTACGAATTATTCAACACTGTCAAAACATCGACAGACACGAGTGGCGTATCGTAAGCTTGCTGCAAAAATTGAAGAGAAATTAGCTTCGGTAGAGTCCACTTCCGTTAATTACTACCAAAATGTTATGGAAACGAAAGATTGGTACAATACGTTAAATGCAGCGCAAAAGTCCTTTGTGAGTGAAGAATCACAAAGAATACTGACATCCTATATCACGCCAAATACATCTATCGATAAAGTGGTCAATAAAATCCAATTATTAAACTCATCTCGCATTACCTTCCATCAAGATGTAGCTGATGCTAGAGCTGAGCTAAATGCACTACGCAAATTTACAAACATCTATTTACCTGTTGGCATAGAGCAGATTTTAGTAGATGCTGAATGGCTTGTAGTGAAGGATAAGGCGGCAGCTAAGGAAGTGGAAAACGCTATTGCTGCTTTATCGCCTAAAACGTCCACTGCCCAAAATGTACAGGCAGTCAAAACAGCATTTGAAGCTTTAACTCCCGTGCAACAGCAGCTTGTACCCAATGTCTGGACTTTAGTAGACTTTGTAAATGGAAAATACGATTCACCAGATAATGGGAGCGGATCAAAAACGCCAATTTTATCGGATACAGCGGCCGTACCTGGTAAAATTACAGCTATGACTAAAAACAAAAATACCTATTCAGCAAAAATAAACGTTGCCGACACGGAAAATAGTAGAGAGCGCTTCGTTTTAACAACAAGATCCAATATGACTGTTATTATTCCACCACTAGGAACTCTTCTTAATGAGGATACTGGTGTTATGGAAATTAAAATTACAAAGACTTCGAATCGTATCACATTCCAGGCAACATTAAATAAAAAACCAGTTGAATTTGAGGCGAATATGGAAATCGTTATCAATAATTTGTCACCGAACGCTTCCATCGTTCGTACCAACGACTTTGGCAAACAAGTACCAGCTGATTATACGGTAGAAGGAAATCGTCACTTCATTCAAACAAATACCTCTGGTTCATTCCAAATCCACGAGTAATTTCCAAATAAAGAGAAAATCATGACCCTCTGCATACTTTATTAGTAGCAGAGGGTTTAACATGTTTTTTGCTCCGCTATCTCTTTTTCAAAGCAGACTCCCACTTATGTTAAAAATTGTATAGGCACTTATAACGAATCCTAAAAGGATCTTTTCATATCATTACATCAAAAACTTTGCCCGCTTTGTATGCTAAACTACTCCCCTTTTCAGCATTTCTACAAAAATGCGCCGTCATTCCCTTCATTAGGACGCTCTTTTATTACGTTCTTTCAAAAAGATTTCAGAAAACTATTGACAATTTTCATAAAACAGGCATAAACTTTAATAAAGTTTCCTTAGAGAAACAATATGATGTTCGGGAAATATTATTATAGAAAGGAATAAAAAATGCGTATGGAAAAAACATTAATACCTCTTTCTGAATGCTCGTTCGGAGATTGCTTTTTAATAAAAGAAATAAACATTAAGGGTGCTTTAAGAAGGAGATTATTAGATTTAGGCTTTGTAAAAGGCGCTGAAATCTCCGTTCTTCGTAAAAGTCCTTTAGGAGACCCTGTCGCTTATCGCGTAAGCAATACAACGATTGCATTACGCAATGATGAAAGCTCAATGATTTTGGGCGAAATTGTTAGGGGGAATACAAAGTGAGAGTAAATAGAATTGCTTTAGCAGGTAATCCAAATACAGGGAAAAGCACATTGTTTAATACATTAACAGGATTGAAGCAGCACACTGGGAACTGGCCAGGGAAAACGGTTGTTCATGCAGAAGGGGCTTTTGAACATAATGGAGAGCAATATGTACTCGTGGATTTACCCGGTACCTATTCTCTATTTTCCAATTCAGCAGATGAAGAAGTCGCAAGAGACTATATTATTTTTGACCAGCCTGATGCAACGATTGTTGTGCTCGATGCAACATCTTTAGAAAGAAATTTAAATCTGGCACTCCAAGTTTTAGAAATGACGAATAATGTTATCATTTGTATCAATTTAATAGATGAAGCTGAGAAAAAGGGAATCCGAATTGATGACAAGAGATTGGCTCGTGAGCTAGGAGTCCCAGTTGTCAAAATATCGGCAAGAAATAAAAAAGGGATTCATCAATTGCTCGATACATTAAGTCAACTGGTGAAGGGGCAAATTGTTACAACCCCTTATCGCATGACATATTCGAAAGAAATAGAGGAAGCCATCACAAAGATAGAATCAAGATTAGAAGGTTATTTTGATGACAAATATCCATCGAGATGGGTTGCCCTACGCTTGCTAGATGGTGATGAGGAATTGATTTTAAAACTGCAACATCATAAAAATAATAAACAGGATGAGGTGAGATCGAATGGAGTCCCAATCAGTGTTAAATCATAGTTCACTTAAGAGTATTTTAGCTGAGGTGAACGAGGTTTCGAATGAGGATATTCGAGATGAGATCGTTAGTGACATTTATTCTAAAAGCAGATCTTTATGTAAAAAAGTTGTATCGCAGCAGCACTCTGCACTGTATAGATCCGATAAATTAGACGAAATTTTCACATCCCGCATTTGGGGATTTCCGATTATGCTTATCATGCTTGGTGCTGTCTTTTATATTACTATTGCTGGCGCAAACGTACCATCAGATATGCTCGCAAGCCTATTTGGCTATCTAGAAGGTAAGCTAACCATTCTTTTTGAAGCAATACACGCACCCGAATGGCTACACGGCGTTTTAGTTCTTGGGTTATTTAGAGGTACAGGTTGGGTTATTAGTGTTATGCTACCGCCAATGGCTATCTTCTTCCCTATCTTCGCTCTATTAGAAAACTACGGTTATTTACCGCGAGTAGCATTTAATATGGACCGTTTATTCAAACGGGCGGGTGGACATGGAAAGCAGTCATTAACAATGGCAATGGGCTTTGGCTGTAATGCCGCTGCTATTCTTTCAACAAGAATTATAGAATCTCCTCGTGAACGAATGTTAGCCATTTTAACGAACAATTTTGTTCCTTGCAACGGGAGATGGCCAACACTTATTTTATTAGCATCATTATTTATGGTAACTGGTTTTTCAGGTGCAGCAGGTACATTTGTAACAGCGGCCATTTTAATAGGATTTGTTATGCTGGGCGTCGTTGTGACATTATCTGTGTCCTGGGTTCTTTCTAAAACCGCTTTAAAGGGTGTACCGACCCATTACACATTAGAGCTTCCGCCATTTCGAAGACCAAAGTTCTGGGACACAATTTTAAGAGCAAGTCTTGATAAAGCATGGTATGTATTAAAAAGAGCGGTTGTCGTTGCAGCACCTGCCTCTATTTTGACTTGGGTATTTGCTAATATTTACGTTGGTGATACAAGTATTCTAATGCATTTCGTTAACTTTTTAGATCCGTTTGGTCAGGCTCTTGGTATGGATGGCTTTATTATGGCTGCATTTATTCTTGGGCTGCCAGCCAATGAAATTGTCATCCCTATCCTAATTATGGCGTATTTATCGCAAGGAGCTATGCTAGAAATTGAAGATTTATCAAAGCTAAAGCAAGTGTTTATCGACCAAGGATGGACGTGGCTCACCGCTTTAAACATGATGTTATTCTCACTGCTACATTTCCCTTGCGGAACGACTTTAGTCAATATTTATAAAGAAACCAAAAGTCCAAAGTGGACATTTATGTCATTTTTAATTCCAACAGTTATTGCTATTGGCGTGACATGGCTAACTGCGACAATTGCTCGAGCGTTTGGTTGGGTGTAATGATAGGAGCGGTTGTTTAAAAGTAGTAATATAATTATATTTTTTATAGAATTAATAAACCCAGTAAAACATTATGGAAAAATGCTTTACTGGGCTTTTTCTATACTAGGAACTACGAGGAATTTTAAGCACAATAGCTATATTGCTTTTCTAAAATCTCTATCCCATAAGATTTTATTAATTACCCCTTTTAATTTCAGAGTAAGGCAATGAACCATTAACAGACATTATGACATTTCCATACTTGTCTACAGTTAATAGATATGCTCTTTGTTTCTCCATAAAGATAGCATTAGTACCTGTAGCTTTTAGTAGTAATTTGAAACTTGCATGTGATTGATTTTGTTGTTCAGGAGTTGTCGGTAATAATTTCTTACCGGCTTGAGTGATCCCTTGCGACCATTTTCCTGTTTCAATACTGTTAATAATATCTTCTTTTGTGAGTACCTGAGAAGCTGAGTTAGTAACAGCATAATAATATGTTTGTTCCCAAGATAGTTCTGTATTGATTTCAATACTAACTTCCATAGTTGGGGATGTTTTAATATCACTACCACCTAAAGTTCCTGTTAAATATGCTTCAATAATTTTATTATTCGCATCAAGATTTGGATATTTGTACTCAGCTCTTTCTTTACTGAATGTCCAGCCACCTTTATCTGTAACTGAAGCATTTACAGTAATGTCAAAGCTTTGCGTTACTTCATTTGCAAAATTAAGAATCAGCTTACGAGGTTCCCAATCCTTCTTACCAGTTGTATCTTCCCACTCCCATGAATAGGTTGGTGAAATAGCTGTATCTGTACCAGGTTCTACTAATGTAAAATCAGCATCCTTTAGATCAACTGCCTCTGAGAATGTTACTTCAAATGTTTTACCATCAATACGTTTAAAGATTGGATCTTCTACCTTTGGTGGTGTGCCATCAGAGAAGAATTTATATGCCATAACACCTGTGCCATCTTTGTCAGGTGTCAAATTGAATGACTGATTTTGTTTTTCATCATACGTATAAATTTTAGACTCTGTACCAACCTGTAGCATTGTTGCATTATTATAGCGATCTTTCACAGCAACATAAAGCTCATATTTTTGATGAGGTTCTAAGGAAAGATTAATTTCATTTGTATCTTTTCGCATATTGCTTGCTGTTCCTTTAGCAATTACCTCTGCTGCACTTGTTGGTGGAGGAGTTGAATCACCTTCTTTTCTCAAGATGTAGTGATACGTTCCATCTTCATCTGACATGAATCTAAAAGTAGCCTTCTTGTCACCCTCAGCAATTTTTATTGATGTATTTTCAATTATTGGTGGTGTTTGATCATCAATAACATGTTTTGTTTGAATATCAGATACATTTCCTGAACGATCTCGTAACACCATATAAATAGAATAGCTCTTAAATGGATCTAATGGTGGATTTGTATTTGGCAGCGGAATTGTTACCTTTTGTTTCCCTAATTGAGCTGGTTTATTACCGCCACTACCGATAATTTTTACATCCTCTGTGCCAACTTTAAAGCTTGTCGAATTCGATTGAACAGCTTCAATTAACCGTAGACGATCATCACGTGTTAAATTTAAGTCTGACTCCATAATCAAATAATGATATGTGCCCGCTTTTGATGCATTGAATTCAATAAGCGTCTGATCTTTTGCCGCGTTAATTGCAGGTTCTCCTATAATCGTTAAGTAAGGCAATTCACTATCATTATGAATATACTCAGCAGTATTTCTTGGAACACTATTAGATGGAATATTATTAATATTTTCGAATCCATTATCAGCTAAGTCTTTAACATTTGGAGAAATAGTTACAACTAAGTTATCCCCATTTACAAACCCTGTTAATGAAGGGATTGTGAATATTAATCTTTTTTGTGATTTATTATAGACAACTTTTTCTGGACGAATTGGTTTTTGCAAGCCTTGATTGATAATCCCTGTACCTGTAAGTTCATAGTTCTCTACTTTTTCTGCAGAAACAGGATCTAATTCTTCGCTCACTGTTACATAAAATTCGTTTTTAACCTCGTCCAATTTATATAATGCTCCACCAACAATATATGGTGGGATATTATCAAGTGCACCTGTCTTAAAGTCTTTCGAAGCAGCTGGGTCTATCGAATAATTACCCGAATCATCCTTCATCACTACATAAAGTTGATACTTTGTTTCAGCCTCTAAGCCTGTTAGAATTTCGGTTATTCCAAGTTTCCCTGCAACTGCCTTACCCTTACCTGTTGGTTTAGCAACAATATCTGCAGTTGTTGGATCAGCTGCACTCGTCTCTTTACGTACGTAGTAATAATAGTCTCCTGGTTCACTCGCTGTAAATGTAAACTCTGCACGTGTTCCGCCATGTAGAGGAGTTACTTTAAGTGAATTTACGACTGGCGGCGAGGCATCTTTCATTTGGAATTCTTGTGAATCAATCTCCGAAGCATTTTTCGCTCCATCAACGACCATCACATAAACGACATATTCTTTTTTCTCACCTAAATTAGTGATTTTAATAGTGTTTTTACCATTCACTGCTGCACTCGTTCCATGTGCTGCATTGTCAGTAGAAATGCGATTCACCATTTCTTTTTTCGTTGGTACATCGGCGCCTTTTTCGCGAACAATATAGTAATAAGTTCCAACTTCATCTGAAGTGAAGTCTACCTCAACATCACTACCATTTAGAACTGTTACATTCGTAATGTCGACTATTGGTTTTGTTTTATCAGCTGGATTTTGTTTATCAATATCGTCTTTATCGACTGGTTTACCGTCTTCATCTACTATATTGCCGATATTATCTTTATCCTCTAAGAAGTCGTCGAAGATATTATTCGGTCCCTCGCCCTTCGGTATAATCACTTTGTCAACATACGTGTAATCTCCAATATCAACCCAACCGTATACATTATCAACATATAGGACACCTACACGACCATCTACATACAGCTCTAAATCTGTATAGCTATTGTAGTTAATCCAGTCAATGTTGCCACTTCCATAAATCGTCAGCTTTGTTTCTGTATCTAGGTTTAGCGTGCCGATATTGCCTTGAATCTCAAATTCACGAACAGTCCCGATGATATCTACACGTGGTAGCTTCATATTTGTTTCGATTTTTGTACCGTTTTGGGCGATAACTATGCGTGATACAGTGCTGTTATAAAATTCAATATGTTTCTCAACATTTTTCATCGTCACTTTATCTTTAGACCAGTTCTCAAACGGCTTGTTCTTATCAGGATTCTTGTTGGAATTCTGATCTGTCCAATCTTGAAAATCTGTTGCTGGACCGTTATTGGATGAGCCTTCATCAGTTGGATTATCTGGATTCGACCAGTTGATAAATGCAGTATCAGTGCTTGCTATACGGCCAAATGCTAATGGCTTATAGGCTGCAACACCTAATTGTAAAGGTGGACGTACCGTTTCGTTGACAAGCATTGTACCAGTCAATGTAACATTTGAGAATTCAATATAGTTCCCATTAACAACAATTGTCGCACCGAAAGATTTATGATCGCCATCGAACTCTAAAAATCTTGAGCTTGTCCCACTTGCATTCAATGTAAGCTTTGATACAGAGCGAATGGCTCTGCTTGAAAGATCCCCTTCAATAAGCGCGCCTTTTAATACCGGTGCATTATCTTCGTTAAAAATATGCGATAGACTTTTTGGCACTGAGTATGGATCACCATTTATATAGACAGTATCATCCTCAACACCTGTAATTTTGAAAGATGTGGCATTACCTTTTTTCTCTTGTGAACGCACAATAAAAGATGCAAATTGTCCACGCGTAACCGCATTATGCGGTGAGAAAGTGACAGGCGTTGTCCCTTCCGTAATCTTCAAATCCACTAAACTTTGGATATAAATGGCGTTGCTCGTTTGGCTAGTTACATCTTTGAAACTATGATTGTAATCTGAAGCTACCTCAAATTTAAAGCCAAGCACTAAAATTTTCGCTAATTGCCCACGTGTCATCACTTCATTAGGCATAAATGTTCCGTTTGAATAGCCAGACATGATTCCTGCATTGTGTAGGGCAGCTATATACTTGTAATATTCACTAGTTTTCGGAACGTCTTTTAAATATGGATCTTGTACATTTCTCAAATCTAATTTTAAAACAGTCGCCAGCATTTTTGCCGCCTGACCTCGTGTTACACTTTGATTTGGTCGAAACGTTTTGTCTGCATACCCAGCAATTGCACCTTGCGTGTATAATTTTATAATATCGTCATAATGACTTGAATACGGGTCAACATCCGTAAATGGTGAAGAAGCTGCAGCTGCCTTTTGTGGTGGTGGCACTACAACAGCAATCCCACTAGTAGCAAAAACAGTTGCAATAAGTGCTTTGTTCACTTTCTGGATTTTTGTTTTATCCATCCCACTCTTCCTTTCATCTATGTATTTGATACGTTCAAACTATCATTTTCATCATACCCTTTATATCGACAGGTAGATAGTGAACCTTCATAGATAAATCTAAATTAATGGAATAAAATTGTTAACAAAAAATAGAAAAAAATAAAAAGTTCACCATCATAACGAGGTCGATTTCCGTTCCGACTGGGCGCTTTGTTGCTGCCGCTACGTTAACACTTCGCTTTCGCACAGAGCAAAGCTTCCTGGGGGCGTCCGACGAGCCGCTTTGTTGCGCTCCAGGGTCTCGGGCCAACAGATGTCTTTTGCGCGAAAGCGTGAGTGCAACGTAGCGGCAGCAGAGGGTTTTGTTTGTGTGAAAGCGCAGCGACAGCAAAAGATTTTGAACTGTGCAAAAGCGAAGCGGCAGCAACAACAGCACGATGTTGGTCACGAAGGCGTTATCACAGGATGTGCTGATTTTAGCCTTCGTTCCCCTATTGATGATCCCAAAGGAGTCGCCCAGTCGTAACGAAAATCAACTTATACAACGGCATACGTTTCGTTCCAACCTTTTTGATGAATCAAAAGAACTATCTTACACACTGTACACTTTCAGCCATCCAAATCGCACTACTAACCGATCCCTTATCTTTTATATATTTCCTTTTCCCCTTCACCCAACATAAAAAAGCCAAGGAGCATCGGTGCTCGCTTGGCTTTTAACGATATATAGGCATACATCTAGACGTACTTGTGATGTCATAAGGGAAAGGGGGATAACCTTGCATCTTGTCAAGTCGATCGAGAGATGTGTCCCGAGTTTACGTATCATTTGAACATGTTTGATAAGTCATATGGGGAATGACTTAAAAATAGCTTGCCCAAATGATCGTTGCATTAATCATTTACCCCAAAATTAGAAATGTATGCTTATTCCAAAAAAATGTTTTATTTATTTTCTTGCTCTGCTACTATGACTTGATTTCGTCCTGCTTGTTTTGCAAAGTATAGCGCACCATCTGCTGCTTCAATTAACTTTTCTGTCGTGTCGGCCATTTGTGGATACACAGCAACACCTGCAGATAATGTAACTGGACGACCACAAGGACTTATAGTATGCGCCAAAATATCGCGTAGTCGCTCTGCCACCTGTGCCGCTTCCTCAGCGGTAGTAGTTGGCAATAACATTACAAATTCCTCACCACCGTAGCGACAGCAAACATCTCCCTCACGAGCAACAGCTTTCATATTTTGAGCTAAAAATTGTAAAACCTTATCACCTACTGCATGACCATACGTATCATTAACACTTTTAAAATGATCTAAATCAAGCAGAATGATTGCATGTGGTAACTTGTTCTCAAGCCAATCCGCTAGCATCGCATCCATTGTACGACGATTGGTTACACCTGTTAACGGATCTGTTGTAGATTGATCTTTAAAAAAGGATACTTGCCCCTGTAAAAATGTTAAACTCCGAATGAGAGCACTTTTAAGATAATGCGCCTCAAAATACCAACTACGTACAGATTTCAAGCCTTCTACATTTTTCGAATCCATGCTCTCTTCTGTTAAAGTAGCTAATTGCTGTAAGGGATTTGCAATACGTGCTGCAGCCCAAAGGACAATTAAAATTGAAATTAGCATAAGTGGAATCGATTTTATTGCAACTTCCTGTACTCTATCGAATGAAGGAGCTAATGCTACATCTATCGGCCTTTGAGCAACTACTCCCCAACCCGTTAAAGATACGGTACTAAAACCAGCAAGCATTTCTACCCCTTTAGTATTTACTACTTGAGAAGCCCCGCTTTTTCCAGAAACCACCGATTGGACAACTTTATTATCAATAACGATATCATTAATGCGACCTGGGTCCTGATGATAAATAACGCGCCCATCCGAATCAACTACATACACATATGACCCATCATGATAAAAATGCTCTCCGAGTAATGCATTAAAAACATTTCGTTCCTTTAAATAAATTGTCCCTGCTACCATCCCTAAGTATTCATCCGTCTCTGAAAATATAGGATACGATATAAAAATAAGGAGACGCCCCGTCATTCCCTTATAAGGCTTTGAGACAAGAGGTTCCTTTTTAGATAAAGCCTCGTTCGCTCCAACAGATGTTAATACCTCACCTAGTACCTCTTCAGATGGTGGTGAAATAGATAATACAAGACCTTCTGCATTTGTGATCAGCACAGAGTTAAACATGTCATTCTGCATTTTCAAGCGCTTAGCTTCCTGATTCAATGCATTATTATCATGCATTTTCGTTTTTATCGAATCGGCGCTATATCCTAAAATCTGAAAAGATTCTTCAATATAGGAACTAGCGGTTGTTGCTAATTTTTGCGCATACACTCGATTCGTTTCAAGCGTATTCTCTTTAATTGAGTCAACGTTCATTCGGTAACCGCTCCAAATACTACCAATACCTGTTAAGATGAACGCGGCTATCGCAACTGCCATAATTAAATACTTTAATTTTATCTGTTTTGATTTCATCTTCTATCTTTTACCCCTAGTTTATAATTTCCTCTATGATTCTATTAAAACACAAAAAAATTCCTTATTAAGAAAATTTCTTTCCTCAAAAGTAAAATATTTGTCAAAATAGTCCTTCTCAAGCCCCTCTTATAACAAAATCAATATGGTAGGCCCGCTATCATAACGTAGGGTTGATTTCCGTTCCGGCTGGGCGCTTTGTAGCCAACAGATGTTTTTTGCGCGAAAGCGTAGTGCTAACGCAGCGGCAGTAGCACGAGGTTGGTCACAAAGGCGTTATCACAGGATGTGATGCTCTTAGCCTTCGTTCCTCTATTGCTAATCCCCTAGGAGTCGCCCAGTCGTAACGAAAATCAACTTATATAAATGGTACGCATTTTAACTGATACCGTCCCTTCAATGAGCCATATAGTAGGGAAAGTTCCATAATTTTAGCATCGTTAACAGAACAAAAATATAGTAATTTATATCTATAAAACTTTTATTAATTCGATAGATTTTTATTATAAATTTATAAAAAGAGGGTTTTAATATGTTGTTACGTAAAGTAGCTCCAATAATGTTTGGTTTTAGTATGGCTCTATGGACAAATACTTCTTTCAATCCAACTAAGTCAGCCCGTACGAGTGTAACAAAGACACAAAAAGCTTTGTCACTATCTAGCTTTCAAAGTGACTATAAAATGAAATGGCATCGATTAGCGACGGACTACTCCCCATTTTCCCTCGTAGGTAAACATAATTCTAATGAGGTTGGAGGATATGAAACACGTATCGGGCATAGCGTATTTGGTATTCGTATCGGTGCTAATCAAATAGATGTAAATAGAAAATACGGTTCTCCGCTTAAAGCCATTCACTATGAAAATACAAGCTATTTGCTCGATTTCAACGATTGTGAAGGTAATACTACACACGGAACCTATTTCATTGATGATCACTATGTTACTTTTTTCTATGATTTACACAAAAACAATATGGTTCGTTCTATTGTTTGGATTAATGCCAAAACAGAATTAAGTAAACGTGGTTATTATGGTAAGCCATCCAACGAACTACGAACAGGACTGGAAGATTTAATGGTTGACCTTATTAACCATGAGCGAGTTATAGAAGGTTTGCAGCCACTCATTTATGACAAAGGATCTAATCCTATTGCTCGGCAGCATAGTAGCAATATGATTACACATCATTTTTTTAGTCATGAAGATCATAAAGGTAATCATTCCAACGACCGCCTCACTGCTGGCGGAGTTAATCACTATTGGTACGGCGAAAATATAGCACAAGGTCAGCACAATAGTATATTTGCCCATGAAGCACTGATGAATTCTAAAGGACATCGTATTAATATTTTAAGGAAAGAGTTTACACATATTTTTGTTGGTGTTTGCTTTAAAGATAACGGTGCGCCCTATTATACGGTTAACTTTTATTCTAAGTAGTTTGAATGGTTAAGTTTATCGTTACGACCAATATATACACAAAAATCTCTATGCAGAAATCTATTGCATAGAGATTTTTTGCATTCTTATCACAACCGTTATCTGGAATATTCTACAAAAGAGCCTACTGTAAACACAGAAAACACATCTGTCCCTAGCATCCAATCGGAATCGAAATCATCTCCTCGCTATGGCAACAAATCTATTTTCTAAATATTTTTACTTTTTTCGTTATTCTGACATATAATTTTTAGACTAATTATTTTATAATAAAATTTAACATAGTCAAGCCATCAATTCTTTTGTTATAATACTGATAATTTATACTCATCCTGTATTAATACAGCGATAATAAATGCTTTTCACAAAATGGGGATTATGAGAAAAGCGCTGCGATGCATTCTTGAATAGATGGCAATGCAGCCTACACAAAAAGGGGTTGGGAGATTTGGGTATTTTAAAGGGGTTAAAAATTCTCGATTTTTCTGCATTACTACCGGGGCCAATGGCGACAATGATATTTGCTGATTTAGGCGCAGAGGTTATTCACGTTGAATCCTCAAAGCGCGTAGATTTAACACGTATTATGCCTCCTTACGACGACGATCATGAGGCGTATATTCATCAACATTTGAATCGCTCTAAAAAATCATTAACATTAAATTTAAAATCGCCTGAAGCTATAGAAATTGTGAAGACACTCGTTAAAGAGTACGACATAATTATCGAAGGATTTCGACCTGGTGTCATGCAACGGCTCGGCATTGGCTACGAAGCTTTAAAAGAGGTAAATCCTAAGGTTATTTATTGTGCTATTACAGGCTATGGACAAACTGGACCATTTAGCAATCGTCCAGGACATGACAATAACTATTTATCATTAGCTGGCTTACTCGATTATTCGCGCCATAAAGATAAAAAACCTGTCTCCATGGGTATTCAGCTCGCTGATATTGCTGGGGGGACGATGCATGCGGCAATTGGAGTACTCGCTGCTGCTTTACATCGTGAAAAAACAGGTGAAGGACAATATATTGATATAAGCATGACCGATGCTGTCTTTTCGCTCAACGCTATGTATGGTTCTGCCTATATCGGTGGTGGTCGCGAGCCTCAGCCCGAGCAAGAAATTTTAAATGGTGGTAGCTACTATGACTTTTACAAAACAAAGGATGGTCGATTTTTCTCAGTAGGAAGTCTTGAGCCTCAATTCCGTAAATTGCTTTGTGAAGCGCTTGATATTCCCGAGCTCATTGATAATACTTTTAATGATTCATACTATACACAAATTCGTTTTAAAGAAGCCGTCCATGATGCATTCTTATCGAAGACTTACGAAGAATTGCTTGAAGTGTTTAACGAGGATTTCGAGGGATGTGTCGAACCCGTATTAACGTTTCCAGAAGCATGCGAGCATCCTCAACTCAAGGCTCGTGGCATGATTGTTGATATTCCTAAAAGCGACGGTACAACGCAAAAACAAATTGCATCTGCGTTTAAGTTTGACGGTGTTAAACCGCAGTACAAGCATGTTGGTGCTAAGCTTGGAGAGCATAATGAGGAAGTGTTGTCTTCACTTGGCTATAGTGTCGAGCAAATTGCAGACTTACAGGACAAAGGAGTTTTAGAATAATATCCACACAAAATTAAAAGAGTGTCTAATGCTGCATTTAACACACACATTAGACACTTTTTGTATCTTTAATCAATTATGCATAATTGCCGCTGTCGCGCAGATAAACATTGTGTCCGGAATCTACTGAAAGAAGTTAAACATATGCACTTATAAAGACCCGTAACTTTTCGAAATGATCGTCTATAAGTAAATATTTTTTATATATTTCCATTAATTTTTCAAAAAGTTCGTACTGCTCTGTTACAAATAACACCTTTAAAATATTGAGCATATGCAAGGATGCGCTCTGTGCCACCAAAGAGTAAGGCGTTTCTGGCTGACGGTAATGTTGGCGCCACTCTTCCACAGACAAGCCAATATGCTGCAATGAATTATTTACATGCAGAGCAATATCCTGCTGAACTGACGCTTCAATCGCAATGAATTGCTCATTACTATAGTTGTTCTGTACTAATGCAGCATGTATTTTTTTATTAGATGCTAATACATGTTCCTTTAAAAGCTGAAGCCCCTCTTGATAACGTTCCATTTTTACGTAATGATCCAGCAATACTGCATACAAGTTTTCTAAAAAATTTAGTTCATAATTTTTAATAATGGCAGGAGCTGTTGGCTTACGATTCGGCAATAATTCCTTATATTCCAACAAAATCTCTATTGCGTAATTATTAAGTCGTTCATCTTCTAATAAATACTCACCGTAGTGAATAACAGTTTCAGGATTCTTCTCCTGGTGCGCTATATGAAACAGAAGATAGGCAATTAGAACTTTTTCTTTCTCTGTCAATGCATACATCGAATAACGCCAATCCGCTTCAAAGGAAGTAATTAAAGCTCTAACGCATGAATAATCTCCTTCAGATAGACGATAATGCGTTACAATTTGGTAAAGATGTAACTGCTTTTTTGCTAAACAACTAGAATTATAGTTATCCACGTGAGTTATACACTTATCCATAGTTTTTTTATAATTATCCACAAAGTTATTCACATATCCACAGGTTTTTCTTGCAGATTGTTCAATATGACCCATCATTTCATGGATAAATGTGAATTGTTCTAATGGTTTGTGGATAAACAGTGAATAAACTTTTTTCATGAAAAGCCAATGCCAAAATTGAGCATCTTCTTTATAAATCATATGCACTAAATATTCATTTTCAAATTTATATAAAAATATAGTCTGTAGTTCGTTGACTGGCATTGTAATTTGCATTCGCTTCCCGAAAATTAGCCAAATTAATCGCTCTAAGTCCATCGTATGCTGTGCAAAAAGCTGCTCAAAAAAGGTCTCTTTGCCTTTTTGCGTATAAAAAAAAGCATTGAGACGTTCATTCACAAATTTAGTATCCAAACCATACTTGTTAAAAAAAGTTTGCATATCTATCGTTACACGACCCCAATATTTTCGCGCAGTTGAAAACGCAATATTCATCGCAGTTTCCTCATTCACTAAAAATAAATTCGGTGAAAGTGCAGTACCTAGAATTTTCGGATCCGCCGGAGAATCACTCTCTGCCTCTAACCATTTTGACAGTAATTTTTCAGCACCCTTTTCACCACTTTTTTTATATGTCATGAATAACTGCTCATCACAATCCAACAGCATGCAACTGGAGCCCCCCATCAAATTCAACCAACAACGATCTTCCCCTATTCTGTAAAATACTTGCCCAATTTTTTAACACTCTTTCTTCAATATAACAAATCTTATCCATCATATGCTAAAGAAATCGAAATATGCATAAAAGAAGACAACAAAAGTATTCGTGCAAAATCGACAATTCCAGCTACAGCAGCATAAAAAAGCCATCTATAAAGGGCAAATCCCTCATAGATGGGTTAAATGATTAAATTTGCTGTTTTAGAGAAAAACGGCAGATGAGCTCATTGGACAATCACTCATAAGTTGGTAGCCCATTTGTATTGTCACATAGCTCATTGCCACTGCCAGCTCAAAGCTAGCACCCTAGTACGCACAACTAAGAAAGCTAGGCATCATTCACCAATACAATCAAGAAAAAACTTTCTCGCAACAGTTGACGAGCGACCAATAAAATAGTTACGAATGCAGAGCGGCAGGGGTCAAAGGTTTTCAAATCCGTCAAATTTTTGAGAGATGTTTTTCTGCATCGAAAACGCACAACAATGTTTATCTGCCCCAAAAACGAAACTACCCCACTTGCTAGAATTTATTCCTCACCAAAATAAAGGATACTTCCGCGTTTCACGTAGATTATTTATCATAAGACCAAAAAATACGATAATGAGAGCACCAATAACAACGGGCATTACTAGATAGCTCCATCCATAGCCTCCTAAAATAATAATAATCGGATTTGCTCCTGCAGGGGGATGAATGATTCCTAATAGGGCCATAAAAAAAATGGTTAAACCTACGCCAATGCTAATGGAGACAATGCTCGTACCTAGCAGCGAATACATGATTAAGCCGATAAAGGCTGAAATTAAATGACCTCCAATAATATTTCGAGGTTGGGATAACGGCGCATTCCAAACGACAAATATGAGTACACAGCTCCCGCCAAGTGACGCCATTAACCACGGAGCCCCTGTATAATTCGTCAACCAAAGCAATACGGAAATACATATTAATCCACCGATTGCACCTGTTATAGCATCAGCAAAATTTGTTCGTGAAGGAGCTTGTCCCCCACCTTTCATCTTGGATATGTATGTTTTAATAGGGTTTGTTTTTTCTCTCTCACCCTCCAAACGTACGAAATCTGCCATAAGTCTCCCTTCTTTTCTATCCAAATTTCTATAGAATCTTTCGATTTTTTTGTATAATCTAAGCTTGCTCTATTATAACACTACTAAATAGAATTCAATTTCTAAATGTCGAATTTTAGACACATTTTTAAAAGTATCTAACTCAGGTGTTTTTCTATAGCAAAAAAGCAAACTATGAAATTTCTAGTTTGCTTTTTTCGATATGCATTTAATCATATTGTTTTTTCACTGGTTTATAAATTCGTGCTTTTTTCAGTACTGTTTTAGGTACTTGGAAGGTTGCAGTTACGACGCCTGGATGACGACCAATTTCAATCGATCCTGTAATCGTCGCTCGATTCATAACTTCTGGCTCGCTCATCTCAAAAAGCCTTGCAGCGCGGCTGATAGCATTAGTTGTTGCTTCATTTAATGATGTTCCTGAGCCAACAATTGATACCGGGAATGCTTCCTCCACGTGCTTAACGCCAAATTCCTCTGCAAGCTCACGTGCACGACGTTTTTCTTCCTTCGTAAAAGGCTTAGCCGTATAAGGTAAATCCTCTGTATTCGGCAATAAAATAGGTCCATCCAGAGCTACCTTTTTCAATACACTTACCTGAAGCTGAACTATACCAGCAACATCCGTTGTATGTCCCGCAATTTCACCGTCCCCTTGCATTGCGTGCATGTCACCAATATACACACCACCACCTGGAACCTTTACTGGGCAAATAATGGTTGCCCCTTCACGAACACGACTAATATCCATATGTCCATCTGTACGGTGTGTATCTAATTCCGTCTGCGTAAATGAATATTCATGGGGTGCACCGATTAAAAACGAACCAAAATCACCAGCATTATGGGAGTCCGGCATTGCCTTTGAAGGCGTCGTTCCAAGCTGGCCTAAAAACGGTCGCATTCTTGCCATAACACCGATCAAATCACTTGGTGCTAACGCAACTACAGGATTTTGCACAGAATTTTCAGGTGTACGCATATAATTTTTCGCATCAAGAGCGATACGGCGAGCCCCTTCCCGCCCAACCGTTACACCAATATTACCCTTATGATCTAATGCCATAGTATAGCCATTCGTCATATTAAAGGGTGATGTTT
>Ga0102589_1002238_pt1 | contig 23089 bp, 24 predicted proteins | sample AraplaMF_Col_mLB_FD_76858 | JGI IMG/M metagenome (GOLD analysis project Ga0102589, IMG submission 76858) | Arabidopsis root microbial communities from the University of North Carolina, USA - plate scrape MF_Col_mLB | ecosystem: Host-associated > Plants > Roots > Endosphere | place: USA... | reverse complement strand
CCGGTCACATTTGCTCATACTAAGATTGTAAACACTTATACTAGGATCTGAGCACGTACCAATCTTGGAAAACAACCGTACACGTTGTGTCGTCATCCCCGAAAGCAATGAATGATGTATATAAAGTGAAGTGTAAAATAAATGAAACGTATTAGTAAATCATTCATGACGTACAGGTGATATAAGTCAGAAATAAGATAAATTAAAGTGAGTTTTCTCCTCACTTTTTTCTTTTGAAGCGTGATGTGAAAATAATTGTAATTCATCAGATACAGAAATAGACATACAAAAACGCCACCCTTTCCTATAATTCTACAGAAAGAATAGCGTATTTTTTGTATTTTATTTTGCTAGTTTGATAGCAATGTGGCTATGCCCATTCTAAGAGGGGCTTTATACTGCAGGTTCTGTTGGAGCTGGTTGAACAGGAGTTACTTCCCCGCCATCCATGTTATCATACCTCATAGATTGATTCATAAATTCACCAATCATTTTTTGTAACTCATCCATTGGGACAATGTTCTTTTCAGAAGTATCGAATGTGAATTTGATTGGTTTATCGATAGATTTAATATCAGAATTAATATTCATATCAAATTTAATTGTTTCTTTTTCGTCTTTAGAATTTTTTGCTTCGACATGAATTGCTGCATCCTGTTTTTTAATCGTTGTTCCATCCATTGTATAAATTAAAGAAATAGATGATTTATCAAGATTTGCATCTTTTAATTTTTTCTTAAAGTCTGCAATTTCTTGTTTTGTTCCAGTGAAGTTTTTCATTGTAGACATTTCATCAAATACCTTTTCAATCACTGTTTTTAAATCTTTACCTGTTAATTTCACAGTATATACATCTTTTTCTTTTGTAAATTTGTCTTCAGGAAGTGCTTTGATTGCATCTAATAACGCTTTCTGTACTTTCTCTTGGATTTCCACAGATTCTTTTGTATCCACTTCTCCTAAATCTTTCATATCCATTTTGATAACTTTTCCTTCTAGAGTAGAAAAACTATCACCAGGAACGCCAGCTAATTGTAATAGTGATTTTACATTATTCGCTTTTACATATAAAGCCTTTTTCCCTTCATCCATAAACATTGGAATCGATATATCCATTTTCATTCCATCTGTTTTAATATTTGCACCAATTGTTATTTCATCTTTTTTTGCATCTTTATCTGTTTTTGAATCAACTGTAAATGATATGTTTTTTAACATATCAATTGCCGCTTTATCTTCTGTTTCCATATCTTTCGGATTAGAATCGAATTTAAAAGAAATTGAACCGCTTGATTCCATTTGTTTTGCATTTAAAATGTTTTCTGTTGAAGAAACAACTGTTTCTTTTGCAGATTTTCCACACGCAGATAAAGCAAAAAGACTTAAACTTGCTGCAACAACTAATCCTATTTTACCAAACTTCATAAAATCACCCTTTCAACTCATTAACATATCAATCATAGCATGAAAAATAAAAAATAGTAATATTTGGATAGGAAAATATTACTACTCAGCTACCTTCTTGATTTGAGGGTTTCTTATTTTCTGTATCTTTTAGGTTTCCCTTTTTTCCGTTAACACTTGAATTATCAAGGTTAGGAGGTGAAATATCAGGTAAACTAATCGGTCAAAACATAGAGGTGAAAATGCTTGTATCATCCATTGTATTAGAAAAAGAAGGTGCTTTCGGACAGAACCATGTACCAACAATGCGGAATGAAAAAAACTACCTACTAATAAACGGATTTCAGTGAAATTACTTTCTTTATTCAATAAAACAAATGATTATAAGCGGATAAAAGAAAAATTAATAGGCAAAACATTAACATTTGTACCCGACCATCCCATAGTCATCAGGCTAAGATTTTAAGGTATCTCCTAAATGGAAATTTTGGGTTTTTTATAGCACCGAAGTTCATTTTTATCGTTTTGGGGGAGAATGTGTTTCTTAACTTGATAGCGATGGGGCGGGACACCATATTGAGGAATCTGTTTTAAGATAATTTTTCCACGAAACTAAAACTTCCCACAATATTCTTCTGTTTTAATTATTACTTTATATCTATTTTAACAAAATCTTAATTGAACTTTTAGCAATAACCACTTCTATGCATGGTTATATGCCCTTGGTCTCCCAAAATGAAAGAGAGTATTATATGGACTTTTTTATTTAAGAATATATGGTTTTAGAAATAACAAGTAGGAATTTATGGTAAAATGGTAAATATTTTCGAATAAAGGAGTGGAGGGGTTTTAATTGAAACTTAGAAAGTTTTTTATGCCTTGTTTTTTATTTATATTCACATTAACTATTGTGACTGGTTGTAGTTCTTCACAAAGTTCCACAGTTGTAAAAAATGGAAAGGCATCTTCGTCTTCGAAGAATGTGGAAATTGAAGTTGAAAATGCTGAGTATGTATTACCATTAAATGAGTTAACAGGGGGGGGATAAGTAAAGATAAAGTATTAAAATCCAAAGTGAGTGTGAAAACTAAAGGGGATGAAATGTTAGAGATATCACCCTATCTCTTTACACTATATCAAGGTGATGAAAAAATGAAGAAATATGATAAGGCTGATTTAGATAAATTACGCTTAATAGAATTAGAACCTGGTAAAAAAGTATCGGGGACCCTATACTACGAAGTGAATAAAGCCTCATCATATGAGCTTGTTTATTCCAATGAGGAAACAGAAAATGTTTCTTTCAAAATTGATACGAAGGAAATAGAAAAGAATACAAAAGACTTAAATAAACCGGCTGAAGCTCTAATAGCTTATATAAATGCTATTTATTATGATAAAGATGTAGACAAGATTAATAAGTTATCCGGCGAAGATGGCAAGCAATTTACTGAGAATATACTAAAGGAATTTAAAAAAGATGCAACGTCCAGTACGCATAATGAAATTAGTGACCAGGAATTTGAAAGTTATTATAAAAAGTTGAAATCTGCACTACAGGAAAAAGTTACATTTAAAGTAAAATCAGCAGGTTCTTCACCTGAGGAAGATAAAGTTGAAGTAGAATTAAAAGTGAAACCCTTATTATTAAGTGAATTGCAGCCAAAATTAAATAAGGAAAATGAAAGATTGCTAAGAGAAAATCCAGGAATCGAACAGTCTAAATTATTTAGTCAATCGTTTGATTACTTTATATCTATATTACCAGAAACAAAAGTTTCAAATAAAGAAAAAGTAATAAAAGTTGAGATGGAGCGATACGGAAAAGACCAATGGCGCTTTTCAAAAGATAAAGTAAGCGATGCAGAGGACATAATGGAAATAATGGGAGAATTTTTAAAACAATAGATATAAACGAAAACGAAGTTTGCAAAAAACAAACTTCGTTTTTTTCGATGTATAATGAATTGCAACGATTACTAAGGGTTGCATAAAATCCATCTGCAATCATACCAACTTTTTATCTATTAAAAAACTTTGCAACAGAACTCTCTGAATCATCTTTTTCACTTAACTTAGTGTACCATCTCCAATTGCTGCATAATTTTTCTTTCTAACTTTTCGGTTTTAGTTCGTTATATTTTCTATTTTGTCTTTATATACAACATATTCTTTCCCATCTACTACTGCTACCACTGCAAATTCATCTTTTGGATTGAATGAAAGCCAGTCAGCCCACATATTTGTATTTGGTCCTCCACTCCACATATTATAAACAGTGTTTTTAGTTAAATTCATAACTTTATAAGACGCATTTGGCGCATTTGTTCCAGTCTTTATTTCAAATGTATATGCGTTATGAATTTTTTTATAAAAGTAGAAAACGTTTGATGGACGAAGCTGATTTATAAAATCCTGCTCCTTTTTCTCTGCAATTTTTATCCCTTCTTGTAATGTGACAACATCTGTTCTTAATGTTTTCCAACTGTCTTTCGCCGCATTCAAGTTAGGGATTAAGAATTTATATCTATTTTGATCAGCTTTTTGATCAGCTTTATCAATATGTCCCAGTACGCCCGTATATTGAGAGTCTAAATCATCCCATTGCGTGGACATATAAGTAAGAGCAGTAATAGCATTATCAATCGCACTATGCATATCACTAATATTATGAAACGCAACTCCAACCACACGATTTAATGTTATTTTATAATCTACATTCTGACGTAATTTTGCTAATTCTGGCTCTAGCCAGCCTAACTTACCTCTTGCATCACCTATCATTATACCACCAGCAATCAACGTGGGAAGAAAGGGGATTTTTACCATGTCCAATCCCTTAGATTCTATGTCTTTCTGATAGTTTACTTGCCCTAAAAGGTCCTCTAGTCGCTTTTGATCATCCTCAACCGCAGCTCCTTGAATTTTTAAAATAGACTGCAAGAGATCCTTATTACTTCCAAATGCTCTAACATCTTGTCCAATATTTTCATTTAAATTAGTTAATTCTTCTATTAATGCTTTTGCAGACTTTTGATTTTGTTGAATTTCCCCCCGTAAATCTGTAATCCCTTTTTTTAAAGTATCTCCATTCCCAGTATTGATCGCCTCTACTAATGTTTCATAATGGTTTTCAAATTTTTTATCGTATTCAATAATGCCTGTCAATGTATCTAAAAGCTGCTTTTTTACTTGCGTATTCCATGTAACTGCATGTGCTCTTGCATTCTTTTGATCTTGTACAATTTTATTAGGTAAATCTTCATACCCATTAATAGTAATTCCTTCAAAACTCACATCAGGATTATTGATTAACAGATAAGAATATTCATTCATAGATTTCAAAAATAAACCAGCATCTTGTAAAGCTTTTTTCATCTGTTCTTTATTTGCTGAAAGAGACATATCTCCATTGTTAGTTTGTTCAATTTCAATTGCAAAAGCTGCTACTGGTGTGACTGCATAAGTAGTTGTCATAGTTAAAAACGTTGATACAGTGAGTATTTTGTAAGGGATTTTTTTCATCATTACATATTCCTCCTATATAGGGTTTGATTTCAAGTTCTATTCTTCTTTAAAAGTGATGTCTTTCGAAATGAGTTATACATCTATGAGTATCATTCTAACTTTCTTTAGCAGCCTTTAAATCATCAAGTATTAAAGAGACACTATGTTGTTACATAGAGTCAATATTATCAAGCAAATTTTTATCATCCGTTCAGTTGCAAAGTTTAAAAAAACAAGTAAAACTGCACAGTTATTTGGATGGAACTTATATAGATATGTGAAAGGCGAAGTCTTTAATGAGACTCCGCCTTTCTGGTGTATAAGGATTTATTAATTGTTGCATTACTGTTTAACAGTGTAATCATAGACTCTCTATGTTTTTGGTCACTTTGCAACAGAATTTATATTTCCCTATTTTTGTGCAGTGACAGGTTCCACTTTTAATTCTTTTATCCCTTCTTTTAATGTGACAGCATCTGTTCGTAATGTTTTCCAACTGTCTTTAGCTGCATTCAAGTTAGGTTTTAAGAATTTAAATTTATTTTGGTCCGCTTTTTGAGCTGCATTTTCAATATGCCCCAGTACTCCCGAATATTGAGAATCTAAATCATGCCATTGCGTGGACATATAAGTAAGAGCATTAATAGCATCATCAAGCGCCTTATGCATTTCACTAGTATTATTGTAAGCAACTCCAACTACACGATTTAATGTTACTTTATAATCTACGGTCTGACGCAATTGTGCTAATAAAGGCTCTAACTTACCTAAATTATCTCTTGCAACTCCAACTATGATACCGCCGATTATCGGTAGGCCCAAAATGGCACCCTTCATTACATTAAATCCATCAGATTCTAATTGTTTATAATAGTTTACTGATCCTAAAACTTCATCTAGACGCTTTTGATCGGCCTCAACATCTACACCTTGGTTTTTCAAAATCGACTGCAAGAGATCTTTATTGCTTCCAAAGGCTCTAACATCTTGTCCAATAGAGTCTCTTAATTTAGCTAATTCTTCTATTAATTGTTGTGCAACCTTTTGATTTTGTTGAATTTCACCTCGTAAATCTGTAATCCCTTCTTTTAAAGTATCTCCATCACCTGTATTAATCGCATCTACCATTGTTTCGTAATAATTGTCAAATGTTGTATCATATTCAATAATACCCGTCAATGTATCTAAAAGTTGTTTTTTTACTTTCGTATCCCATGTAATAGCATGTGCTCTTGCATTCTTTTGATCTTGTACAATTCTACCAGGTAAATCCACATATCCATTAATAGTAATTCCTTCAAAGTTCACATCTGGATTTTTAATTAACATATAGGAATAGGCATTCATAGATTTTGCAAATAAACCGGCCTTTTGCAGGGTTTCTTTCATCCTCGCTTCATTTGCTGAAAGAGCCGTATCTCCATTGTTAGTTTGTTCAATTTCACTTGCAAAAGCTGCTACTGGTGAGACTACAGAAGCTGTTGTCATAGTTAAAAGCGCCGATGCAACGATCAGTTTGTACGGGATTTTTTTCATCATTTTATATTCCTCCAATATAGGTTTTGAGTTTAATTTCTATTCTTGTTTAAAAGCAATGTCTTTTGAAATGAATTCTGCATCTTTATGAATGTCATTCCAACTTTGTTTAGCAGCTTTTAAATCATCCGGTATTAAAGAGAATTTATGTTCTTGCATAGAGTCGATATTATCAAGTAAATCTGTATAGTTGGCCCCCATTGTATTCCATTGCTTTTGAATATTTGTTAGAGACAGTATCGCTTGATCCACTGTTTGATACAGATATGCCAATGTGTCTTTCGCGTTAGTAAGCGAAATAACTGCTTGGTTAGCACGATCAGCTTTCGTACCTAATTCTCCGATTTTTTTAGAGATTTCGTTATAGGAGTTCATATGATTAGACGCTGTGACACCAGCTGCTGTTCCTAAACCAATTCCAGCTGCACCAAGAGCCGAAAGGCCACCAACAACAGCAGGTGTTGCTGTACCGCCAGTCACAACAATTACTACCGCTCCTGCAATAGCTCCAATAACTAAAATGACTGCTCCCAATCCACCACCAATTGACCATGCTAATACATCGTCAAAATGTTTTTTCTGAGTAGCACTTAGTTGCTCAATTTCAGCTTGAAGTTGTGGAATCAGAGCTTGTTGTCCCGCTAATATTGCCGTTAATCCACCTTTCCCATCCGGGCCACCAACATTATTTTTAAAATCTGTAGAATTTGTATACAGTTTTGATTTGAAGTCTTGTAACATCTTAATTACATCTGTAACTTCTTTTGAATTTGTATTAATTGTAGTGATTAAATCATTTATGCCCTCTTTCAGGCCTGCCTTATCTCTCTTTTGTACAGTATCTACTAATGTGTCATAATAATTTTGAAATTGTTCATCGTAATTTACAATATTACGTGCTGTTTTTTGAATCTGTGGCTTCGCTGTATCTAACCAATAATTCGCGTTGATTCGCGACAGTTCTTGATTAAGGTGAATATTTTTGAGTAACTCTCCACCTCCTGAACCTAAATCGATATCAGATAAATTAACATTCGGTTGTTTAATCATTGTTTTTGCGTACAAATCCATTACAAGAATATGAGATCCTGTTTCAGCTAATGCTTTCTTCAGTCCTTCAGGTCCTAATGTATAATTCCCTACTTTTTGTTCTTGAGCGTTCGTTTCTTGTGCAAATGCATGAATAGTGTTACCGGTAGTAGCAGTTATAACCGTTGCCAGAGTTGCTAAAGTCAACACTTTAAATGGAAATTTTTTCATAACTATTCTCCTTCTCATTCTTTCGTTAGATTTTTAGAAAACATAATATTAAAATTTATAAACTTGTTCTTCAAGATAACTTATTCCATTTTTTAATTGTCTTAATGTATCTTTTTGAGACTGCTGGTTAGTTGTATCAACATTAGTAGATAATTTTGTAATGCTATTTTTTATTAGATCCAAATCTTCTTTATAGCGTTTTAGTAGGCCAAGTTCTACATCCACTTGATTTGCAAATGTATGTAAATCATTTTGCATAATTAGGAGCATTGATTTTTGTAAATCTGCTATTTTTAGGTTCTTTGTTAAATCATAAAATTTTTGATTTTGTGTCTCTAAATCTGCTAAATGTGTTCGCTGTTCTGCTGTTAGTTTATTTACTTCAGCGAAGGCACTATATGTTTTCTTAATTTTTTCAGGGTCAATAACTTTTGTAAGGTCATACTCTTTTGTTTGTGCAACTGCAGCTGCAGCTATTTCAGCTTGTTTGCTTTTCTCAATTGCTTCACGGGCTTCTTTTTTGGCAGCTTCAATCTCTAGAGCAGATTTACCCTTTTCTTTCGCTTCTTGCTCTGCTTTTTTCTCTGCTTCTAAAATAGAGTTGTTAATTTCTTTGCCTTTGTTATACGCTGCTACTGCTGTTTGAGCAGCTGGTTCAATGATATCTTTTGAAAGGTTATAGACTTCTTTGAAAATAACAAACCCTTGTTCATTTAAAGCTCCTGGTAATAATGCTATTTGTTGTAAATCATTTTGAATTGATTTTTGAGTATTTTGTAATTCATTTTTTAGCTGATCTATTTTCCCTGTTCCATCTGAACTTAGTACACCCTGCGCTTTTGTCACATCAGTATCGAGATCTTGAAGTTTTTTATCAAGCTGTAATTTAAGATCTGTTAATTCGTTAATCTGTCTTTGTACGTTTTCTTGGTTCGTCATAGTCATAACTTGAAGAACTTCAAGTCTATCCAAAAACCCCTCTTTATCTTCTTTATTGTCTACAAACTCTTTTAATGCTGGATAATAGTTATTAAATTTAGTTACAAATCCTTTGCTTTTTGAATTTAATAGAATTAAATTTGGATAAAGTTCTGATGACCATTCTTTCATATCTTGCTTGATTAGGAATTGATTTGTATTTAATGCTGGAACTTCCTCTATTTGTACATTAGGGCTCATTAAACCTTGATCAATATATGTTTGGATTAATTTAGATTGTGCACCTAATTTTCGTAAGGATGAGGAAATATCCATGCTTTCCTGTTGAGTTTCTGCTTGAACGATTGGTGTTGCGAGAGTATTGATAGGAATAATCGACCCAGTTACAATTGATGTCATTAAAAATCCTGTCATTATTTTATTTTTCATTCCGTACACCCCTTCACTATTATTCTTTTACAACTTTATTCATACAACTTGTACGACCTAGTGCTAGACTCTCTCCTTGCATACGCTTGAGAAAGGAAAAGTCTTTCGGATAAAGTATTAAACCTTCGTTATCATTCATTTCTCATAGAATGTAAAAAAATTACTTTTCGCTCATTTAAATAGTATGTTTGTCACAAGTAAACAATAAAATTTCATCAGCTATATTAAAATGAGTTGCTCAATAAATAGTAAAATATTTATTTTTCTCCAGTTTTGCTATTTGAATTACAAGCGTTCAGATAGATAAACTCATTGCTCCTACAGCTAATCCTGCCATGAATTTTTAGAAAGCAATTTTATAAGCCTCTCTACTAGTTGTGTGGAAAAGGCTCTATAAGATTACAAAAGATGAAATTATACTGTACATTGCTTATACTTTTATTGCGGAATAAGATCACTTTTGTTATGTAGAAAAATAAAACCCTTTTTTACAAAAATAATACTTTTGAGATGCTAAACTCACTTCTAACTAACTGATTATTAAGAAAATTAATTACGACATAATGTTACTTGTAAATTTATTAACCCCTAATAGCGTGATCTTCTCCTTTCTGTGTGGTCATACCAGTTATGTTGTTCATTAAAACATTAAATTTCCGATGCGTAAATAGCAAAATTTTGTCGATTGTACTCGATTATTTAATTTTTAAGCGCTTATATGAGCGGGAAATATTATACTAATAAAATTTAATATTAGATTTTATATTTGTACTTTTGATGATTGCAACATAATATATATATGGTTAAAAAAATTATTTTATTTTAACTGAGCTAGTTATATTTTAGAAAAAATACTTATAGAATAATTTAATAGGATTTCTTATACTATTTTACCTTTATTTGGTTATGTATAATTACATATAATATAGATATATCAAGTAATATATGTTATATTACTAAGTTTTATGGAATAATTTCCGATATTACTATTAACAAATACATGATTTATTACGCTCTTTAATTCACCATATTCTTCAAAAGTATCTTTATATTGTCATAAAAAACATCTCAATTCTTAACGCGAAGATACTAAACTGGATTCTTGTAGTTCGTTATAACAAGAAGTTTTGAAACAAGAAAAGGCCGCAAAGCTTCCTTGAAAAAGCGCTTTGCGGCCTTCTAGTTTTTTGTTTTGCTTAGAGAAAATGGTTTGTTTTTTTATTCAAATTAATACCATGATATAAAGATATCCATTTCTGTTTTACTTTGGTATATGTATCATGGACTCTTTAAGAGCTATTTGTTTGATGTGACGTCAGATTCATTTGTCCAATTCAGAACCATACTGATGAATCAAACGCATAATCGTTGTAAGAGTTATGATTAAGCCCCGTTTCTCCATTATTTTCACCAAATCAAGAAAACTAAGGTGGTTCCGTTAACAAAATATTATCAGGTTGATAACGTTATCTATTTGAATACATATTCCTTTTCTAGATCAATCACATACCCTTTCTAGAGTAAAAGAAATAGTATGCTCAAGTTTTAGAGATACTTTCGCGTATATTAAAGTTTTTGCACAAGAAACAGATACTAAGCTTATATTACGGTATATTTTTCACGATATTGTCTAGGGGTCATGTTAGTTGATTTTTTGAAAACCCTTGTAAAATAACTTTGATCGTTAAAATTAAGCCAAGCACAAATATCTGATAATGGATATGTAGTGAGTGTTAATAATTTTTTTGCTTCTTCCACTCGTTCCCTTTGAATAAATTCACTTAAAGGAATCCCCACTTCTTTTTTAAATAATTTAGATAAATAAGTAGGGGTAATATCCAAATGATTAGCGAGTTCATTGAGAGATATTCCATCGTAAACATTTTTACTAATATGATTCATACATGTAGTAACCACATTTGAAAATTTTTGCGCATTGAATTCTTTCACCCGATCTGCAAAAGTACGTAAAGCATCTCCTGACAATCGCCTTACAGAGTCCACGTTATCTAGTTGTTCCATGGTTTGGATATACAAAATACTAAGAGCAAAAGCAATGTCTGGTGGGAGATTACCTTCTATCGCATATCGAGTAGCTAAAGTAATCGCAATAATCCCATGGTTTTTTTGGTTTCTGAGTGGATCCGCTGTTAAAATTAATTCAGTATCTTCCTGCGAAACTGCATACATATATTGTAACAACTTCTTTTTATTTCCCTCTTTGATTGCTGAAAAATAATTATGTACTAATGCCATGTTATGAGTTTTTGGTTTATTTTGTTGTCGCTTTAAAATATATAGATCGGGTTTCACAATTTTATAGGGAACTTCCTCTAACACTTTATTTTTTTCTAAAACAATATCAACATCTAACTTTTCATTGAAAATCATGTAATGTAATAAAATTCCCATATCAATTAAAGTAGTTTTTTTAACCTCAGGTAGGGATTGATAATAGTTTAGTCTTTCTTGAATATTTTTATTTGAGTTAAATTCTTTCCAAAGTTTAAAGGTTACATCATCTGATCCCTTCGGATGTACAGTGGGGCCAATTATAATAGTCCCTTTTATAAAATCATGATTTGCTATATGAATTAGGACGAAATTTTCAAGATAACTGTTACATCTGAAAAGTGGCAAGTTATAGGGATCATTTTCTTGATAAATGCCACTAAGATGTTCCTCTTTAGAAGAATAAAAAGGACTACAAACATAATCAGAAGTAGAATGATATAAGATTTTTTTGTCTGTAGATAAAATGTGAACAGGGACATTAAAGGCTTTATGTGCGAGATCACACAAATGTTGTATATCGATGGAATTATTCATTACCTTCTCCTTTTAATTAGATTAACTGCTATATTTTACATTGTTACTTTGTGGATTCATAAATTATTTTCCGTCAGGTATAACTTACGACAAAATATTACTATAAAATATCAAAATAGTACAATTCACGACAAAATATTACTATATTTTTTTTATGAAAATCATATATTATTTATTTGTAATTAACATCTACATTCGAAGCAGATAGGAAAAGAGTGAAAGATACTTTATCTGAGTGTAAAGAAATAGATTTTTTCTTGTAATTTCCTAAACGACAATGAAATGAGCGGAGTGCGTTTTTTGATCCTATAAGATCCTATCATAGAATCCGAGAAACCAGTGAAGAACTTACAAAATAAAAATACAGAAATAGGGGATGAACTGGCGTATACGATTCGAACAAGAAATACGCTTCTTGCTAGTCTTGTGAAAAATCTATCTTTTCCGAATAAATTGCCAGAAGGACTAGAATATGTCCCAGGTGCATTACAAGTAGTTGGCTAAACAGTGACAGATGCAGTCAATACAGACAAGAGTAAATTTAATGTAGGAAAAGCAAACGGAAAATTTGGAGATGTGATACATACAGAGTGGCATACAGTGGTACTCCATGCGAGGGCCAAGCTGGAAAAGAGATTCAAAATACAGCAAAAGTCATAGGAGATACTGTACAACCGTAAGAATCAACAGCCAAGAATTCAATTCATCCACTTGGACAAATTGAGATTAAAAAAGTGGATACTGCTGATTCAAATGTAAAGCTGAAAAAATACTTCATTCCAAAATTAAGACAAAGATGGTAAAGAGGTTGAAAAATTAACAACAGATGAAAATGATAAGGTTTCTTCTGAACCACTATTCTTTTTAATGTACACAGTGGAAGAAATTCATGCACCAAATGGATATTTGTAATTTAGAGATCAAATTGAGGTATAGGGCTCATCATCAGTACAAAACATAAAAGTAGAAAACACATAAGACGAATGGAATATTAAAAATAACAGAAATATATTAATGGTCGCAACATTAGTTATATTTTTCCGTAAAAGAGGAAGAAATAAATAGATTTCAAAATTAATAGAGGTAGTAAAGGAGACAAAACATATGAAATGGGTTTTTATTATGTTGTTAATCTTTGTATTAACAGTCTCTATGCTACCTAGCTTTATTATCGCATCACATAACATATTATTAATTTTCTGAGTATAATGGTTGTTAATTAACAAAAATACACCTCTAATTAAGAGTTGTTGCAATATAAATCCAAAATAAAAGTAGATGTTAGACACTTAGTGCACAGTATATTCACCTCAAAACAGTAGTTACTGCAATACCTGAATTTGTTTATTCTATAACAAAAGAAATGTTACTTAGGAAATATTGCTTCAAATCCATTTTGTATTAGGCATTCTTTATATGGCACTTTTTATTGAAAAATTTAGATGGCTACTTGAAATTTTTATTTTATTTTTAATTAAGAATCAGATTACCTACAATTGAAATTGACTTGAGTATTATGAACTTAAAATCACTTACAAAAACAAAATAACGTTTAACCACCTTATTTCCTCTCATATATAATTCAATTCTAATCGATACCTACAACACCACCTCCACCATCTGAAAGGATTACAAAGGAATCTGAGAGGTTGTTTTTTCAATCCATCAGCGGAATTTTCTATTACTTCTTTAACTTAGTGTAATCTGTATTGACCTGTTAACTGGTCCTCAGCCATTTTTCAGATATTATTTTCTGTAATGATCGAGAAGTTAAATTAAATGCAGATTTATAATCTTCAGTATGCATATAACGGATAAATGAAAGGGTAGTAGATATAACTGGATTTTCATCGTCAATATTGTCTATTTTTTTATATTTGTTTTTGTTTCCTTTAATGTTGATATATATTGTTGGTTGAACGGATTATTATATGTATCGGGATACAAACTTGTTTTCAATACATCCTTATGCTGTCCCTCAAACAGGCTTGAAGAACTTTCGGAATTTTTAGGTAAAATTAATTCCTCCGCATATGAAACCGAAGGAATAGTTATCGCACAAATTGCACTGACAAGTAATAACTTATTCCCTATTCTTTTTTTCGTGCTCATATTTATTGATTCTCCTTTCAAAATTAAAATTTGTTAATACAGCATGCCAAGTACTATAAGGAAAATAAAAATTTTCAAAGAGATTAATAATCTACTTTACGATCCCCCCTTAACAGGTTGAAAAGCTATTATAATCAAACTTCAATAAAAAATGCCTTCTCCCTCTTTTTTTATCACTGGATTTTTTGATTGGCATGGAAGGACCACGCTGAATCACATGTAACTGACATAAATCCGATAAAGAATTTAGTAACGTGCACTGATGCATCTTATAACAGAATTCCCCTTAAATTTATAGATATAATTGATTTGAGATAAAAAACATACAGTTTTTCAAATGTAGCCGGGAATAAAAAGGAAAAAATCTTGTATTCTAGGTTAAATACAGATAGAGCAAAGTGTAAGCTCTTATGAGAGTTAGCAAGATAAAGGCTGTTTGTTATGGTTATCGAATTTACAAATACATAAGAGGAACAGAACTCAATAGAGAAAGCTAAGGAAGCATTTTGATAATAGTTGAAGACACCCGATTAAGGATGGCTTCAACTATTATCTCACTTTGTTATATTCATACCACCATTTACCACCTGGTCTAGTATCCATCCACCAAGTAATCTTATCTAACTCTGCATTAGATAGAACATCGGTTTGGATATAACATACTCCAGAAATTGGATCAACATTAACCCTACCTTTTATTCCTCGTTCTGCCATAGCTTGAATAGCTTCATCTAAGGAGTTAGTACCACATCCACCTGACTTAACGTATTGATATCCACCATTCCCAACAGTTTGTCCTGTTAGAGCGTATACGTAGGAAGTAACTCGTCATAACTCCTCCTTATGGTAATTACTTTGTAAACCTTTTTATTTAAATGTATAATTGTATTAAGAGTCTAAAATTTCAGAATCGGAGGGCAGCATCATGAAAAGTTTTGGTACGTTAGTAATCTCTACCGTCATTTCAGCAGGCTTAGTATATTATAATATCGATTCCTTTTATAATAAATTTACATCCGGGAATACATATTACTGGGTGAACGGTATCCTAGCTGCTGGATTCCTTATATCCTTAATTATCAACATAAAAGATATCATCAAGAAAAACTACACAACTTCTGAATCGAATTAAGGAGCCTATTATGGTTCCTTTTTCTATGCAAAATAAAAAAGCAGCGCATTCGCTACTTTGAATTCTTTTTATCCCCAAATGAAATGATATATATATTCTCCCGTTACACGTTCATTAATTCCAGCAATCCTAGCGAATCTCATTAAGTCCGCCCCTTGAAGAAAATACACCGAAATCGTAACTGGTACTTGTGACCACATGAATTGATAAAGCTCATTCACTCTCTGATTCGTCGAAACGATTAAATCATTTACTGGTCCATGATTCCATGCAGAGGTTTGAACTGAAGTGAACGGAAGGTCTTTCCCATTAACCACTATTCTTGCCACACTTTGAGTTATGTCCACAACAATCCCCTCCACCATTACAAAAATTAGACCTGTTTCTATACTTATATTCTTGATTAATAATAAATGTTTAAGGCAGACCCCTATTTTCATTTCTACTCAAAAACAATTTATTTGATAAAATAAAAAAGCAGCGGATTCGCTACTTTAAAGTAAATTAAACTATTCCTTTTTCTTTTGCTATTTCGTACAAAACAGTATGACTAACTCCTGTTTCAGTACATATTTTCGCTCTTTTGCCTTTTCTATCCCTATTCTTTGCAATTCCTTATGTTTAACCCTATTAACATCATGTATCTTCCCATGACATTCAAGGCATAACATAACCAAATTACTAATTCGATTCGTTCCACCTTTCGCTAAAGGAACGGTGTGGTGTATATCTAAATCATTTGTTTCTCCGCAATTTGCACACTCTTTAGGTAAAACATTTAAGTAATACGTACGATTCTGTTCGAATTCCTCTCTACTATTCATTTTTACTCTCCTCAGCATTTAAAATCGATTGTTTAGAATAGTGTTCTTTTATATACCTATACAGGGTTGCACGTGCACGAGCAACATCAAACATCTCACATACTTCTACTTTCGTTTTACCAGAAGCAAGCATTTCCATCATGCCTTGAATTTGTTGAGGAGTATGAGCCTTCTTTCTACCGCCTTCCCTTCCTCTTGCCTTTGCAGCAGCTACACCACTAATAACACGTTCATTAATTACTTCACGTTCCATTTCAGCCATTTAATAAGTATAAATTTAGAAAACTCATAAACAAAAAAAGAGTGCTGTGAAGAAACGCACTCATTCAAAGGACTTTACCAATCCTTACGCTTATCACAATCACAGTCACGATCATGATTACGTTTACGACGACATTCATCACAATCACAGTCGCGGTCACGTCTACAACGACGGTCATCACAATCTCTATGTCTGCGTCTACAGAACATTAAATCATCCCAAAATCTATCACAATCTCGGGAACGTCTGAAATTACAATTACATCCCATAAATATAATTACCTCCTCTTAACTCTAGGATTCATCATATTCTATGCTAAAAAACAAAAACAGCTTGTTTACTAGTCTACTTTCTGCATTTTAAAGTAATAATGTTATTACCTAATCTTTAAGTTTCAAATCTATTTCACCCCTTATCTTTCCTTAACAACAAACAAGACGCCACCCAGATCACACGGTAGCGCCTACGATAATTGCTATACACTTAACCAGACTCACTTAACCAGACTCATTTATCCTCACATTATTTATTTCTTTGCTTCCATACCCCATTCTCTTTACGATAAGTATTCTTGCCATTCATGAAGTCAGCTGTATTGCCAGGAATGCTATATTTTTTCTTTTTCTTTTTCTTTCTTTTCTCTTTAGACTTTTCCAAAATAACTTGTTGTAGATCTGTTCTCCATTGCTTTAAGCGTTCTTTTTCTCGCATCTTCACTTATACCCCTAATGAAATTTATATATGTTCATATCAAATATACCTCTAGAATTAAATCAACGAAAGGGGTTACAATTATTTATCAACTTAGTTTAAAGTGTATATATCAAGTCAAATGTCCATTTTATTCAAATTTAAAAGAGCGCCCATGCCATGGATGCTCTTAATGTGATAAAGGGTTTCCTATGAGTATTGAATGAGACACGAAGAACTTGTCCCATAATTCAATATATGCTCGTCCTTATCAAAGGGTGCAATAAAAAAGAGCACCCGCCATTAGGTACTCTTCAACAAATAAGTATGGCGCTCCGGGTTTCACCTCATATGATAACTCGTCCCCACGATTTTATAATATGCTTGTCTCATTCAAAGGTGTACTTGTTTAATGTGTAATTTCTATATAACAAAGAAAAAAACACCCATTCTGGATGCTTTTTAACTATTTTTTGTTTTCAATAAGACTATACAGAGTCCCTTTTGTTATTTTCGTTCCTGGCCTCGGAATATTCCAGACTAAATGAACTTACCTCATAATCTTTCTTTCCAATTTTAACATTCTTTCAAAACTCTGTAACAAAACAACTCTTTTGCAACTTCTCTTTGTATCTCTTTATATTCTTGCTTGCTGATTTCTGGAAAGAATGATAATTGCTCCATCTATAATCCCCCTATTTCGAATTTTAATTTTCATATCCACATTTGATACGTGAAATTTTACTGTCTCATTGTTGAATAAGGGAACCATGCATAGCGAGTAGCCCCCACCATCCACTCTGCATGGTTCCGCTATCCATTAAGCCTTTAATAATTTACGTTTCTTGTTGGCCATCTTCTCTTTTGCTGCTTCAATGTTATTTGCTATCCTTGTATGATGGTCCTGATCAAATTGAATCATGGCATCTATTACTGGTGTGAATCCTTGTTCCGCCTTGGAGAACCGAGCAGTTAGCTTTTGCTAGCTGCTTTTTGTTTGAACAAAACGAACTCAATTGACTGCACAAACATATTATATTTTGTGTTCCTTTCTCTATATATTGAAATAGTCTTTACAAATGGATAATCTCGTCACGAGAGCACTTTATTAAGTGCTCTTTTTTGCGTTCCACATTAATACAAAGTGAAATTTTCATTTTAATCTTAAGTACACATTTAATTGAATATTACTTCATCAGACACGAATCATTTTTTATAAGGACGCTCTGTACTTGCGCCCTTATTTAAATACTCAATGTTATTCCCCTGCACATTTTTATAAATTGTATACAGTTCCATATGGAATTGTCGAAAAAGAAATTCCATATGGCGTATTATAATGCATTGGATAATAATCCATAGATGAGTAGTACGGTTGTATGCCTTGCTGCATTTGTTGCATTTGCTGCTGTGCTTGTAGCGCTTGTTGAACAGCTTGAATTGTACTTTGTGCTCCGCTATACGTAATACCCGCCGTACCATACGGACGCATTCTATCCTGGGTACCAAAATATGAATAAAACATTATTATTCAACTCGCTTCCATATAAGTTATTACAAAGTATGTTATGATTCTTAATTTCCGTGAGTGTTAAAAACTAGTTCCCTAGCTTTTATTCAAATAGTGTTTTTGTTTAATTTTTAAAATACAACCGCTTGTCCATTTCACTTTGCTCTATCATTGCATTTACTATTAGTAATACGAATTTTTAGAGGTGAATTATATTGGACGAGTTTTTATCTTCTACTGCATTAAATCCGGACTCGATTGGACCTACACTCCCACCTATGCAACCTTTTCAATTCCCCACTGGAACGACTGGGCCGACACTATTTTTCACTTCCCTTGCACCAGACCCTGAACCTAATGAAAATAACCTAACTCTCGGATACATAAATTATTTATTAACAAAGATGTCCTTCGGCAGGTTTATCCAAATATATATATAAATGTGAAAAACTAAATTTTAATCTGACCAAAGGAGATGAAGAAATCGTTTAAAAAATTCGGTATAGGAGTATTTTCTACAGCAATTGTATTAAGCGCCAGTATAGGTTTTTCAGGTATTGTATCAGCAGATAGTCCATCTGCAAATGAACAAGTTAGGAATGAAGACTTTGAGGATGGGCTAAATAACTGGATTTTATCTAATTCTAATTCTAATTCTTCTACCGAGAATATCGGCTCTTCTGAAACAGGCAATCATTATCTGAAATTAATACATGCAGACACAGCCTATCAGCTTGTTACTGTAAAGCCGAATACAGAATATACATTAACATTTGATATAGCGGGGAGTATAGGTTCTACAAGGGAAAATACACGCTGTAAAATAAAACAGCACATCGGTTAAAACGTTGATTAAGTCTTTCTGAATTCATAATTGTAGCTGTATTTGCACAAAGCTGACTACATAATCGAGTAAGAGAATCGCTTGCTACATGTTGACTAATCCAGATACATAAAGTAACTAAATCTTTTGCGCCATACTTACTTTTACGTTTTTCAAAACCTGTCTCTTGTGCCAGTTGTTAAAAAATATGTGGAGATAGATATCGCTGTAATTCTTCAGCGAATAATGAAACTCATCTTGAATCAAAAGATCCATACAAAAACGCCATCCTTGCTGTATATTTCTACAAACAGGATAGCGCTTTTTTCATTTTAAAGGTTGCATTCTATGATGAATTATATTAATAAGGTAATATCAATTATACGTAATAATTGATATTTAATTGATATTAGAACTTATTACTTTATATTTATCTTCTTTTGCAACATCTATAATTGCATCAATTTTTTGTTGTTCATTATTCAGCTCATGTCCTTCGATCCAAACTTTATATCCTATTTCTCCCACTACTCCAACTTTAGTTATAACAACATCTAACTGTTTTTCTTTTTGAAAATATTCAATAGCAGTTGCCTTTGCTTTTTCTTGAGTTTTTGGAAATTCTTTGTCACTTAATGGATCTTTCGTTGTTACTGTAATGTAAGAGACAAAACCAATAATAATTAAAGTTATGGTAGAAAGTCCAACTAAAACTATTTTTTTCATTCTTCTTCATCCTTGTCTATCTTTTTTTTAAGATTAACATATCATTTATCGTTTTTCAATAAAAAAATATTGTATTTTGCTATTTTTTTATTGAAAATACCTATAACTTAGACAAATATATAAATCATTCCTCTAACTATCCTGATCTTTATCTCAATTAATCTATTAAATAATGTAGATTTATAAAAGAGTTTGATCATTATTAAAGAAATACAAAAATAAAAACCCCAATTTCTCTATATTAAAATCGAGAAATTGGGGTTTAGTCACGAAACAATAGTTTTTATTTAAAACAGATAACTAATTAATAATCCTGCTGATAATAAGAAGCCGAAAATCGTATTTGTCATCGCTGTTGATTTCATTGCGATGCGCATATATCCGGGATCCTTTGCTCCTTTTTGGAAACTTTGAATTGCAGAGATTGGCTTTCTCAAACCTAAGAACATAACTAATGCCCAAGGGCTTATATAACCCATTAATACAATCACCGCGATCCATAAATAAGCAATGAAAAAGGCTACAGCTAGTGTTACTATTGCTTTTTCTCTCCCAAGGAGGATTACTAATGTCTTTCTTCCACCTTTAATATCTTCTTCGATATCTCGGATGTTATTCGACATGTTAATTGCACCGACTAAAATTCCAATTGGAATGGAAATCAATACACTTTCAATCGTTATCGTATTCGTTTGAATAAAGAAAGCAATGAGTACAAAACATGTCCCCATTAACAATCCAGAAACTAATTCTCCAAACGGAGTGTACGCAATTGGTAATGGACCACCTGTATATAAGTAGCCAACCGCCATCCCAATTAAACCAATAACGACTAACCACCAGCTGCTATTCATACAAATATAAACTCCAATAATTGCTGCTACCACATACAATAAAAGTGCAACTGTTAACACATTTTTTGGTTTCAATCCATGACGGACAATTCCACCACCGATGCCAACAGAATCAGCGGTATCTAATCCACGTTTGAAATCATAGTACTCATTAAATAAGTTCGTTGCTATTTGCAATGCTAAACATGCAACCATCATCGCAATAAATAAAAGCCAATGAATGTCTGTAACATACAGTGATGCCACTGTCCCTAAAATTACAGGTGAAAATGTCGCCGTTAACGTATGCGGGCGCGTCATCTTCCATATTAATTTAGCGGAACTAATTTCTTTTTCTGTCCCCATAACTCTGTTCAATCTCCGATACGATAAACTTAACTAAATCTATACAATTCAATCAAATTTACACGAGTTAGTGCTTCATCGTGTTCTCGCAACCCCGAAGGGACGAGGGGTATAACACTCCACACGAGGCAGTATCGTTACCTCCTATTATCAAGCATTTATTTTACACATCTTGATAAATTTATCGAAGCATTTAAATCTCTATCGTGGTGGCTATTGCATGAAGCACAACGCCACTCACGTATTTTTAAACTCCACTGTCCTTCTGGTTGAACTGAATGGTCGTATTTTACTCCGCAACATGAGCAAATCTTGCTTGAGGCGAACCATTTATCAGCTTTTACATACTCAATGCCATACTTCTCGCACTTGTATGACAAACATTGAAAGAAGAAGTGTAACTTTTGAAATGAAAATGCTTTCGATAGTTTTTTGTTTTTTAACAGGTTTGAGATAGGTAAGTCTTCCACAACGATCCTCATTGGTTTGATTTTCACCAATTTAGCTGTTGCTTGATGGATATGGTTAATTCGGATATTCGTAATTTCCCTAGATAACCGCAGGTGCTCAGTTTTAGCTTTTTCATATCCGGCAGACTGAATTTTTACACCTTTTTTAAATCTCCTAGACATATCTCTTTGTGCTGACTTTTTCCTTTTCAAAAGCTTTTTAACCTTGGCATCTTTGTTTATATTTCGTTCTTTCATACCATTAGAAGCTACAAACAGCTCTTTTAAACCAACATCCACACCAATCGACTCATTGGTTAGTTCTTGTAATTCAAAGTCTTCTTGGAATCCTACACTAATCCACCAGTGACGACCGTCAAATGTAACTCTTGGATTGGATGGTTTTTTGTTTCTTGGTAGTTGTTGGCTTGTTTTCACTTCTCCAATAGACTGAATATGAACTACTTTCTTTCCTATAATCAGTCTTTCATAATTAGCATAAAATCCTTGGATTAAATCTTTTTTGGATTTATAAGAAGTATGATAACCATTTTTATACTTTTTGAACGAATGTTTCCTCGCCGTATCAAAATCTTTTGAAGCCTGTTTAGGAACTTGTGCGTTGATGTCTTTTAACCACTCATATTTCTTTCGCTTCTTGATCTTTGTAAATCGTTTCTGTAAAGCTAACTGTGAAACAGATTTTCCAAATAGCTTATAGTATCTATCACTCATTCTTTTACAATAGTTATAAGCGAATCTTGCAGCACCAGCATGGTTTCTAAGCACTTGTTCTTGTTCTTGTTCAGGCGTTGGAATCAGTCTGACTTTCTTCGCCAATATCATCAGAATGTAACTCCTTTACTGTGCGATTATTCGGGCACTCATCTTTTAGATAATGAAAGATTGATTCTTCTGAATTGTAGCGTGTTCCATCAGCATTCTCCTAAGACTACTAGGATACAAACCTGTTAATTCCGATACTTGACTAACTCGTGAAAATTTCATTAATATTCTCACCCCATGGAATTTACCACAATGCATAGGTTCGGTAGCTTCAATGGGATTTGATAGATTTAATTAAATTTATCTCGTTCAACTAAGGGCGCAATTCCTTAGCCAGTTCTCTTATGAACTTCTCATATTTTCACATGAGCGCAGACTATATGTTTATCTCTTTAGAGATAGAGGATTTTTCCACCACCATAGGCTTGTGATGTACTCTCGTCAGTTATACGAGATAGTCGTTGAACGTTCATCTTATCCATTTTGACTTAGATGATTCGAGGCGGAAGACCCATTGTTCTAGTGTTTAGGATTTAACCTTGCACCATCTGATTGATTTTTTCTGCTTTCGCGACATTCACGCTCGCTATTTCTAGCCACGTTGTAGTTCAATCAGCTTTAGGGATTGCCCGCAGTTAACCCTCACTACTAGCCAATCACTTGACTAGCAGG
>Ga0102589_1002235_pt1 | contig 23106 bp, 18 predicted proteins | sample AraplaMF_Col_mLB_FD_76858 | JGI IMG/M metagenome (GOLD analysis project Ga0102589, IMG submission 76858) | Arabidopsis root microbial communities from the University of North Carolina, USA - plate scrape MF_Col_mLB | ecosystem: Host-associated > Plants > Roots > Endosphere | place: USA... | reverse complement strand
AAGAAATGATCATTTACTCCAATCCGATCTACTTTGAGTACTTCTTGCCAAACATTAGTTAATATTTTTTCCATTTCAGTTTTTGGAGCAATAAATACTTCATTTTTTTGTTTCTCCGGAGCAGGGAGCGCTTTTCTATCTAATTTCCCGTTTGGAGTCAAGGGCAGTTGTTCCAAATAAACAAAATAAGAAGGAATCATGTAATCTGGCAAGTAGTCTCGCAAATGCTTTCGTAGTTCTGTTGTACTAATATTTTGCTCAGTTACCACATATGCGACTAAAAATTTTATTCCATTCTCATCTGTCTGATCAATCACTACAGCATGTTCGACTTGTTTGTAAGTGAGAAGACAATGGGCGATTTCTTCTAACTCTACTCGATATCCTTGAATTTTGACTTGATGATCTTGGCGTCCTAAAAATTCAATATACCCTTCAGGATGCATTTTGCCACAGTCTCCTGTCTTGTAAATAAGACCAAAATCCGGATGTGACACAAATGCTTCATTCGTTTTCTGTTCATCATTTAAATATCCTTTAGCAAGGCCCACTCCCCCAATATATAAATCCCCAATTACACCAACAGGGCACATTTTCTTTTCATAGTTCAACACATAATACGTTTGATTTGCCAAAGGCATCCCATATGGAATACTATTCCAATGTGATTCCACCTGTTTGACCGGATAATAAATTGACCAAATCGATGCTTCTGTTGCTCCTCCTAGTGAAACTACTTCCGCAATCGGAAAATGTCGTTTTATTTTTTCTGGTAAAGAGAGTGGAATCCAATCTCCACTATGTAAAACTAAACGCAAGGAAGAATGTTCAAAATGAGAACCTACTTGCTCCAATGCCAAATCCATGATTGCAGGTACTGTATTCCAAATTGTAATTCCTCTACGTTCGACGGTACGGATTAATTCTTGCATGTCTCTTGGATCACGAATCATTACCAACATTGCACCTGTGCTTAACGTTCCGAAAATATCGTATACAGATAGGTCAAAACACATGGAAGAGATACCAATAATACGATCATCTTCATTTACCTGATATTTTTGATTAATATCTTGAATGGTATTTGCAACCGCTTGGTGAGTAATAATTACTCCTTTTGGCTTTCCTGTACTTCCTGAAGTGTAGATAATATAGGCAAGATCTTCCGGACCAGCAATGGCAGGAATATCTACTGTTGTATATAATGACAAGTGATTTTCTTCATATAGACTAGGTTCTAATAAAAGTTTACATGAGCTATTTTCTAAAATATATGTTTGGCGATCTAAAGGATGGTCGGGATCAATCGGTACATAAGCGGCACCTGCTTTTAAAATCCCTATCATATTAGCAATTGTGTTAACTCGTCTCTGCGCCAAAATCCCAACTTTGTCACCTAGACCAATTCCTTGTTTTTGCAAGTAGTGCGCAACTTGATTGGAGCGCTTATGAAGCTCCGAGTAAGTTAACCATTCTTGTTCAAAGACCACTGCTACTTCATCTGGTGTACGCTTTACTTGGTCTGTAAATAATTGATACAGAGTAGTTGAAGGTATTTTTTCTGTTGTCTGATTGTATTGCTCAATTAAAGTTTGATCCGATTCTTTCATTTGCAAAGAGGTTACGTCACTTTGTTTCACCAATTGTTCCAACAAGTCAACAAATTGGGAAAACATTGCTTCTATTACATCAACATCAAACAATTCTTCTACATAGTTCCAGCTAATTAATAACTCTCCATTTTTTTCAATTACCACATTATCCAAATACACTTGTGGAGTCCGAGCATGAATATGGCGAAGAGAACCAAGTTGTTCCCAAGCAAAAGCACCCGCACCTGCTAGCATCGAGGTGAAAACAATTGGCATAACTGCTTTTGGCGTCATTTGGTGATATCGAGTGAAATCTCGAATAAAGTTAACTCCATCGTAATGCCGATGTTCAAGGCCATCTAATAAAGTAGATTGCGTTTGTTTTACTCTAGTAAAAAAAGATTGCTCTGGTTTTACATCAACATCCAACAAGATGAGCGAAGTGAAATCTCCCACAATCTGCTCTACTTCTTCATGAACAGGATAACGGTTAAATACAGTCAAGTTAATAGCCAATTTACGTTGGTTACTCCAATATGCCAACACATCTCCATATATCGTACATAGTAGAGCGGAAGGAGTTACTTCTTTCTCTTGTGCTAACTTCCGTAACTTTGTCCATTTTTCATTGTCCAGGATCTTAGTAAGTGATTGGAATTTAGGAGTAGCAATCTCTGCCGGATCCTTTTTTAATAGCAAAGAAGGTGCGAACGGAAAGTCAGGAAGCTTACTTGTCCAATAATCTATTGCTGTTTTATATTCTTTGCTTTGCTCCATTTCATCATAGATAAACATGTAATCTTGAAAATCAAAAGATAGAGATTCTAATCTTTCCTCTGGTTTGTAATAATAATGAAACAAATCATGTCCAACGATGTTCATGCTTGCTCCGTCCATTAACAAAGCATCGTATCGAAAACATAACAAATACGTGTCTTCTTTTAAAAGAAAGGCTTTTAATTCAAACAAAGGCCATTGCCCCAAAGGGAATACATGGTTAGTCATTCGAGAGCGTTCTTCTTGCAAGTGAGCGTTTTGTTCCCCATCATCTAAATCAATGAGACTTTCTATTTCAATCTCGTAATCAGGAACGCTTTGTAAGATTTGTTGTTTTCCCTCTGGCAAGATCATAGCTCGTAACATTGGATGACGATGAATTACCTTTTGAAAACTTTTCGAAAGACGATTGATATCCAATTTTGTTTCATATTCAAAATAAGTTTGAGGTGAAATACCACTTAATTCAAACTGTGAATTCCGTCCTAACATGTAAGCTGTTTGAACCTCTGTTAAAGGAAATGGCTTAGACAAATCTTTAACACGAGTTGGTATATTTTCAAAGTTTTCCTCTGTATGCTCTACCTCTACACAAGAACTAAGCTGAGCAATCGTAGGATGTTTGAAAAAATCTGTTGTACTTATTTTCAAACAGTCTTTTCTTAATAAATTAATTATCTGTAGTGCTTTAATCGATTCTCCTTTTAAAGCAAAAAAATTATCATGAATACCGATTCCCTCAATCTCTATAACTTTTTCCCATGCATGCACCAATTTTTGTTCAATTTCATTGCGCGGGGCAACATATGGAATTGATAAATACTCCGTTTGCGTTATATCCAATAATCTTTTCCGATCTACTTTCCCATTTGGATTCAACGGAACCTCTTCCACCTGAATCATTTTTTCAGGAATCATAAACTCAGGTAATTTATTGCTTAAATATTTTCTAAGCTCACCAAAAGGGACCTTATTATCCGATACATAGTAAGCGGCTAATAATTTCCTGTTTCCATATACCTGATCAACAACGATAGCTTGGTTTATCTCTGGATATTCCCTTAACTGAGTTTCGATTTCTCTTAATTCAATCCGATACCCTCGAATTTTCACTTGATGATCCATTCGACCTAGATATTCAAATTCGCCATTAGGCAACCAACGAACGAGATCACCCGTATGATACATCATTTCTCCTGTCGCAAAAGGATTCGGTACAAATTTTTCATCTGTCAGTTTAGGTTTACCAAGATACCCTCGGGCTACCGCAACGCCAGCAATGCAGAGCTCACCCGGTATCCCAAATGGCTTTAATTGACCATACTTATTCAATATATAGGAACGATAATTGGGATTGGGATTTCCAATCGTCACTTCTTTGGCAGAGCTCAAATCTTTTACTGCTGCACAAATGGTCGTTTCTGTAGGACCATAGATATTTAAAATTGTCGCTTCACTGATACATCGAATTTTCCCTACCAAATCAATGGAAAACGCTTCTCCTGCTAACAAAATGGATTTTAAATCTTTTAGAAAATTTGCCCCTTCTGGATCACTCAAAATCACTTCCATTCGCGATGGCGTTGATTCCCATAAATCCACTTTATGTTCTTTGACCAAATGAGCCAATTCTTTTGTTGCAAACTGGTCCTCTGTAGCAATGACTACTTTCGAACCTTGCGTTAAAGGCAGACATATTTCTAACAAGGAAATATCAAAAGAAATACTAGCAAGAAACAAGAACGACTGATTATCTTTTACTTTGTCTCTCATAACACTTAAAAAATGGACAAGAGATTTCTGTTCCACCATTACGCCTTTTGGATTACCTGTTGATCCTGATGTGTAAATAACATAAGCTAAATCATTAGGATCACTTTCTCGAACTAAATTGCATTCTTCACCTTGGAAGTGATGTTCTTCATCAAGATATAGCACTTCACCAGCAAATTGCGGTAATTCTACCTCTGTTCGCTTGCTCAGTAAACATTTTGCTTGACTATCTTGTAACATATATTCAATTCGTTCACTTGGATAGTGAGGGTCGATTGGTAGATAAGCTGCCCCTGATTTTAAAATTCCCATCATGCCAATGATCATTTCCAATGACCGATCTACCATAACCCCAATAATACTTTCTTTCGATACACCTTTACTTTGAAGAATAGAAGCCAATTGATGTGCTTTCTTATTCAATTCTCTATATGTCAAAGATTGATCATTACAAACAACAGCAATTTGATCTGGGGTTTTTAACACTTGCTCTTCAAATAAATCTTGAAATGTTTGAGACAAGTCTATGCCCGTCTGACCTTGATTCAATTCTTCTAGCAACTCTTTCTCTTCTTCTGAAATAATACAAATATCTTTCACCGCCAGATTCGGATTTTTTGATACTTGCTTTAGAACATAAAGATAAGAATTTGCAAACTGTTGCAAAGAAGAGAATGAATGAGACTTGAAAGAGATTTGAAATTCAAATTCATTATGCATTTCATTCCATTTTCTCCGTATCCAGATGGATAAATTATTCTCTGCATATCCTTCTAGCGAATTTTTATTATGCAATCCTTCCATCCCAATAACGATTTGAAAAGGAGTTAAATGGTGTTTCGCTAATAATTCAGAGAGTGGATAACTCTGATTGTCATACCCAAATAAAGTCGTTTGTTCAACTTGATCTACCACTTGCTTAAAAGAGTGATTCGGTTGGATTTCACTTCCTATAGGAAGCAAATTATTATGATTTTTCCTTTGTTCATCATTTTTTCCAATTACAGGAACCCCAATTGTAATCCTTTCTTGATCTGTATAATGTGCCAAGCAAACCCTTAAAGTTGTCTGTAACCAGCTAAATAAAAGTATATCCTGAGACTTACTTTCTTTTTGTATAATTTGACTAAGCTCTGAATCCATAATGACTTGAATATGGTCGCACGGATTGTCTTTATTCAATTGATAACCACTATTAAATAAAGAAAAATCGAGAACCTCGGAAGATAATTGCTCCTTCCAAAACGTTTCTATCCTTTTATTCTCATGAATTGAAGTTCGATCTTTAATGTGCATTTTTATCTTTAGCCCCCTAATATTCATTTCATCTATTCGTTAACTTTTAAGCCAACTTCAAGCCCATGGAGAAATACTTGATGGTTATCTAAACTTAAAAAGCGCTGAATCTCTTCAAATTTCATATGACCAACGGAACAAACTCCTAAATTTAATGTCTCAGCTACCATATTTAAGGTAGCAGTGATGATGCCTGACTCAATACAAGCAAATAAATATCCATCTGAACCGTATTTCGGTATGGAAGCGCTCGCATTATATACTAAATAAACTGAAAAGGCAGACTGAGTAAATAACTCCTGGTTAATTAACTCATGATCACTTTTGATTACTTGATCAATATTGTTTACAATCACAAGACTATTCTTTGATGGGTTAAAATAATAAAAACCAGCTTTCATACCTTCTATACGTTTTGGTTTTATATAAACAAAGATATCAATAGGATAGAGCCCGCCTGCACTTGCGTAATGATAGTTTATTTTTTCTTCTTTAACCTGTTTTAGAGTGGATATGAATTGGGAAAATTCTGAAAAACTAATATGTTTTTTCATATCAAATTGGCGACAAGACCTACGCTCCTTGATTATAGTGGGTAACTCATTTGTTGTTTCAAGTTGAATTTCGGCTGACCGCGCAGCATGGTGCGTTCGATTTAATTGTTCACTAATATACTTATCTAAGTCCTCTTTAGAAAAGCGAATCTTATTGCTATATGGATTCGGAAAAATTTTTTCTTGTGTGGAAAATACTTCTCTTGGATGTAATATGTTACTTACTAACACACGATTTTTGATCATAAGTTCTATTATTTTTTGTGTCTCTTCTTCATTTCCTAACGAAAAACGATCTACTAGCTCGTTAATCGTCACACCTTTTTGAGTCAAAAAATAAAACTCAGGAAACCACTCAGATAAAACGCCTGTAAATCTCGTTTCTCCTATCAAAACTTCATTATGCAACTTCTCCCAATGCTTAATAGGAGACCAGTAATAAATTTGCTCGCTCATATTCCCCTCCATAAATGATTAACTTATTTTACTTCCAATCCACAAAATTTTAGATTGTATTTCTTGTCCCATAGCAACTATGAATGCATGTACTTCAAGACCGCCTGAGGATAATAAAATAACTTTTTTTCTTTAAAATCTTTTATTTCATCATAAAACACTATTTTTTATTGAGCATTTCACATCCTTTTCCTGAGTAATCCCATAAAATATAAACCTTTTAAAACATTGGGAATATTCATGTATTTTCAATGTGAAATTATTGTAATGGATTGGAAAGCAGATGAATATAGTTATTAAACAAAATAATATTGAGAAAGTTTTATTTGTTATAGCAATAAAGCTTTAAAATGAGATTTATTACATATAAATTAAGAGGTTCTGTTGCAAATTTTTCTAAATGAGACTACACTCTACAAAAAGAGTAAGGCGAAACACAAGTGCGATGAAAACAGTTCAAGAAAGATATTATTTTGGTAGCCGTCGGCTACTACTGTCGTTTTTCTTTAAGTTATCGTGATGTCTCTGAAATTTTAAAAGAACGCGATTATCAGGCTGCTTATAGATTTATGAAAAGATTAGTGAAAACATTTGGCGAACCAACGGCTCTAATAACAGACAAAGCGCCGGCATTACTTTGCGCATTTAAGAAATTAAGAAAACAAGGTTTTTATTCAAATAAAACGCATTGTACAATCAAACATTTGAACAATCTCATCGAACAGGATCATAGGCATGTCAAGAGGCGTTTTGCCAAATCCGCAGGATTTCAAAACCTTCGGCATGCTTCACGTACGATAAAAGGAATCGAAACCATTCATGCTCTATATAAAAGAAACCGAAGTCTTGGCTCAGACTTCGGTTTTTCAACGTATAATGAATGACAGGAATTATTAATGGTTGCATAACCATTTAACGATGCAATCCTAGATTCTCTATGTTTTGGGTAACTTTGCAACAGAACCTTTTAACTTAATGGGCATGCCATAAAACCCCAATAATGTATTTTTTCCTAAAAATTAAAATAAAAAACAATGAATATTCCGTTTTTTTATTTCTAAAGTTCTAAACATTTATATAATTCTAAAAATAACATATATTTTAGTTGTACCAAAAATCTAAGCAAAAAGGGGATGGTTGTATGTTCAAGAAGTTAGTAGTAGGAGCATTAGCAGCTGGTTTTGCATTAACTGGAGGATTGGGAACGGTATCAGCAAGTGCAGAAGAAGATTACACGATTAAATCGTTCGAGTATTTAACTGTAGATGAACAGAGTGTGGATTCCCTGGCCAAAGTGAATAACAAATCTAACGAAGACATAAAAATAACCATGGTTTTGCCTAAACAGAATAACAAGGGAGATTGGTTAGCGTATGGTTTTACGAGCAGAGAAACCTTGGAGGCTTTCATTAAAAAAGATAAGCAAAGATTTAAAAATGTAATACAGCCTCAACTTAAAAATGTAATAAAGCCTCTAGGTAGTGGTCCTGAAAGTACGGATTTCTATGAGCATATAAATAAAGGTGGACAGTATATTTATTGGAGCAGTGGGTTTACAAACTTATCTTCTGGCTGGAATGACAGAATTTCCTCCTTAAGTACGGCGTCACCTTCTGCAAGCTACTCAACGACGCTGTGGGAGCATACTTCATCTCAGGGATATGGTCAAGGAGTCATGTTTAGACATTATGAGTGGTATGGTAAAACTGCTAATATGGCTGCGGATTGGAATGATAGGGCTTCAGCAATTGAAATCACGATGAATCCATAATAAATAACGGGAAATTTCAATTGAACAGGTGAAGAAGTTTCAAAATCACTATCCTCTCATCGGTTTAGAAGAAATGGGAGAATAGTGATTTTTTAAGGGTATTAAATTTGGTCGAAAGAAAATTGAGATTGATAATAGATTTATATCCGTATATCAAGAATGGAAACAGCGTAAGTCAACCATTCCTACAAAAGCATTGGATATTTCACATGTTTGTCCTGGTTGAAGAGAGTTCATTAAAACCTCCATATCTATCTGGATATACTCTGTACCTTTCTTGATTCTGCCATCTTGAAAATAATCAGGGTTAGGATTTTTTTGATAAATACGTGTATTCGATTTGATACCTGAGATATAATAAGCCATTTTATCTTGTATATGTTGAAGATCTTTCAAGTGAAAACAACCTAAATCCCGGATGCATAAATCTCCTGGGCATAAAGTATCTAAACAATCTGTACCAAAGGTTTTATCATTATTTTCACCTGGCTCCATTTGAAAATTGAGGAATTTTCCACTATGTAAATCATACTCTAGCTGAATTTTAATACCGGCTGTTTGTGCACATCCTCCTGAACTAGGATAAATAGGAGCCAAATCTCGTGCGCCATACTTACTCTTTCGTTTTACAAAACCTGTCTCTTGTGCAAGTTGTTGAAGAATATGTGGAGATAGATATCGCTGTAATTCTTTAGCGAACAAATAAAACTCATCTTGAATCGATAGATTCATACAAAAACGCCATCCTTTCTGTATATTTCTACAAAAAGAATAACGCTTTCTATGAATTATGGATACAAATTCCTCTTAGGTTGATAGTAATGTATGGTGACCCCTATAGTCTATATTCCATTTGTTTAAGTGTTCATGCATTCTTGGTCAACAACCTGAGAACCAAATAAATGAGCTCTATTTTCAAGTTCACAAGACTTATTCCTTCTTAATTAGCTCTTTTTAGAGGTAATTTCGCATTTTGCTTCCGAGTTCCAAACCCTAATGCGATGGCAGCACCAATACAGCTAGAAAAGCAACCAGCAAACAAATACAATGATGGATCTGACTCACCGATTAAAACGGAAGCTATTCCTCCAATTACCGGGAAAAGTGCAACCATATAGCCACTTTGAGCTCCTCCAATTTTTTCTACAAGCTTCAAATAGAATAACCATGCTACAAATGAAGCAACCAGGGTTAAATATAGCAACACAGATAAGTATGAAAACGATGTTGGAAATATAAATTCTTGTCCTTGAAATAATACAATTACTCCCATCAATATACTGCCCACTGTAAATCCAATGGCATTTGCATAGATAGGATTCACCTTGTGACTTGCATTTCGTGCCGAGCTGGCATCACCTACTGCTGTAAGAAGCGTACCTAAGATCGCAACCATAATTCCTTTTATGTCATTGGACCCTTGAAAGTTGTTCAAATTCGGATAGATGAGAATACATACGCCTAATACACCAAAAATCCCCCCAAACAAAACGTGTGAATGTAACTTTTCTTTTAAAAAAATCCGGAGAGTAATCGGGGTCAAAATCACCTTTAATGAAAAAATCAATGTTACGATTGCTGCAGAACTCAAAATTGTGGCGTAATAAAGGCATAAGTAGCTTAATGCAAAGTTACATACACCAAAAACTATTACAAATGGGATATCTTTTCTTGTTGGCCTCCCTCTTGGTCGAAGGAACCAAACAAGAACCAAAAATAAAAAGGCTGTCATAACTAAACGATAAGTTAAGGATAATTCCAAGCTGACAGGAGTTCCTTGAATTTTTACTGCAATAAAGTTGAGTCCCCATACAATCAAACAAAATATGTACATAAATATTGTCATAAGTTATCTCCCAGATCAAAATTTTTTCTAAATTCATTATTCATTTATACTGTCATTTCTAAAAGGTACAGTTTACAATAAACACAAATGACAGATGAGGTATTTCAATGATGAATGAACTAATATTTAATATCAATCGAGAAAGTAACACTCCTATGTACCAACAAGTTTATCAATACATACGTACCCAGATTTTATCTGGTAAATTAGAAAGGAATACAAAGTTGCCATCGATTAGACAACTTGCTCTCCAATTAGAGGTCAGCAGAAACACAACTCAGGTAGCCTATGAACAATTGCAATCGGAAGGATATATTCGAAGTGAGAACAAAAAGGGATTTTTTGTAGAGGCCACTATATCGGATGAGACGCTTAATTATGAACCCATTAGAGAACAGCATCATGAAAAAAATCAAACTGACATGAAAACTATTGACTTTAAGATTGGGACAGTGGATCAAGAGAACTTCCCTTTGAAAAAATGGAGAATGCTTACAAACAAAATCGTTAAAGACTCTAGCATGTTTTCATACGGAGAAAAACAAGGCGATATTAAATTAAGAAAGGTACTAGCAGATTACTTGTTTCAATCAAGAGGGGTTAATACTTCTGCTGAACAGATTATTATTGGCAGTAGCACACAACACTTGTTATTACTTTTGTCGCTGTTGCTAAAGCAAGACTATCATTATCTGGCAGTAGAAGACCCTGGCTATGATGTGGCAAGGGAACTATTTGCTCTTCAGTCATTTATCATTGATCCGATTCCGGTAAAAGAACAAGGCATTCAAGTCGATCGCCTTTTAAAGTCGCCTTCTAGACTTTTATATGTCACTCCTACTCATCACTTTCCATATGGAGTGACTATCCCCGTCAATGAAAGATTAAAGTTAATTCAATGGGCAAAAAGGGTGGAAGGATATATTATTGAGGATGATTACGATAGTGAATTTCGATACATCCATCAACCTGTACCGTCTCTTCAAAGTTTAGATTCTAATGATAGGGTGGTTTATTTAGGAACTTTTTCAAAAGCACTGCTACCTTCTATCCGTGTCAGTTATATGGTTTTACCTAGGAGGCTAGTAAGTGAATATAAAAAGATACTCCCTTTACTTGAGCAAACATCCTCATCTATTCATCAGCGAACACTGGCGACCTTTATGAATGAAGGATATTGGTACTCACACTTAAGGAAGATGAAAGCTTTGTATAAACGTAAAATGAATCTATTGAATAGGGAATTACTAAAACACTTTAAGAATTATGTTGAAATAAAAGGTGGTAGCTCCGGAATTTTCGTTATTATTGAAGTTAAAACAAAAATGAGTGAAAAAATGCTAATTGAAAGGGCATATGAATACGGAATTGCAGTTTATCCTTGCTCGAAATATTTCTCGAAATGTATACCACGATATCCACATATTCAACTTGGATTGGGTAATTTATGTGAAGAAAAGATAATAAAAGGAGTATCTCAACTAGCAAAAATTTGGTTGTAATCTTGATTTTTTCCCTAAAAAAGTTTTTTCGTTTTTCCTATTAGAGGTAGCACCACATCGCTATCAAGCTAAGAAAATACAACTACCCCCAGAACGAGATTTTGTGCTAATTCGTAATAAAAAAGCTCATTTTTTCGTTTTGGGTGGATTTGTTTTCTTAAGTTGATGGGCATGGGGCGGTACGCCATTATGATGAAGATGTTCATCCAACTGAACAGTTTGCTCTTTCCCCAGCGCATTGTGTGGGGATTTTTTCATAAAGAAAAGACACTCCAATGAGTGCCTTTTCTTTACTAGTAAGTAAATCAGCAAAAGCAGCTAGCTCCAACTATGATTAATAATATAAAGAGCACAACGACTAAGGCGAATCCACCACCAAAACTACTGCAACTACCTCCAAAGCCCATAACAGTTCCTCCTTTTAGATAAGAGGGGAGAACATTGGGTCATTCTTGTGTTTTAACGGGTTTACATTACTTTATGTTTTATAATGATGAATGAGCAGGTCCTTTAAGAAATAAAGAAAAGACACCATAAGGTGCCTTTCTCCGACTTGAACCACTTTAATTTTAATAATATGTATTGGACTCCCATCCAATTACCATTTTACCATATTTATCCACATTTACTTTTGAGAAATATGATTCAAATCAGTATTTCATTCAAAAACCACTTTTTCGAGTTCTTTTGACTATTCAACTTTTAAATCAATCTCTTTATCCAACATATCACCATTAAATTGTAAAACTAATCCTTTAGCATATTTCGGTACATCGAATACAATTTTTCCTGACGAACTTGAATCTGGATTAAGAGTATCAAATTTAAATGTAGCATTATTCACAGCTTTAAGTGCTAATTGAGCTTCAGTAGAACTGTAATATTCTCTTCCTAGATCATCAATTAATTTAAAGTTTTTGCTATTTAGTGTAATAGGTTCCTCTTGACGATTCATAACGTAGACTTCTAAAGCTTTAAATATGCCCTGTGCTTTTACATCTTCATTACCTATAACATTTAGTGTCGGCTTTTTTCAATTAATGTGCAATAATAGTATGAATATTCATTCTATATAAGGTAAGGACAGAATTCTTTTCATATTTATGATGAAATAAAAGTGAAACTATAAATTCTGAAGGGGTGATTGGTATGAAAATTGCAATAATGGCTGATATTCATGGAAATAAAGATGCCTTACAAGCTGTACTAACAGATATTAATAACCGAGGGATTCAATCTATTTATAATTTGGGGGATAGCTTATATGGTCCTTTATTTCCACTGGAAACCTATGATCTTTTAATGAACCAAAATATTCAAAGTATTAAAGGGAATTGCGATCGAATTTTATTAGAGCCTAATACGTCTAATTTAACAGTTCAATATGTACAGAATTTATTAGAGGATGAGCATAAAACGTGGATTTCTAATTTACCTAATTTCTTACAAACCGATGATTTCTATTTTTGTCATGGAACACCGACAAGTGATGAAATATATTTGTTAGAGGAAATGAACTCTAGTGGATCAGTACTTAAAAAGACAGAAGATATTATGAAATTAGTAAGTGGTATTCCACAAAGGCTTATTTTTTGTGCACATACACATATACCAAGAGTCATTTATCTTCCAAATGATAAAATAATTATTAATCCAGGAAGTGTTGGGCTACCCGCCTATGAAGATGAATTACCAATCTATCATAAAATGGAATCAGGTTCACCATTTGCTAATTATACAATTGTTACAAAACAAGAAAATGATTGGATGATAGAGCAATTACATATTCCTTATAATCAAGATGGAGCAATTAACAAAAGTGAAATAAACGGTCGCTTAGATTGGGCTAGAGCAGTGAAAACAGGAAGAATTTAAAAATAAGAGAACTTTAGCAGAAGATGTGACATGTCGACTTAAAACAAAGTTGTACTGTTTATAAAAAAGTCATGCCATTTTGAAGAAAGTTAAACCGTTTATAAAAAAGATGTACCAAAATTAACTACACTCTGTTATTTCACTAAAGGTGCAGGATAGTTGTGCGAAATGTTTCTAGCTTAAATGGAGAATGGTCACATTACTCTGGTAAAGGCTAGACCGTTTCATCTTGATGAAACGGAAGGATTATATCGAAGAGTCGAATGATAGGGTAACGCCTTGAAAGGCTCTCTCTGCGTCGAATAGCACGACATTGAGTAAGAAGTTTCGTGTTATAAGCTCGGCAAATAGGCGTGAGAATTTACCGTAACAGTATCAGCTGGCGAAAACCTTACCCGAGGGGGCGGTGTAAATTATGATGCTTGAGTTGAACAAATATGGTGAGAATGCAATGCACCTTACAATAAGAAGTGGGGTTTCTGACGAACTTTCTAATGTACGGGTCTAGACCTGTAATACATAGAAATGTGTATCTCACCTTGTGTGAAGTTAGTAGTGGATGAGTAAAACTAGCTAATATGAAAATCCATGATACGTTACAGGCATATGAAGATTAACAGGCTCACAGGAAGCACCTACGTTTGTTCTATAATAGATATAATTCAACGTTGTAAGCTGATAACGTGGAGGGCTTACTCCCTTTGAAGCGTTGAGTTGGAAAGCATTTGTGAGATTAGCGAATGTATAACTTCTCTTTATATCAGTGAAAGTGGTGGCACAGTATCGATGAAATGTCCAATCCACATGGAGGGATAGCCACTAGACTAATGAAGGATTATTTGTTCATGCAAGGCAAATCTTTATCGATTAATAAGGTTTTTGTGAGACTAATAGAGGTTCACCTTTTGCGAAAGGCACCGACTTATTAATACGGAAGAATTGAGGCTCTGAAGATACACAGTATCAGAAGTGTCAATGAGCAAATAAATTTGGATTAGTTGGGGCGCCGTATGCGATGAAAGTGGCACGTACGGTGCTAACGAGGGGAAAAGGGAGCGATAACTTCAAACTCTTACCTATTCGTATGAATAAAAAAATAATATTGAAAATTGGTTATAGGGAGGAGAAATATCCGAATGGTTATTTTATGAAATTAGATAGGCAACACAGATACACCTAATTTTTATTAAGCTGCTAATTTAAAATAGAGGTGATTGTCTTGGATATTGATGTAAAAATTGAACAATTATTTTTAATTGAAGAACATCTTAATGAGCTTTCAGAACTTTTAATAAAGGTTGTAGAAGATGGGGCTTCGATTGGATTTTTACCACCAATGGGAAAAGTAGATGCAGAGAAGTACTGGGAAACCGTTCTTAGCCCCGAAGTGATTTTATTTGTAGCTAAATCAAACAATCAAATTGTTGGAAGTGTACAGTTACAATTATCGACGAAGCAGAATGGAAGCCATAGAGCTGAAATCGCAAAATTAATGACACACCCCAATTATCGACGTAATGGTATTGGTCGTTTACTTATGCAAAGGGCTGAAGAAATAGCAAAACAGAAGGATAGGTCATTATTAGTTCTTGATACAAGAGAAGGAGACCCTTCCAATAAACTATATACTTCATTAGGTTATATTCAAGCTGGGCGGATTCCTAACTATGCGAAATCTGAGAATGGTGAATTAGCTGCTACCATCTTCTACTATAAAAATAACAATTAATCTTCTTAAAACAGAGTTCGTTCGTGATCGTCATTTCGCAAGTTTAGAAGAATTGATTTTAGAATTGAACGACTACGTAAACTGGTTTAACAATGTTAGAATCCAGGGCACACTAGGCTATTTGAGCCCTGTTCAGTACAGGCAGGAACACCTTAAAAAAATTGTCTAGTTTCGTGTTGACATACCAACCTAAATTCTGAGAATACTTGAAAAATAAAGGAGCTTACATATTAGACATATCTAATATGTAAGCTCCTTTGATTTAGAGGTCATCATTCAAAAATGAATCCATTATTTAAAAGAGCCAATTTTGAAGGGAAGCACTGATTGTTTACTTTTTATTCACATGATAGTATAGTTCGAGAAGGTCTTCCACAGGAATGTTATTTATTTTCATACCCGTTATATCACTCTGCTGTATTTCCACGTTCCTAAGGTTACTATTATTTATTTTACTACCTTTAAGGTCACACCTTTCAAATGTGATTGGATTACCTTCATCTCCAAGACTTGTATCAACGAAACGAACCCCATCTAAAGTCACCAAAGCCATTTCACTATTAGAAAAATTTAGATCGGCAAACAATGTATTTCTAAAATTTATATTGTGGAACTTTGAATGACTAAGATTACAATTATTAATGTGGCTGCTCATCAAGTTACTATTGCTAAAAGAACTACCCTCTAAAGTTACTTGATAACACTCCGTTTTAGCCATACTACAGTTTTCATATTGAGTACCTGAAATGTCCTCATTTTCAACTGATTTTTCTATCCCTAATGGGGTTTCTATTCTCTTTATATAACAATATTCATCTTCGGTTTTAAAGGTTGCTTGATATCCCATTTTTTCATAAAAGTAGTGATTGTTTAGCTGTCTACTAGATGTTTCAAGATCCCAGGCTCGCACATTCGGAAACTCTTTTTCTATCAAATCTATGACCTTTGAGCCTATGCCTTTACCTTGAGAGTCAGGGTCTACAAAAATACGGTCTATTCTTCCGAAAGATTTACCGGAAATCGTGACAATAATTCCACCCACAATTGTTTTGTTGTATATAACCTTGAAGTAATTTAACTCCTTAATCATATACTTAGTCATTTCAATTGAAGAGTACCCTGGTGGCTGAATATTATAGTCAGTTATATTCTCTTGATTTGGAAGCCATTTTTTTGCTTCTTCATCAAAAGTTCTTTTCTTAATTTCTGTTAACTTTTCAGCATCCGTAATAGATGCTTTCTCGATCCTTATCGTTGACATTTAGACGTCCCCTTTAAACTTAGCGTTGGGTACCTTTAACCCTTATATTACCATATCTGAACTGGTTTAATTTTTCAACTGGGCTACTTCAATAGTTTAAGAAGCTATACTAAACTAGCCCCTAAGAGTGAGTTATATATGCTTATAAATATCTGCGTAAGCAGCCTTTAATTGCTTACGTAATTGCTTGTTCCCACCTTCCAACTTCTTGAGACGGCGTTGTAGCTACATAATAAACGAACTAGATTAAATATGTAAGCTACTGTTTATATTTCTAACATCTATAAAAAGAGAGGATATTCGTCTCTATATTGAACGAACAATCCTCTCTTTATAATACTCTAATTAACGTACAATTTTCCCGAAATGATATAGTGACCCCTACTAGAAGAATAATGGCTTTTATGTTGATTAATGTCTTCTTCTAAAATTTTAAATTTATTATGTCTATTTTTTTGAAATTACAGTAAACATCCCCGTCATGTTGGGTGAGTAATCTTTAAAATCATATTTTTCATAGAATGATTTTTTACCTTGTGATGCAAACAAACCAATAAACGCTTTATCTGGGGCATTCCGATTTAAGTATTCAACCAAAATATTCATTATTTCCTTTCCAATACCATTCTTTTGATAATCTGGATGAACCACTATATCTTGAATATAGAAATAGATAGCCCCATCGCCAACAATTCTCCCCATACCCACAATTTGATCATTATCATTGACTGTGATGCAGTGAATAGAATTTTGAAGAGATGTTTCCACCACTTCAAAATTCATATAATTAGTCCATCCCACAGAGTCACACAAATATTTGTATTCTTCCAATGTTGGAATGTTATTTTTAATCTCATATTTCTTCAAAATGTATCCTCCAAGACTTCAATTTCACCAAATAAAGTATATTCGACACAGTTTTATCTAATCCTCTTACTAACTTAACCTGCCCCGTTAGGTTTTCCGCTTAACGTTGTAAATCCGCATAAACCTGACGCTACCCCATTCTGTAATTAAGAATTCTAGTTATAACATACACTTAGTAAAATCAGTGTATGTTTTTTGTGTAGTTCAACTATTCAGTTGAAATGTATAGTTGAACTGTATATAATAAGTATTAAGTTAAACTGTATAGTTGGACTTAATACTAGGAGGTGAATGAATGAAGCATAGATTACTGCCGTTATCCGAAACGATGCATTATATCTTATTAGCGTTACGAGAGCCGTTACATGGCTATGCAATTATGCAAAAAATAGAACGAATGAGTCAAGGGAATGTAATTTTAGCAGCTGGCACTCTTTATGGTGCAATCGAAAATTTGAGTAAACAAGGTTGGATCGAACCGGTAACAGGTGAAACAGGAAGACGTAAAATATACCAGATTACACATACTGGAGAAGAAATTTTAGGAATCGAAAAAAGAAGGTTGCAACATGTATTATCACTCTATGAAATGAGGTAGTTCGATGAAGAAATTTAAGTTATTTACAAATGTTTTAAACGAACAATTTTGGTTAAACGATATGCTTGCTCAAGGCTATACATGTACCAGTGTCAATCCGTTTGGGGTATATACATTTAAAAAAACAAATATCAAAAAAGTAATGCGCCTTGACTATCAAGATTATATGAGCAAGGAAAAATACGATGAATACGTTGCAATACATGAAGACTTTGGCTGGGAGCATGTTTATGGTAGTCGCTTCGGTAGCATGCACTATTGGCAAAAGGAAGAGGATGGGCGTGATGAAATGTTCTCTGATCAAACGTCTCGAGTCGCTTTTTACAAGCGATTATCGAACTATTCGTTTACGTGTGCGATGATGTCTTTTATGTACACAATTGTGTTATTTAACGGTCCGTCATTTATTCGTTTATTCAATCCTAAAGTGAGCTATTTAACAGAGGGATTATGGGAAAAGGAAGGGACAGCGTTTTGGAGTACTTTTTTATTTGAAACTCCATTTGCTATGCTTCGCTTTTTATCACCTTGGATTTTTATCATTGCATTCCTTTTCTTCTTGTATTCCTATTCACAATATAATAAGAAAAAGAAAGAATTAACTTAAATTGAAACATATGAATGTTACATAAGGAAGCGTTTATGCAATATCCGGTTTCTGAAATGTTTTTTAACCCAGGCATCATCAAAAGTGTATTGTCCACTTTTAGTGATGCTTTTTCATCTGTACATTTAGAATAAGTTTAAAAATAATGTAACAAAAAAATGAATAAAATTAATATATAATATATTTTATTTCGATTAGATAAAAAATATTTCATTTTTGTTACAAAAAATATTGATTATATTTAAATATCATAATATAATTCTGTTTATGGAAATAAAGACTAAAATTATTCATTATTTGGAGTATATGGAAAATGAAGAAAGCTATTTTACCAGTTTTAATGTCTGCAATGCTTGTAGTTCCTGCGGTATCACATGCTGAAAAACAAGATAATGTGAAACAGACCACTGCAAAGGCAGAACAGACAATGCAAAAAAGTGGTTGGGTAAAAGAGGGAGATACATGGTATTTCTATGATCAAAAAGGTATGAAGAAAATAGGTTGGCTACAAGATGGAGGAAAATGGTATTATTTTGATGCAAGCGGAAAAATGCAAACGGGTCCTATTGAAGATGGAAATAATAGATTTTACTTATTAGGAGCAGACGGTGCACTGCATACTAATGAAGGATGGGTTCAATATGAAGGAGGTTGGTATTACGTTCTCCAAGGCGGAAATCTACACACAGGTCATCTTAAATATAATGGTAAGACATATTTTTTAAGTGGATATAGTAATGGGAGAATGCAAACAGGTTGGATAGGAGAATACCGCACTGCTAGCTATTATTTTGAAGATGGATCCATGGCAACTGGGTGGAATTTAATTAAGAATGAGTGGTACTACTTTAATAACGAGGGTATTAGCTATAATGGCTGGTTAAGCTATAACGGAAGCTGGTATTACTTTGTTGCTGGAAAGATGCAAACAGGCTGGGTACAAGATAAGGATAATTGGTACTATCTAAATGAAGATGGCACGATGAAAACTGGCTGAATACAAGATAAAGGGAATTGGTATTACTTAGATGAAGATGGACGTATGTCTTTAAAGCTAAAAACTATTAATGAAAAGACATATTACTTTGGTTATGAAGGGGTTATGTCTACAGGATGGATAAGTTTTGGTAAATCCGATGCTGATGCAGTATGGCGTTATTTCATAGAAGATGGTTCTATGGCTACGGATTGGAGAAAAATTGAAGGTAACTGGTATTACTTTGATAACTACTGATATATGGCTACTGGATGGAAGAATATCAATGGAAAATGGTATCAATTTGCCGATAATGGCGTTATGATATAATAAAAGGCCTTTTAAATTGAATATATGACACCAGATATCTATTTTAAGATATTTCTATAATGAGAAAAGACACCTGAGAGGGTGTCTGTTTGGGTGTTATCCCTTCTTATTAATCTAGAAGGAATAATGTTTTTAACGATAATGGGTAGTAAATCTTCTTAAGTTGATGGATGTGGCGAGACCCCTTTATAAATAAAATTTAGATATAAACGTTGAATTTTAAAATTAACCCCTTTGTTTTATATTTATTTTCCAGAATTCCCCTCATTCCTTGAATCGTTTCAGTACTCCTTAAAGGCTTGCTTGCAATGCGAATATCTAGGGATAGAAAAAAATGTTAAAAGGGTTCGAATTCTTTTGTGAGCGCTTACATATTATGATACTATTAAATTGTAATAATAAATTATAATGATAGTTTATTATTACAACTTAATACAGGAAGTATAGGAGTAATGAAGGATGAAGAACGAAACATTATTACAGCAATACTATCCGTTCGTTACATTTCTATCGAAGGTAATGGGAAGAAATTGTGAAGTCGTATTGCACGATTTATCAAGGCCGGAAAGCTCTGTCATTGCTATTGAGAATGGGCATATAACTGGTCATAAGATCGGGGACGCACCTACAAACTTAGTGTTAAAGGTACTTCAAGAAAAAACATATTTAACGCGTGATTTTATCGCTAATTACAAAGCAGTAAATAAGGATGGAAAGGTCTTTCGCTCCTCTAGCTTTTTCATTAAGAATGATAAGAAAGAGTTAGTGGGGATTCTATGTGTAAATGCTGATGTGGCACATTATGCAAAGGTAAAAGAGATGATGGATCAGTTTTTATCATTTTCTGATGAGATGGTTAATCTTGAAGCTAAACAAGCGGAAGAAGAGACACTTGCATTTGAGCAATTGCATGGAAAAGTGGAAGATGTTCTATCTACAATTATTATTCAAACGATGGAAACATTTGACGTGCCTCCGGAGAGGCTGTCAGCGAAAGAAAAGATGAATGTTGTACGTGATTTACATGACCAAGGAACATTTCTATTAAAAGATAGAGTATGTGAGGTGGCGAAAATGTTAAAAACATCTGAGCCAACTATATACCGTTATTTACAGAAGATTAAAGATGAAAACAATTAATTTTTGCGAAAACTTATTCATCATTTCACATGATGGGTGGTTGAAAGATAGGGGGGCAATTTGTGAACAAGAATAGTATATTACGTGTGTTAGAGAAAGAATTAGTCGTTGCTTTAGGGTGTACAGAGCCAGTGTCGATTGCGTTAGCCGCAGCTACTGCAAGAGATTATATGAAGGGCGACATACAGTCAATTGAAGTACTTGCAAGTACAAATGTCATTAAAAATGCAATGGCGGTTGGTATACCAGGAATGAAGGCTACTGGAATTGACTTTGTTGCTGCTTTAGGGGTGTTAGCAGGAGATAGCAAAAAAGATTTAGAAGTGTTAGCCGGAATCTCAGAAGAAGATGAAGAACAAGCAATCTCTTTAGTAGAAGCGGGGAAAGTGTCTGTAGAATTAGCAGATACGTCTAAAAAGCTATACATTGAAGTGAAGTTTACGACAGACGAGGGATATGCAAGGGCCATTATTCAGGATAATCACACATTTATCGCATTAGTAGAAGCGAATGGGGAGCTTGTTTATAAGAATGGATGTGGAAATACACACTTTGCCACTTCTGAAGAAGAACGTGATGAACTAACGATTCCAGAAATATATGAATTTGTTACGACTGTAGATGTAAAGGAATTGGTACTTGTAAAAAAGAGTATTGAACTGAATCGTAATGTGGCATTAGATGGTTTGTCGAATGAATATGGCTTACAAGTTGGAAAAACATTAAAGGCAAATGTATTGAAAGGAATTTTATCAGATGATTTAACAACTCATGCGATGGCATTAGCAGCTGCTGGTTCAGATGCACGTATGGCCGGTTCGACAATGCCAGTAATGGCTAACTCAGGAAGTGGTAATCAAGGGATTGCCGTAACGATGCCTGTAGTAGCCGCAGGTGAGAAATTAAATGCTTCGGAAGAAGAGCTAATTCGTGCTGTTACGTTAAGTCATTTATTAGCGATTTACATTAAAAATCAGTTTGGACGTTTGTCTGCACTTTGTGGTGTAACAGTTGCTGGTGCAAGTGCATCGGCTGCTATTACGTATTTATTAGGTGGAGATATTGAAAAGATAAAGTATGCAATCCAAAATACACTTGGAAATGTGACAGGGATGATTTGTGACGGAGCAAAAGCAGGATGTGCGATGAAGGTAGCAACTTGTTCAAGTGCAGCTGTACAATCTGCACTGTTAGCCTCACAAGGAATGTGTATCTCTGCTACAGATGGATTTATCGAAGCAGATGTTGATAAAACAATTGAGAACTTTTGCCGATTAGGAAATGAAGGTTCATCGAATATGGATAAGATCATGCTAGAGATGATGATTAATAAAAGAAAATAGTAGTGATGTATCACTGTGGATGTTATTAATAATCAGTAGAGTCCATGTACATCCTACTGAATAAACCATAATCATACAGCAAATATTTCATTTGAAATTGTATTATCCGACCAATCCATCGGTGGAGTAGCAGCTGGTATGAAGGGCCACTACGAAAGAATTTTAAATTAATGTAATAAAAACCGTAGAAATTAATCATTTCTACGGTTTTATGTTTATCTAAATGTAGCTTTGACATAAAGTTTGAGCAAACAGGATTCCTCTTTAGGGGTCACAATACCATGCCCATCAACTTAAGAATATTCACGATCCTAAAAAGTAAAAACGTTATTCTTTCTAAGCAAGCTAGATTATTAGACAGGATACCGTTTTTTGTACTTATAGTTATTAAAATCTCTTAAGTTGATAGTGATATGGTGACCCCTATTATATCTCGCGTATCAAATCGAATACACGTATTGATCTTTCTAAGTTAGAACTTGGACAAGAAGATTTTTATCCAAGTTTCACACATATGGATCGTATTCTATTAGAAGTACTAGATTCACATTCTATTTTATTAGAAGAAAAACAGATCTATTTGCAATTACAAGTTTCTGATACATTGCCTAAGCTCTGGATTATGCCTTGTAAGATAGCACGGGTTATCAGTAATTTGTTACATAATGCAATTCGATATTCTCCAATGTCTGGAACGATTGAGTTAATTGTAGAGGAAAATAAGTAGAAGCATCACGTTCAATTCATTGTACGTGATGAAGGAGAAGGCATTGCTTATAGTGATCAACTGCGCATATTTGAACGCTTTTTTAG
>Ga0102589_1002234_pt1 | contig 23115 bp, 25 predicted proteins | sample AraplaMF_Col_mLB_FD_76858 | JGI IMG/M metagenome (GOLD analysis project Ga0102589, IMG submission 76858) | Arabidopsis root microbial communities from the University of North Carolina, USA - plate scrape MF_Col_mLB | ecosystem: Host-associated > Plants > Roots > Endosphere | place: USA... | reverse complement strand
TGAACTCGAACCGCTTGCAATGCGCTTATTGCCAATTGCGGTCTTTTTTCTTGTGTTCTATTCTTATACGAAACGCTTTACTTGGCTATGCCATGTGGTACTTGGACTCACCATCGCACTCGCTCCTTTAGGCGGATGGGTGGCTGTTACGAATAGTGCTGATTGGTCGGCCATAGTATTCTATCTTACCGTCGCATTCTGGACAGCGGGCTTTGATATTATTTATGCGTGCCAGGACTATGAGTTTGATAAGTCGCAGGGTCTTCATTCTATACCTGTTCGCTTCGGGCTGAAAGGTGCACTATGGATCGCGCGCGGTTTTCATATTCTTACGGCAATTGGATTCATCTCGTTATACCTGATGACAGATTTGAGCTGGATGTACTTTGCCGGCATGATTATTGCCTATGCGATTCTTTTCTACGAACACAAATTGGTGAAGCCGCATGATTTAAGCAAAGTGAACACGGCTTTCTTCTCGATGAATGGAATCTTAAGCGTCGTCGTATTTGTGTTTACATTCCTTGATTTGGTGGTGTTCCACTAAGATGAACATCATGCCGCAATCGAAGCGATGGGCTGTCGGAATCACGGGTGCTAGCGGCTCGATTTATGGAATTCGGTTGATCGAGGTCCTGCTTGCAGCGGGGTTCGAAGTGCATATCATCATCACGGATGCCGGATGGCGTGTGATCAAAGAAGAGCTCGGGTGGGAAGTTGTTAAGCGCCAAGATGTATTGAACCAGAAGTTCGGGCATTATGAAGGCCATTATATCTATCACCCGATTCAAGACATCGGCGCGAGCATTGCAAGTGGATCCTTCCGCGCTGCCGGAATGTTTATTATGCCTTGTTCGATGGGGACGTTATCGTCCATCGCTCACGGAGCATCAGATAATCTGATGGGACGAGCTGCTGACGTGATGCTCAAGGAAGGGCGTCCGCTCATCATCGTGCCGCGTGAGACACCCCTGCACGCAATACACTTAGAAAATATGTTGAAATTGGCACGGCTGGGCGTTCGAATCGTACCGGCTATGCCAGCATTCTATTATGGGCCTCAGACCTTGGACGACATGGTGAACTTCCTTGTTGGCAAGGTGCTCGATCAGGTCCATATCGACCATGAATTGTACATCAGATGGGGGGATTCGGATGAGCAGCAAGTCAAGCAGTCCGATTCGCATCGGAGAGATTAATTATACGAATGTCTGGCCGGTGTTTTATCATTTTAGTCCAGAGCAACTAAGAATTAACGTGGAGACGATGCATCAAGTCCCTGCACAGCTCAATCAAGCAATGCTCGAAGGAAGAATCGATTTGGGCCCGATCTCGTCGTTCGCCTATGGCGCATCTTGGGAGAAATATGTTCTTTTCCCTGATTTATCAGTAAGCGCATTTGGTCCTGTTCGATCGATACTATTGTTCTTGAAGAAACCGCTTGAAGAGGTGCTGCATGGTACGATCGCACTAACGAATACCTCAGCAACATCGGTAAATTTACTCAAGATTATTATCGAGAAATTCTATGGCGGTTCACCCACTTATCTCGTGATGGATCCGTCACTCCCTGAGATGATGGAACAAGCGGATGCGGCCCTCCTCATTGGAGATCATGCGATTCGAGCAGATTGGCAGCATACCGATTATGAAGTGATGGATCTGGGTGAACGTTGGAATGCTTTTACTGGCGAGTGGATGACTTTTGCGGTCTGGGCTGTGTCTCGTCAAGTGACGGAGAACTATCCAGAAGAGATGCGTTCGATTCTGCGAGCATTCCATGACAGCAGAGAGCGAATTAAGCAAGATGTTGAGCCGATCGTACGTAAAGCTACGATTGAAATTGGAGGTACACCAACTTACTGGCGTCGATATTTTGGAGGATTATGCCATGATTTTGGACAATCGCAGCAAAATGGGTTAGAATTGTATTTCCGATATTGCAAGGAACTCGGGCTTATTGATAAAGATGTTGAAATCTGCATTTGGTCAGATAATACGGTCACACAGGTGAAAGAATGAAACTAATGGAACTCTATACGACGATGAAGAAAGACGTGCAATTCATCGAGAATCAGCTTGAGTCTGAGATTCGCTGTGACCATGAGTTGCTGAGCGAAGCGTCATTGCATTTATTTAAGGCAGGGGGGAAACGGCTTCGCCCTGTCTTCGTACTGCTGTCTGGCAAGTTCGGGACCTATGATCTGGAGCAGCTGAAGTATGTTGCTGTTCCGCTCGAGATGATTCATATGGCTACGCTCGTTCATGATGATGTGATTGACGATGCGAATACAAGACGGGGACAGCTCACAGTCAAATCCAAATGGGATAATAAAATTGCCATGTACACGGGGGACTACCTCTATGCCAAAGCTTTGACCATTGTCACCCAATTACATAATCCAAAGATTCACCAGATCTTGTCGAAGGCCATCGTGCAGATGTGTATCGGTGAATTGGAGCAGTTAAGAGATTTCTTTAATACGAGTCAATCGATACGTAACTATTTGCTCAGAATACGGCGTAAGACAGCCTTGTTGATCGCAATAAGCTGTGAACTAGGAGCGGTAGCTTCGGGCGCTTCTGAAAAAATTAGTGCAGCTTTATATCGATTCGGTTACAATGTAGGAATGGCTTTCCAAATCCGCGATGATTTGCTCGATTTATGCGGGACGGAGAAGCAAATTGGCAAACCGCCTGGCAGCGATATGCGCCAAGGCAACATTACATTGCCAGTCTTGCTCGCGCTTCAAGAAGACAAGCTTCGGGAACCATTGCTGTCCGAGATCGCAGAGATTCAGCGACAGGAAGGCAATTATGATGCGTCCACCGCGATTCGAATGATTCGTGGCAGTCAAGGTCTTGAACTGGCTGAGCAAATGGCGGATCGATATATCGCCAAGGCACTGCGTGCTTTGGAAGGATTGCCGAATAGCAAGGCGAAGAAGAATTTAACCGACATCGCTCACTTTGTTGCGAAGCGTTCCTACTAACATGAAGGTAGTGAACGATTGCATATATAGTTTTTTGACTAATCTGTGAGGTGAAAGTTGTGGAGAGAACATTTTTAATGGTTAAACCAGATGGCGTACAACGCGGTCTCATTGGGGAAATCGTAAGTCGTTTTGAGAAGAAGGGGTTTCAACTTGTCGCGGCTAAATTAATGGTAATTCCGCGCGAGAAGGCCGAATTTCATTATGCAGAGCATGCGGCAAAACCGTTTTTTGGAGAACTCGTCGATTTTATTACGTCTGGCCCTGTTTTCGCCATGGTATGGGAAGCAGATCAAGTCATTCCATTAGCTCGCGCGGTGATTGGAAAGACGAATACATTGGATGCGCTTCCAGGGACGATTCGCGGAGATTTCGCTGTCCACACGGCTTTCAATTTAATCCACGGCTCCGATTCACCAGAGAGTGCAGAGCGTGAGATTAACAACTTCTTTGAACCTCAAGAATTAGTCAGCTATGAGAGAGCAATTAAACCTTGGATCTAGTCCGAAAGGTGATGTTTGGATGGAGAACCTATTAGAGAGAGATGAAGACTATACTGTATTTATACGTAAGATTAAGGAGAAATCCGGTATTGATCTTGCGCAATATAAAGAAGCACAAATGAAGCGTCGTCTAACGACGCTTCGCCTTAAACATGGATACAACACGTTTGTCGCTTTTTATGATGCGATGATGAAGGACAAAGTGTTGTTCTATGAGTTTTTGGATCGGATGACGATCAATGTATCGGAATTTTGGCGAAACCCTAATCGGTGGGATGTTCTGCGAACGAATATTTTACCGACATTATATAAAACTAACCCACGGTTGAAATTATGGAGCGCGGCGTGTTCCACGGGAGAAGAGCCTTACTCATTAGCGATGATCTTGGCCGAAGCAGGCTTGCTCCGATCTAGTCAGATTCATGCCACGGATATTGATGATGGGGCTTTGCAGCGTGCGAAAGATGCGTTATATCAGGAACGGTCCCTAAAGGAAGTTCCTTCGAATTATGTAGAGCGTTATTTTACGAAGCAAGCCGATTATTATCATGTTAAACCTGAACTTATCCAATCCATTCAATTTAAAAAACAGAATTTACTCGAGGATACCTTCGATTCACAATATGATTTGATTATTTGCCGCAACGTCATGATTTATTTCACGGAAGAAGCGAAGTCGAAGTTGTATCACAAATTCGCTAAAGCATTGAGACCTGGCGGCGTATTGTTCGTAGGAAGCACGGAACAGATCTTCACACCAGCGCAATATTCGCTTGAATCCACAGAAACATTCTTCTATCGAAAGAAATAAATCGACATGGGTATAATATGCGGGATTCCTACCAATACTAAGGTCAAGTGCCAAATTTGGAGGGTTCGCAGAATGGACAAACGGAAAGTCATTGCTGCATATCGTCGTGGATTTCTTACGATTCAAGAATGTGCGCAAATATTAGGCGTTGAATCTGTGCAGATGAAAGGGATCATGAATGATCCGCAATTCGCGGATGTTCCGATTGCACTTAAGAAACATTCAGCTAACGGATAGCAAGGCCCTCATGGAAAATGAAATCGGATGATGAACACCTTCACTTACGCGAGTTTGCGTGGTGGAGGTGTTTTTGTATCGCTTGGTTGTCAAACGTATCCTCCTATACTATAATGAGTCAAGATATTAACGGATTTTAGCCAATTGCAGTTTTACAGTTTAAAGGGGGAAAGCAACGTGACTTTACGTTATTTGACAGCTGGAGAAACCCACGGACCACAGCTTACAGCAATTATTGAAGGACTGCCTAGTAATTTGACGTTAGATTTCGAAGAATTGAATTTCCAATTGCATCGTCGTCAGAAAGGTTACGGCCGCGGACGCCGGATGCAAATAGAGAAAGATACAGCGAATATTGTTGGCGGCGTGCGCCACGGGAAGACAACAGGAGCCCCTGTTGCGTTGGTTGTCGAGAATAACGACTGGAAACACTGGACGAAGATCATGAACATTGAGCCGATGGAAGGTACGGACGAAGAGAAGCGTCGTGTACATCGTCCACGCCCAGGGCACGCGGATTTGAACGGTGGCTTGAAATATAATTTGAAGGATCTGCGCAATGTGCTTGAACGTTCAAGTGCTCGCGAGACGGCAGCACGTGTGGCTTGCGGTGCGATTGCTCGTCAGCTGCTAGCTGAGTTCGGAATTAAAGTAGGTGGGCAAGTGATCCGTATTGGGGAAATTGAAGCTCCAGCGAATGATTTGCCATTGGATGAACTCATTCGACTTACAGAAGCGTCTTCCGTTCGCGTTGTCGATCAAGAAACAGAGAAGAAGATGGAAGCTTATATTGATCAGATTAAGGCGGAAGGCGATTCCATAGGCGGGATCGTGGAATGTATCATTGAAGGCGTCCCCGTTGGACTTGGAAGCCACGTGCAATATGATCGTAAATTGGATGGACGCATTGCACAAGCGGTCATGTCTATCAACGCATTCAAGGGCTGTGAGATCGGAATTGGCTTTGAAGCAGGCAAGATTCGTGGTTCACAAGTCCATGATGAGATTCTTTATAACGAGGAACAAGGTTACCATCGTGCAACGAACCGTCTTGGTGGGTTTGAAGGTGGAATGACCAATGGCATGCCAATCGTCGTACGTGGTGTAATGAAGCCAATTCCAACGTTGTATAAGCCATTGGCTAGTGTGGATATTGATACGAAGGAACCGTTCACTGCACAAGTTGAGCGTTCGGATAGCTGTGCTGTTCCTGCCGCAAGCGTCGTGATGGAGCATGTCGTTGCGTGGGAAGTTGCGAAAGCATTCTTAGAGAAATTTGGTGGCGATTCCATCGAAGAAATTCGTGCCAACTTGAACAATTACTTAGCACAGTTGGAGAGTTACTAATATGAGAGAACTGACAGTTGATTTAGGGGAAAGATCTTATCCGATCTACTTTGGTGAAGGATTGCTCCACCAAGCGGCGCAGTTCTTTACGAATCGTGGCATTACATCGAAGAGTCCAATCATGATCGTAACAGATTCATCCGTAGCGCCTCATTATTTGTCGGTACTCGAAGCTGCTCTTCAATCGGGTGGCTATCGTACGGTTAGCTATATTGTCCCATCGGGAGAGAAGTCGAAGTCGTTGTCTCAACTCGAAGAAATTGTGACCGTAGCGCTCGAAGCAGGGCTGGATCGCTCCTCGACCGTGGTTGCCTTGGGTGGCGGTGTTGTCGGAGATCTTGCAGGATTTGTGGCTGCGTCTTATATGCGCGGTATCAAATTCGTTCAGGTGCCAACGACAATCCTTGCACATGACAGCAGTGTTGGAGGCAAAGTTGGCGTGAATCATGCGCTTGCGAAGAATATTATCGGCGCATTTCATCAACCGGAGATGGTGCTCTATGATTTGAATACACTTCGTACCCTCCCAGCACGTGAAGTGGCTTCTGGACTTGCGGAGATGATCAAGCATGGTCTGATCTGGGATGCTGAGTTTGTTGCATGGATCGATGGGCATGTGCAGCATTTGCTTGCGCTCGAGCCTGAGTCGTTAAGCTATGGACTGTACAAAGGATGTAGCGTGAAGGCAAGTGTCGTAGCAGAGGATGAACGTGAGAACGATTTGCGCGCGATTCTGAACTTAGGGCATACGATCGGTCATGCGCTTGAAGCGGTGTCTGGTTATAACGAGTTGCTGCATGGGGAAGCCATCGCAATTGGTATGGTGGGTTCCGCGCTGATTGCGAAACACTTAGGATTTGATGCATCGATCTATGAAGAGACGAAGCGGATTTTCACGAAGTTTGGCTTGCCGACATCGATCCCTGAGCACTTGAATGTGGATCAGATCATGGATGCCATGATGCATGATAAGAAGTTCAAAGAAGGTTCGATGGTCTTCGTCGTACCGACTGCAATTGGACAGGTGGAGATTAGGAAGGATATCTCTGCGGAACTCGTCCGTCAAGTGGTAATAGAATTAAAGGAGGAAATCTAAGTGATGGTACGCGGCATACGTGGTGCGACGACCGTAACGGCGAATGATGATCAAGAAATTCTGTCCGAGACAATCGTGCTGTTGAATGAAATTGTACGGGTGAACGATATCGTTCCTGAAGATATTTGCTCCGTGTTTGTGACGTTGACGACGGATTTGGATGCTACTTTCCCCGCAAGAGCCATTCGGCAAATGAATGGATGGGAGCTTGTCCCTCTCATGTGCTCCATTGAAATACCTGTTAAAGGTGGATTAGAGCGCTGTATCCGACTCATGGTTCAAGTAAATACGACAAAACGTCAAGATGAAGTACGTCATGTCTACTTGAATGAGGCGAAGCGACTTCGCCCGGATCTCGTAGCACAGAACTAGCCTATTTGGAACCTGGTCCGTGAGGATCAGGTTTTTTTCATGGGAACGGATTGACGGTATTCCTCAGATACGTTATAGTGTTCATATTGTGTAAGTGTTTGTGAGCAGAGCCAGAGCAGAGCTTAGTTTAGATGAGTTGAGATGAGCAGTGTCCAGTCGAGTTTAGTTATTTTTTGAGATGAGTACATGGGAATAATGTAAAGTTTTGTTCTTGTCGTATATGGCATGGGCTTAGCTTGTATTCCGCATACTCCTGGGCAATTATTATCGAAGTCTAACCAACCTCTACCTTTGGTAGAGGTTTTTTTGTATACCCTGCGGCAAATACCACGAATGTGAGGAGTGAATGGATATGACCAATACAACTTTAGAACAAGTCATGCAATATGCTGAGAAGTATAACCTCATACCTGTGGTTCGTACGATCATGGCGGATACCGAGACACCCATTCGGATCTTCCAACACTTCTATCAGGAGCCGAGAGCGTTCTTGCTGGAGAGTGTCGAGGGTGGTGTGAAATGGGCAAGGTACTCTTTTATTGGAACAGATCCTTTCCTGATGATTCGTGGTAAGAATGGCTCGATTGAAATTGAGAAGAATGGTCAAGTGGAGCGTGTGGCAGAGAAGCCTATCGAGACGTTAAAAGCGTACCTACGTTCCTTCCGTTCTCCAGCCATTGAGCAAATGCCTCCCTTCACAGGTGGGGCGATCGGGTTCTTCGGATATGACCTGCTGCAATACTATGAGAACTTACCGGCGCATGCTGTCGATGATATGAACATGAATGATATCCAGTTTATGTTCTGCGACCAGGTCATTGCGTTCGATCATATGAAACAACAGATTCAAGTTATGGCTAACATTCATATCCCGGAATTTGCCTTAGATAACGATATTAAGACGCTCTATGAGCAAGCGGTTCGCAAAATCGAATCCATGATGGATCGCTTAAGACAGCCGATTCCACATGCTATGATGAGCAGCCAACCGATTCCAGAACAAGTTGACCTTGGCGACGTCGCATCGAATATTTCGAAAGAGCAGTATATCGCGAACGTGCACCAAGCCAAAGCGTTGATACGAGCGGGAGATATTTTTCAAGTGGTCTTATCGCAACGCTTCCATTTGGAGACAGAGGTTTCACCTTTGCAGGTCTATCGAGTACTCCGGACGATGAACCCTTCTCCTTATATGTATTATTTGAAAATGGATGATGAGGTCATTGTAGGTGCGTCACCAGAGGCGCTCGTAAAAGTGAAAGATGGGCGGATCGAGACGAAGCCGATCGCAGGCACGAGACCACGGGGAGCGACACCGGAAGAAGATGAGGCATTGGAAAGCGAACTACTCTCAGATGAGAAAGAGCGAGCTGAGCACCTCATGCTGGTTGACCTTGGTCGGAATGATATCGGGCGTGTATCCGAGTTTGGAACGGTACGTTGCGACACATATATGGAGATTGAACGTTATTCACATGTGATGCACATTGTCTCGAACGTATCGGGTCAGCTCAGACGAGATAAAGATTTCTTCGATGCATTACTCTCTTGTATGCCGGCGGGGACCTTATCTGGTGCACCTAAGATTCGAGCGATGGAGATCATAGCCGAGATGGAGCGGGAATCACGCGGCGCGTATGGGGGGGCAATCGGCTACCTTGGGTTTAACGGCAATATGGATACATGCATTACGATTCGGACGATGATCTTCAAGAACGGCAAGGCTTATGTGCAAGCAGGTGCCGGTATCGTCTGGGATTCTATCCCCGAAAATGAGTACCAAGAGACAGTCAACAAAGCCATGGGCTGTTTGAAAGCCATTCGGATGGCAGAAGCGATTTTCCCGAACCAACGTAAAGATGAAGTTCAATATACGAATTTGGATTATTTCGTAAGAGCATAGCCCGGAGCTGAGATAAGATTGAGGAGGAGCAGAGATGAGTAGAGAAGATCAGGTTATTATTGATGCGATTGATAAACTGATAAGTGGTCATGATTTAACGCGTGAAGAGGCGCAGGGGATCATGAATGAGATTATGGAAGGGCGTGCGACATCAGCCCAAATCGGCAGCATTCTCACCGCTATGCGGATAAAAGGAGAGACGATTGACGAAATCGCTGGCTTCGCGGAAGTGATGCGGTCCAAGTCGAACCGTGTGTTGACAGAACAGCACCAACTGCTGGATACTTGCGGTACAGGCGGCTCAGGAATTCATAAATTTAACATTTCGACGGTATCTGCAATCATCGCTTCAGCAAATGGCGTACGCGTGGCGAAACACGGCAATCGTACGGCATCCGGCCGTGTAGGCAGTGCTGATGTGCTGGAGGCGCTAGGCGTTAACATTCATTTGACGAGTGATGCTGCAGCCCAATGTCTCAATGACATTAACATTTGTTTCATGTTCGCACAGGTCTATCATCCTTCGATGAAGCATGCGGCTGGTCCGCGTCGTGAGCTGGGTGTTAGAACGATCTTCAATATGCTCGGTCCACTGACGAACCCAGCAGGTGCTGACCGTCAATTACTTGGTATCTATGATCGTTCCAAGACGGAGACGATTGGCGGAGTATTGAGTCAACTTGGACTTAAACGAGCGATGGTCGTGTCGAGCTACGATGGACTGGATGAGATTAGTATCTCAGCTCCTACGAGAATTACAGAGCTTCGTAACGGTGACCTACAGACCTATGATATTGATCCGGAGCTGCTGGGACTGCGTACTCATTCGCTAGAAGCGGTGATGGGCGGGGATGCGGAGACCAATGCCATGATCATACGGAATATCCTTCAGGGTGAGCAGGGGGCATATCGTGATATTGTGCTTGCGAATGCAGGAGCTTGCATCTATGTGTCAGGACAGACTTCGACAATGCAAGAAGGCGTGAAATTGGCTGGTGATCTGATTGATTCAGGCAGAGCCCTCGCCAAATTAGAGCAACTTATTAAGACGACAGGAGAAATCGCATATGTTTCTTGATCGGATCGTAGCAACGAAGAAGTTGGAAGTGGAACAACTAGCTGAATCATTTCAGATAACGATTGCAGAGCGGCAGATTGCAGCCATGCCGGCATGTTTAGGGTTTGAGAAGGCTTTGTCGACGGGACGTCATCGCGAAATGGGATTAATTGCTGAGGTGAAGAAAGCCTCTCCGTCCAAAGGATTAATTCGTCCGGATTTTCATCCGGTTGCTTTGGCAAAAGGCTATGAAGAAGCGGGTACAGATTGTATCTCAGTTCTGACCGATACGTCATATTTTCAAGGAAGCAATGCTTATTTAAGTGCGGTACGGGAAGCGGTAAATGTACCGATACTCCGGAAAGATTTTATTATCGACGAACGTCAAATTTATGAGGCACGTTTAATCGGTGCGGATGCGGTGCTCCTCATCGCCGCGATTCTTACGAAACAGCAGATCGATAGCTATCTTGCAACAGCGAAGTCTATCGGACTCGATGTGTTGGTCGAGGTACATGACCGTGCGGAACTTGAGACGGTACTTGATTTGGGGACAGCAACATTAATCGGGGTAAATAACCGGAATTTGCATACCTTCGAGACGAACATTCGAACGACGGAAGAATTGATTGGACTTATGCCGCAAGGGATTACGAATGTAAGCGAGAGTGGGATCTCAAGCTCAGCCGATATGGCATATTTACAGTCTATCGGAGCCCATGCCGTATTGATCGGTGAGCATTTCATGCGTCAGAAATCAGTAGAACAAGCTATCGTTGATCTGATGGGCGAAGTACAATGAAAGGGGCTGCGCTCATGAATGTAGAACAACTCGTCCAAGTTCCCACCGTGAAAATTTGTGGACTTCAAAGCGTTGAAGTGCTAAAATCGATGATACACTTACCTATCGATCAAATCGGATTTGTATTCGCGAGAAGTAAACGACGGGTTAGCCTCGAGCAGGCCGCCCAGATGATCGCCTATATTCGTGAGCAGAATATGTCTAGACCCTTGACGGTTGGCGTGTTCGTGAACCCCGATCTGCATGAAGTCGTGGAATTATTACGTACGGTTCCGCTGGATGTCGTGCAACTGCACGGACAAGAAAGCCCCGAGTTCTGCAAGGCATTGAAAGATAATTGCAATGTTCAAATTTATAAAGCACATTCGATGAAATTAGATCAGGAGGATGACCAAGGAGCTGAAGCATGGGATGCCTACCGAGGTGTCGTCGATGCTTTTCTCCTGGATAGTTACGATCCTGTATATATTGGTGGTTCCGGCAAGGTTTTTAATTGGGAATTAATTGCTCCTTATCAAGCATGGGCGAGAGAAGCAGGTATTCAATTGATCGTTGCAGGCGGACTAGACCCGGATAATGTTCGGCGTTTAATCGTAGAACGAGCGCCAGACGGGGTAGATGTATCCAGCGGCGTAGAGACGGATGGCGTGAAAGACATCGCGAAAGTGACAGCATTTGTAGAAAGGGTGAAGTTACAATGAACCAGGTACCAGATCAGAATGGACGTTTCGGTGAATTCGGAGGGAGATTCGTTCCTGAGACATTGATGAACGCATTATTAGAATTGGAAGCAGCTTATCATCAATATACGCAAGATCCAACATTTATCGAAGAGTTAAATTATTTGCTCAAGCAGTATTCCGGCAGACAGACACCACTCTATTATGCAGAGCGTTTATCTTCGCATTTAGGCGGAGCTAAAGTCTATCTGAAACGCGAAGATCTGAATCATACGGGAGCACATAAAATCAACAATACGATTGCACAGGCACTGCTCGCCAAACGCATGGGCAAGACGAAAGTAATTGCAGAGACAGGCGCAGGGCAGCATGGGGTAGCTACGGCAACGGTCGCAGCACTGCTTGGACTTGAGTGTAAAGTGTTTATGGGTGAAGAAGATACGAAACGTCAGCAATTAAATGTTTTCCGTATGAAATTACTCGGCTCAGAAGTGATTTCTGTGACATCCGGTTCGAAAACATTGAAGGATGCAGGAAATGAAGCGTTAAGATACTGGGTTAGTAACGTGCAGGATACCTTCTACATCCTCGGTTCTGTTGTAGGTCCGCATCCATATCCAATGATGGTTCGGGATTTCCAACGTGTCATTGGGGATGAGGCGAGAGCACAGATTCTGGAGGCGGAAGGACGTCTGCCGGATGCGATTGTGGCTGCGGTTGGCGGCGGCAGTAATGCGATGGGGATTTTTTATCCGTTCGTGCAAGACGAATCCGTTCGATTGATTGGCGTTGAAGCTGCAGGTCGAGGCGTGAACACAGAGTTTCATGCCGCAACGATGACAAAAGGATCCAAGGGTGTCTTCCAAGGTTCGATGAGTTATCTACTACAAGATGAATATGGACAAGTTATCGAAGCTCATTCCATATCAGCGGGGTTGGATTACCCAGGCGTTGGACCTGAACATTCCTATCTCAAAGATACAGGCCGAGCTGAATATGTTCCAATTCGCGATGATGAAGCATTAGAGGCACTGCAATTATTATGTCGGACGGAAGGCATTATTCCGGCACTAGAGTCAGCGCATGCGATCGCTCAGGTTGTTAAGGTCGCTCCGACGATGGGTAAGGATGAGATTATTGTCGTGTCTCTATCTGGACGCGGTGATAAGGATGTTGAATCCATCATGAAATACTTGGGAGGTAGCGCGGATGCAAACGAATCGCATTGATCAATCGTTCGAGAAGCTGCGGGCGGCAGGAGAAACAGCACTTATTCCTTTCTTAACGATCGGGGACCCCGATGTCCCAACTTCGATTGAAATTATTAAGCAGCTGGAAGCAGCAGGAGCACACATGGTAGAGCTAGGAGTTCCTTACTCAGACCCTCTTGCGGATGGACCGGTTATTCAACGTGCATCGTCCCGAGCATTGAAACATCGGATTACCATTCTGGATTGTATTCATGTTGCGAGGGAAGCTAGAGAGCAGGGTGTAAATTTACCCTTCATTCTGTTCACTTACTATAATCCGGTGCTTCAATTAGGTCTGGAGCGGTTCTTCGAGTTGCTTGCTGAGAACGATATTAGCGGCATTATTATTCCGGATTTGCCCGTAGAAGAAGATCATCATGTCCGTGAATTGGCTGTTAAGACGAATATTCACTTAATTCCGCTCGTTGCACCGACATCGCAAGATCGGATTGAACGCATTGTTCGTAATGCTGGCGGATTCATTTATTGTGTATCCTCACTTGGGGTTACGGGTGAGCGTTCGTCCTTCCATGAAGGGATCGAATCCTTCATTCAATCTGTGAAGGCAGCCTCGAACCTGCCTGTTGCTGTTGGCTTCGGAATTTCAAGTAATGAACAGTTTCGTATGTTCTCACAAATGTGCGATGGTGTCGTCGTAGGAAGCGCCATTGTGCGGAAAATTGAAGATGAGCTGCCGAACCTCGGTTCACCGACGACAAGGAATGCAGCGTTCTTGCATATCCAAGATTTTGTGCGACAATTAAAGGCATAAATTTGAAAGGATGATTACGATGCAGCCTAAATCAAATATAGTAAATTTACCGGTGTACCAACCGGGTAAACCGATTGAAGATGTGAAGCGGGAGTTAGGCTTGGCGGAAGTGATCAAGCTGGCGTCCAACGAGAACCCATTCGGTTGCTCAGAGAAGGCGAAGCAAGCAATCGCGAATGAACTATCGCAAGTAAGCATTTATCCGGATGGGTTTGCCGTAGAATTATCTGCAGCGATAGCGGCGCATTTCAATGTGAACCCGAATCAGTTGGTGTACGGTGCAGGTTCGGATGAGATCATTCTTATGATTGCCCGCGCATTTATCGTTCCGGGTGACGAGACGATTATGGCGGATCAGACGTTCCCGCAGTATAAGCATAATACGGATATTGAGGGCGCCGTATGTATTCAGGTACCGCTTATTGATGGAAAGCATGATCTCCCTGGCATGTTAGCTCGAATCACAGAGAAGACGAAGGTTGTCTGGGTCTGCAACCCGAATAACCCGACGGGTACAATTGTATCCAAGGAAGAGTTAGTCGCATTCCTGAATCAAGTGCCAAAGCATGTGTTGGTTGTACTTGACGAAGCATACTGTGAATATGTGACAGATCCGTCTTACCCAGATGGTCTTGAGCTCTTGCCGCACTATGAGAACCTCATTACATTGCGTACGTTCTCCAAAATTTATGGTCTAGCTTCCTTACGGATCGGCTATGGAATCGGACATCCTGAGGTTGTGAAGCTGATTAATCAGGTTCGTGAACCATTTAATACATCGCGTTTCGCTCAAGCTGCTGCTCTTGCTGCACTTGGTGACCAAGATTTCATTCGGCAGTGCCGTGATTCGAATGCTGCAGGAATTGCTTATCTGCAAGCAGAATTCGCTCGTCTTGGACTGTCGTCGTTCCCTGCACACGGGAATTTCGTCATGTTCGATGTACAGCGTCCTGCCATGACCGTCTTCAATGAGTTGATGCGTAAAGGGATCATTGTTCGTGCAGGTCATAAATATTATCCAACCTATATTCGCGTGACGGTAGGCAGTGAAGAACAGAATCGCAAATTTATTCAAGCACTAGAAGAAGTATTGCAGGAAGTTGCTGTAGAAGCATAGATTTCCTAGAATCTTTAGCGTGACTATATTTCATAAAAGAAGTGAACTGACATGTCGATCAAAATTGCAATTTACGGTGTAGGACTGATCGGTGGATCTCTGGCCTTGTGTTTCAAAGGCAAGCCAGGGATCACGGTGATTGGTCACTCCAATAACCCCAAATCAGCTCAGAAATATTTAGACCGCCATGTCGTCGATATAGCGACGACGTCGTTTGAAGAGGCGGCGCTGGATGCTGATTTTATTTTCATCTGTGTACCTGTAGGTAATCTCGAAGAGTATTTGCGGCGGTTAAGCGAGCTGCCACTCAAGCCAGGCTGCGTGATCACGGATGTCGGCAGTACCAAGGCTTCCATTGCCACATGCGCGCGGCGGACTGATTGGAGCAGCATGGGTGTCACCTTCATCGGCGGCCATCCCATGGCAGGCTCGGAACGATCCGGCGTTGAGGCGGCTTCTACCTTATTGTTCGAGAATGCGTATTATGTGCTCGCACCAGAAGAAGATGCCCCTGAAGAGGCTTACCATCGCCTAGAAGAACTTCTGAAATATACGAGAGCTCAAATTGTACGGGTAGATCCGAAGCTTCATGATGATATCGTCGGTGCGATCAGTCATTTACCGCATCTTATTGCGGTTGCGCTCGTGAATCAAGTTCGACAATACAATGACACCAACCCGTTATATCAGAGTCTGGCGGCTGGTGGTTTTCGTGATATCACACGCATAGCGAACAGTGATCCGTATATTTGGCGTGATATTCTACTCAACAATAAGAATGTCTTGCTTGGCTTGTTGAAGGATTGGAACGATCAAGTGGCGTCCTTTATCGATATTCTGAATCGTGAAGATGGGGAGGGGATCATTCAGGAGTTCACGCATGCGGGAGCCTTCCGTAGTCAGCTGCCTGAACGACGCAAGGGAATGATCACTTCGCTGTATGACGTCTATGTCGATGTGCCGGATGAGCCGGGTGTGATTGGCCATATTGCGACTGAGCTCGGGAATCAACACTTGAACCTCAGCAATCTGCAGATTATCGAGAGCCGTGAAGATGTTCCGGGAGTGCTTCGTTTGTCGTTCCGTAATGAAAAGGATTGGGACCGTGCTCAGCAGGTTTTGCCTACACTAGGCTTCACAGTATACGTCTAAAATTTGAAGAAGTATTTTTTTGGTAAAATAATGTTGACAAAATGAAAACGTATACATATAATAAAAGTACAGTATGGTTTCTCTCCACTCCTATCCAAATAATTGCACTTTGTGCAACCGCCTACAAGTTAGGCGGTCTTTTTTTTTTGTTCATTTACATAATTGATGTGAAAATTTGTGAAATCCGTGTTTTATTGGTTATATTTAATGCCTTTACATTGTGCGATATTTAAGATAACCTGTTGACTTACCCATAGCCATCATAGCATGATAGGCATCCGCGATTTCAACTCAGATCATGACCTTTATCTACGTCATATAACCATCTAATGTATTTACTTCCATTCTCGCGGCTTTTTAGGTCATATCATGTAATAGTTACTATTTTTTCATCGAATGACATGCAATTCTTAAAAAATCTTTATCTTTGAAAAGGATAAGATATGATACAATAAAATTTAGGTATCTTACCCTAATATCTGGATTAAATTATCAAAAACGTAAATAAAAGTGCGGATTCCGAATAAAGTGATGAATGCACCGCAACTTTTTATACTCAGTTCGGTATAACTATGTAACGAGCTGGGATGTTCTTGGAAAGGCAAGGAGGGTCGTATTTCATGACCGATTCCCAGATTATTCGTGAAATTAAAGAGGGGAACGTCGAGCTCTATGCAGAGCTGATGAGGCGTTACCAACGCAAGATTGTTGCATTTATTTTTCATATGCTCAAAAGCGCGCAAATGGAATTGCTAGCTGAGGATTTATGTTCCGAGACGTTCTACAAGGCTTTTCGCAGCCTGCATTCGTTTCGTGAGGTGGATGCTTCTTTTTCGACATGGTTGTATACAATTGCTCGAAATACGGTACTAAGTGAATTGCGTAAGCAGAAGGCTGCGAGTATATCTCTAGATGAGAGCGGGTATGTGCCTGTTGCGTCCAGTGATATTGTTCCAGAGCAAGAGGTGCTGCGCAGTGAGAAAGTTAGCTTAGTCCGCGAGGCGATTAACAATCTTCCAGAGAAGCAGAGATCGGCCCTAATATTAAGAGAATACGATCAGATGGATTATCAAGAAATCGCTAATATTCTCGGGCAAACGGTGAGTTCCGTTAAATCCTTGTTATTTCGTGCACGAGCAAGTGTGAAGAATCAATTGGAACCCTATTTTGCTGAACCGATTTACGAGGAATATGAAGGGATGAAATCCAGATGAAGTGCGAAGAAGTCCAAGAATTGTTAGGGGAGTATTGGGATTTGCCTGTGGATGATGCTGTTCGTCTCCATGTAGACCGACATCTTGAACATTGTGTGGATTGTACTCAGCAATTCAGAATATGGGAAGAAAGCCAGACGCTGATTCAAGAATTTACGGCGCCCGTTGACACAATCTATGGAGCCGATATGGATTTAAGCAGAAATGTGATGGAGCGAATTTATACAGAGTCAGATTGGCTGATGCCAGTCTCGAGTCGAAGTTACTCGTTCTCAATGAAGCTAAGACGGAATGCAACGGCATGTATTGCTGGATTTATGGCTATATTCCTATGTAGTTTTCTATATTTAATGATTGCTGGCGGGCCATCGGATACAGACCAACTGAATCAGATTAATGCGCTCGTTGGTGGAGATATGAACATTTCAACCAATTTGAATTTGAGTCAAATTGCAGTAGCTTACGCCGGCGATCCGCCTATCCTAGAAGTTGTGCCTACATATCCGCATTATTGGATCGCTCTCTCATTGTTAGGAATTACTTTTTCCTTGCTGCTCTTGAACTGGTTAGCAAGAGTCAGAAAATAGGAATTCTTAGGACGACATATGCAAATAATCAATTTGTTTATATAGATATAGATTCAAGGTCAGTTTAACAGCTGATTATTGATAAACTGTATAAGGGAGACGGAGATCTTGTTAATTGGCTTAATACGACACGGTCAGACCGACTGGAATTTAATTGGGAAAATACAAGGCAGAACCGATATTCCGCTGAATGAGAACGGAAGAAATCAGGCGAAATTACTGGCGGATCGACTCTCACGGGATACGTATACATGGGATTATGTCATCTCCAGCGGGTTGCAACGTGCAGAAGAGACGGCATCGATTATCGCCAAGTCATTGAATATTCCATTACTTCCTCCGGATGGACGACTAATAGAACGTTCCTATGGACAAGTCGAAGGGACAACGCAAGAAGAACGTATCGCGCGTTGGGGAGAACAATGGCGGGACCAGGATCTTGGTCAAGAGACGAATGACGAGGTACGTGCTCGGGCGATGCAATTCCTGCAGGATATGAGCGGACAGCATTCGAATTCGAACATCCTCATGGTAAGTCACGGTAGTTTTCTTGCGCAGTTATATCTCGCGCTCTTCCAAGAACGATTCCAAGAGAATATTAAGAATCTTTCCTTTACCGTACTGGAGAAGAGAGATCTTCAGTGGAGTCCAATCCTTTACAATTGCACGCGACATTTAGAAGAGACGAACGTCTAGCTCATGAGGAGCTGGACGTTTTTTTACGTTCTAGGGAATAAAATTCGATAAAAACCCCATAATGGTATGTAAAAGAGGATGTTCAAAAAGTCATCATTTGATCACGAAGTCATTCAAGAAGCATAATCGACATCAAATCTTGCGCTCACCTTCGAAGAGTTTACGCTTACGAAGTATGTTTCCTTTGGAAACATTTCAGGTACTCATTTAGGTTTTACCTAAACTCCGTTCCTCCTGAAAGTTTTTCGAAGAAAAACTCGCTACGGAAGCATTAGCCCTTCAGGTTCTCGCAACTTTCTCGGTGCTGAAATGCCGACTTTTTGAACTCGCACTAAAAGACCCTGTTTTACACGGAACATGAACCGTAGTTAGCGACCGACCGGAGGAACCCGAATGAATTTTGCAGACATGCTTAGTTATGCTGATATTCATCAACTCACGAGAATTGCACAACACTACCAATGCGAATGCAATGAGAACTCGAAGAATGAGCTAATTCAGTCCATTCTTTCCACCGTCAGCCGTAAGGACATCTTTGAGGATCATGTAACACGGCTAAATATAGAAGACTTGCGATTTTTGAACTCTATTCTGTTCGATCATCGCGAGACATTAAGTCTAGAAGAGCTGGTCGCCTATGTTCAGCAGACGAAATTCGATCTACCTGACGCGGTACTTTCGTCGAATCCGAGGGATACCATTGTAAAATTTAAGTATTTAGGATGGCTATTTAACGGCTTCTCTCAACAGACGCGTTATTTGTTCCAAGTTCCTCTAGATCTTAAAGACCGCTTCCGCTCGGTTCTGGAACGTAAATTTCAGTCCGAGCTGCATTATACCTCTGAACCACCTGTCTATCGGGATGAGCAGATGCTGATTGTTGAAGATTTGCATCTACTGCTTAAATTCGTACATAACCATACGATCCCATTAAACGGAGAGGGCGTCATGTACCGGAGAAGTCAACAGCAATTGCTTGAGAGTCTCTCGGTAACAGAATCACTCGTCGGTAAAGGAGGATGGCGATTCGGTTACGGTCTAAGGTTTAAGGAATATCCCAATCGATTGTCATTTCTGTACGACTATGCGATTTACCAAGGGTTGCTGGAAGAGCGGGAGGAGCGCTTAATTCTGACTTCGGCCGGTCAAGATATGCTTGCACTCGGGAAGAAGGAACTGCTCACGAATATGTATCGATTCTGGCTCCGTCTCTATAAAAATGCTATTCCCAATTTGCTATCACTTGTCCATTGGATTGAGAGTTGTACTCGGGAATGGGTAACTGTACAATCCTTACAGCAAGTTATTGGACCGTTCATTAAGCCGTTCTATTATGACGATGCTGCTTCGATTATGGAACAGCGAATTCTGCGAATGATGATGCATCTGGGGTTGCTTCGATTCGGTGAGGATGAACAAAATGGCCAGATGGTCCAGATGACAACAATGGGAAGAGCTGTTGTACAAGGGGTTTACGTTCCCCATGAAGATAAAATTGTGCTGCCATCACATTTATAAGATTGTGTATCGCTTAGGCAAGAGTACATTCAAAGCAATGGGGGGCGAATGCACTAAACGGTCGTGGAAACGCTGAATATGCTTTATTAAGGGCAGTTGGTCGTGCCACCCGGTAAACGAATTTTCTGCCTATACTCTTTCTCTAGGTTCACCCGCCAAGGTCGTCCGAAAATGGCAGATGATGATTGGGCATAAGCGTCGAACAATGGAAAGATGCGGTGAGAGGAAAGGAATATAGGATCTCTTGGACGTAAGTGTGGAGGTGTATCCTATGGATAAAATGAAAGTTACTTATGAAGCGATGTTAAGTTTAACAGCTGAAATGGTGCTTGATGAGGCACTGCGCAAATATCGAACTGAACAAATTTATCTGGAGATTGACAAAGCTTTGGCAACCGGGGATCGGATCTCCTTCCGAATACTGACGGATGAGCTGAAATCCATGAATTGAAGAGTCGCGCCAGCGGCTCTTTATTTTTGTTAGAACTTCCATGCTAAAAATTTCATGAAGATCTGAATGGTCTATCTTGTCCCTGGGAAAATTATGTTTATAATGGATGGGAGAGGAGTGATACCATGAAATTTAGTGAAATAGCAAGCGATCAATGGGAAGAATTGCAGCCGTATCTTGACACCTGCCTCCTCCCTGTCACAGGATTAACCGGTAAGGAATCGCCATATGAAGCGACTTTGGCATTAGAGCAGCTAAGGGATTGGATGGACGAGGTAGAAGTTCCGTTTAAAGGACGGATGGTAACTTATCCTGCTTTCCATTATGCTGAAGAGAAAGATTGTGAAAGAGTCAATGCATTTTGTCAACATCTCAAAGAAGGCGGATTTACCTACGTAGTTCTGATCTCAGCGCAATTATCTCTGACGGACGAAATGGTTAAGAATGCTGATCTGGCGCTGTCTCCAGCCACTGTAATCCCATCCGAGGAAGAGAATATTAGCCATATCATGACCCGTAAAATCCAGCAACTTTGGCACAAAAATGTCTAGACTAATTGTGACAAATTCGCAACATTTACCTGTGGCTTTCCGTGATCTTCCTAGAAATGTATTGGTAAATTCTTGACGCTATACAGGTCCTAAGATATTATAATTATGTCCTAGTTAGTGTGTGATTTTATTCATTGAAACGTAAGGAAACTATGGTTGGCAAAGGGGGTTGAACACAGAATGAGTAACCATAATGAAGATGAGAAGAAGGGGAACGCAAGGAAGGAAATGACACGTCGTCAATTTCTTGCGTATACACTTGGGGGTACGACGGCATTTATGGCTGGCGGTGTAGCAATTCCGATGATTCGTTTTGCCGTAAATCCGTTATTGGAAAAGAAAGAAAAAGGGTCGTTCATTAAGGTTGTCGAAGAAAGCAAAATTACGAATGAACCTCAAGAATTCTCTTTCCAAGTACACCAAGTTGATGGTTGGTACGAAAGCGATGCCAAATTATCTGCTTACATATCTAAAAGTGAGGACGGTAAGATTTTTGCATTGTCCCCGATTTGTCAGCATCTAGGCTGTACGATTGGTTGGAACAATGATAAGAATTTCCCGAATGAGTACCACTGTCCTTGTCACGGGGCTCACTACACCAAAGACGGCAAGAACTTGGCTGTTGCACCTCGTCCGCTAAAAGAGTATCAGATGAAAATCGAGAACGGTTTCATCTACTTGGGCGATTTGATGGATAACACAAGAGTTAAATAAGGAGGCGTAAAATCAGATGGCTAAAGGTATCTACAACTGGATAGATGAACGTCTTGATATTACGCCGATGTGGAGAGACGTTGCAGATCACGAGGTTCCTGAACACGTTAACCCTGCACATCACTTCTCCGCATTTGTATACTGTTTTGGCGGATTGACGTTCTTTATCACTGTAATTCAAATTTTGTCCGGTATGTTCCTGACGATGTACTATGTTCCGGACATTATTAATGCCTATGCGAGCGTTGAGTTCTTGCAGACCAAAGTTGCATTTGGTCAAATCGTTCGCGGGATGCACCACTGGGGTGCGAGTCTTGTTATCGTAATGATGTTCTTACATACGCTCCGCGTATTCTTTACAGGATCTTACAAAGCGCCTCGCGAAATGAACTGGGTAGTTGGCGTATTGATCCTTTTCGTAATGCTCGGACTTGGTTTCACAGGTTATTTGTTACCATGGGACAACAAAGCATACTTCGCAACAAAAGTAGGTATGCAAATTGCGGATTCCGTACCGGTCATTGGTCCGTACGTAAAAGAATTCCTGCAAGGGGGAACAATCGTCGGAGCACAGACGTTGTCGAGATTCTTCGCTTTGCACGTATTCTTCTTACCGGCTGGACTCCTTGCACTCTTAGGCGGACACTTCTTCATGATTCGTAAACAAGGGATCTCGGGACCACTATAAGAGAGGAGGAAGCACGCGTGGCACATGGTCATAATTCGAAAGAAAAAGTTGTCTATGTTGGAGATTCGCGTATTCGTAAAAGAAGCGAAATTGCGACTCCGCCGGACTATACATCTTATCCGGGTAAATCCGAAGCCTTCATCCCGAACTTTCTACTGAAAGAGTGGATGGTAGGTTGCGTCATGTTAGTCGGTTTCCTCGTACTTACGATTTCGGAACCGGCACCGCTTGGTTATCCAGCGGACCCGACGAATGCATCGTTTATTCCAGTACCAGACTGGTACTTCTTGTTCTTGTATCAGCTTTTGAAAATGCCATATGCATCCGGAGACTATGTCGTTCTTGGTGTTGTTGGTATTCCAGGCGTCCTATTCGGTGGCCTTCTGCTTGCACCGTTCTTGGATCGTGGTAAGGAAAGACGGTTCTATAGAAGACCGATCGCTTCATCGCTCATGTTCCTAAGCCTTATCGGGGTAATCTATTTAACGGTTACTTCATGGCAGGGCTATAAAGAAGAATTGAAGCTTACAGGAACAACGCCTGAGCATATCGTACGTGAAGAAGAAGCTAGGGAGCGGGCTCTCGAAGGACTGCCTCCGAAGAG
>Ga0102589_1002233_pt1 | contig 23126 bp, 29 predicted proteins | sample AraplaMF_Col_mLB_FD_76858 | JGI IMG/M metagenome (GOLD analysis project Ga0102589, IMG submission 76858) | Arabidopsis root microbial communities from the University of North Carolina, USA - plate scrape MF_Col_mLB | ecosystem: Host-associated > Plants > Roots > Endosphere | place: USA... | reverse complement strand
ATCAACTGATTAATATTTTCCATCTAAATTACTCCCTAAAATTATATTGATTAAAGGCCCTATAATACTCTTGTCTAGCTAAACGTGGTACATTCGCAGCATCAAACATTTTTTCCGTCAATTCTTGTATTTCTTTTGGTGAAACAGATTTCCAATCTACTTTACCTCCAACCTTTTTCCCTGTTTTTTCAAAGAGCCATTGTCTATAAACAGCTTTAGTAGCATTGTGTTGCTCTTTAGTTAAAGCTATAGTTGGAGTATTCGCCCCTCTACTAACATAATCAGGGACATTATGTTTAGCCCATACATCCATAACTCCATGATGATTTTCTAATGGTGAATTGCTTGGCCTATACGGTACTATATCGTATGGTTCTGAAGTCTTACCATCTTTAGACTCCGCAAACTTATAATAAGCTTCTATTAATTCGCCTTGAGGTATTTTGGTTACGATAGTTCCACCAATACTAGAGAATGCATAGGAAGCCTCTCTCTTAAATGATTGTAACATTTCAAGCGTAGGCTTCAATTCTTTTGCTAGTTTTACTGCATTAGCAAATGTACTTACTCCACTTGATGCTTTTGCTCCTTTTGTGATATGGCCTATTGAAGATTTAATTAAATTATTCAATTAATTTCTATATACAGATATAAATAGAAGGTGATAACAATATGTTTATGAATTTACTAACATTCAATTAGATATTATGGATATTTAGATAAAAAAATCCAGTGATAATTCATAATTCGTCTGCGTTTCAACATCTCGTACATATTTCCTAATTAGCTCTTACATCTAGCTCACTGGATCCATTACCAACATTACCCTTATACCTACTTTAATACAAACTAAAAAATCCACAGTGTTAAAATTTATCACTGTGGATTCCAACATTTATTTTTCTTGGCAATGCACCATATCATAAGGGTAATATGAACTATCTTTCAAGGTTGAATCATCTAATTTTAAAATTTTAGCGATTGCTCCACTTTCAAAACTCCAGTAACCACTATAAATGTCATGTTTATTTTCATGTGCATCGTACCATGCTTCTTCTAAATGTCCCTTATACCAATACTCCTTTATATATTTCTCTAAATTTTTTATAGATTTCTCTTGTGAAATTTTATTACTCTCAATTACTTCTTTTAATTTGAAATATGGATATTTTACATAAAACTCACTTTGCTCATAAAAATCTGATGGCTCACTATTTCTAAAAGCAATAAAATAATTAATCAGATAATCATTTAATCCTTCTTTCCTTACCATTGCTATTAGTCTATTAAATTCTTTATCTTCAACATTTAGCATTACTGCTATAGATATTATCCATAACATACGTATATATCCACTTTCTTTATTCCACACTTTTTCCATTATATTTATTACTTCAGGTAAAAAATCACGAATAGTTTGGATAGAACAACCCGCAGAGTACATTGCCCTTAATTTATTAAAATGATACCCTTGTAACGCTATATATCCATTCTTTACACCTTTATCATCTTTGCCTCTTTCCTCAATAACCTTTTCAACCAATAATAAAAACTTTTCTATTCTCTTTTCCTCATAATTGATAAATTTGTTAAAATATATATCATTTTTGATTTTATCCCTTAGCATAATTTCTTTTCCACCTTTTATACTTCAAGAATTTTCTTCACAATCGTTCCGTCAGGCATAACTTGAATAACAATTCTTTGAACATTTTCTGGATTCAGCAACATCTCTTCCACAATTTCATCTGCTTTTTCTTTTGACAAAGTACTATCTAACCTTTCACTTCCAAGAATCCAATCTTCACTCATTTGCTTACCATCATTTGTTTTTCCTAATTTGGATGTGTTATACTTAGCCTCCGCTATCACATACTTAGGTGGCGGAGATGAATTTTCATATACAGCATCTATTCCCTTAACAATTTTTTGATCTAATGTTAATACACGATCATCACTAATTCTAGTATATGTTTGACTTTCAAAAAAGTCATCCATCTTCATTTCACCATAATTCCCTTTACGCTTCGTTGTTTTTAAAGCTACTTCGCCACTTTCTACTGATTCTATTACCGTACGTTGTTGTGCTCTAGCTGCTTCTAATGTTTGGGCTACTTTTCCAGATTCCTTAGATATTTCACCAGTTTTACCCGTACCCTTACCACCATCTTTAGACTTCGCAAACTTATAATAACCTTCTATTAATTCGCCTTGAGGTATTTTGGTTACGTTAGTTCCACCAATACTAGAGAATGCATAGGAAGCCTCTCTCTTAAATGATTGTAACATTTCAAGCGTAGGCTTCAATTCTTTTGCTAATTTTACTACATTAGCAATTGTACTTACTCCATTTGACGCTTTTGCTCCTTTTGCGATATGGCCTATTGAAGATTCAGTCAGACTCTTATATATCTATATAAACAAATAATAAAAAACAACATGTTGATGAAGTTGCTAAAAATCAATTAGATATTATGGAAGGTTATACAAAATCCCGAAATGTGGATATTCGAATAAAAAACTCCAGTCATGATTCATAAAATCACTGGAGTTTTCATCTTAATACATACTATAGTTTTTATCATTCATCCGATTACAAAAGCCGTTTCCTAATCGAACGAGCTTCTACCCTCTTTTCAATAAGACTACATTCTCGAACTATGATTATTTGATAAAATATTTCTTCTTATTTCAATCAATTAAATCCATATAATATAAATCATTTTCTGATATTTTTGCAAGAAAATCTTCTAGTGAATCGGCAATTTTAAATTCATCATAATAAATCCCATTATTTTCTTCTGTTGTTAATTTAATTGAAATTAAAACTGTTTCATTACCTTCAAAAAAGATTATTTCTTCTTCAAGATCATCATAAACTTCAATGTCTGGAAAAAATTCATAATCATTTTGCTTTAATCGAAAATCTCTAATAGAATAAGGATCCATAATACGATTAATATTGTACTTAGAACCTTTGATAAAGCCATACCCAACATTTAAGAAGAAATCTTTTAGTTCTTTTGGAAATTTCAAACCTAATACCTCTTCCACTTCTTCTATCTCTTCTAATGCTACTGGATAAAAGCTATTATGTTTATTTGATACTAGATAATCATACTTCATATTATTTACCTCCATTAAAAAGTTTATTTCCTGGTGAACCCGAACCATGAATACCAGCTTGATGCTCATTAGGAAATTTAGCAGGATGGATATTCCACCACTCATGTTCCCCACGATAAGAGTTTTCAATTATATGATGAGCATCATAAGGTTCTCCTTTTTTTCTTAAGATTTTTCCTGTTTTCTCTGAAATCACATCTTCTGTATAAGTTGGCCATTTTTGACCAGTTTGTTTTTCCCATTCATCAATTAATGAATTCTTAATTTTATTAAACTCTCGTCTATATCTCTTTGTTTCTGAAGACGTCATCTTTTTATATTCTGTATTTCTTAATGCACTTTTTAATTCTTCCATTTGGTTTTTTGGTATTTTTCTATTTGTCTGTGTTTCAATATCTCGTACATATTTTCTAATTAGTTCTCCATCAATCTTACTTCCAGCCCCACTGACGCCCTTACCAACACCACCCGTACCCTTACCACCATCTTTAGATTTCGCAAACTTATAAAAAGCTTCTAATAATTCGCCTTGAGGTATTTTGGTTACAATAGTTCCACCAACACTAGAGAATGCATAGGAAGCATTTCTCTTAAATGATTGTAACATTTCAAGCGTAGGCTTCAATTCTTTTGCTAATTTTACTGCATTAGCAAATGTACTTACTCCACTTGATGCTTTTGCTCCTTTTGTGATATGGCCTACTTTATTTAGTGCCCTATCGCCTAATATTGTGGTAGCTATTTGTGTTAATCCATAGGTAGTCAATTCTGTACGACTCTCTGCATCTCCCTCTATCATATCTCGTTTTATTTTATTTGAAAATGCATGCCACATATTTTTTGCAGTTTCATCCAAATGGAAAAGTGCATAGGTTACATTAATAAAAGTTCCTATGTCCATATTACTTAAAGCTATTGCGGACTCGATTTCATCACCAATAGCTTTCCCCGCTCCTCTTTGAATAGCTTCCCACATCTTTTTCGCTGTTTCAAACGTGCCAACTATACTGTCTGCCGCATCGTCCCAAGCATTTCTAACCGGAGATTTCTCCTCAATTATGTTATTTGTTTCTATATCTTTAATTGACTGATCATTTTTTCGGGCTGTTTCTTCTATAATCCCCTGAATAGAACTCACCCAATCCATATTCAACCCTTGTGTACTAAACGTACCACTCACTGGACTAAATCCTTTCCCGCTTTGCACTTCAGCGAGTCCGGCTGTGATGCTAGCTGCTAATTGGAGGGCGGTACTGTAGTTGTTGCTGGATGAATGATTGAATTCATATAAATGCTCAAGTTTTTCTTCCAGTTTTTTTCTCATTGCACCTAATACCGTTACACTCGCATTTACTCCGGGCATTGGTATAAGTACTTCTATTGCTTCTATACTTGTAATCGATTGATTAATTCCCCGTATTTGTTCTCTTATTTCTTGTTCGATCACATCTGTCGAAGCAACTTTTGCTTGAAAATCATTTGGAAATGCTTCGTTTTGGCGAATTAATTCTTCACATAAGCATATGATTCCTTGTGCTAATGGCCGAAATGTTTGGACAAGGTAGGCTTTTGCACTACTGTATGTTTGTCCTTGTAGTACTGTATCTACCGCAAATGCATCAATAGATTGAATGGCTTGTTCCATACTTTCAATCGTAGCATTACATATAGCGTTCATACTTTGAGTTTGACTTTGTACTTCTCCCAAATACATGTTTAAACTCATGTATTGGCCTCCCTTTGTAGTTGCTGCTGTTCATAGGAAAGGTCGTTTTCTTTCTCACTGAGATGCCGTTTTTCTTTAAGCAACGTCTCTTTTTCATTTTCTAATTCGAATGTAAGTTTTCTTTCATACTGTCCGATTTCTTGCCGCATATTCGTAAAAAGATGAAACACTTCTTTGTCGCCGTGCCAAGTTTCTAGTATTCGGTTAAATAAACGATTGCTTCTATTTTTCCATTCATGAAAACTAGCCTCAGCTCGTTCTTGATTTTGCAGCGCAATTCGGTTTTCATTTTGTTCTTCAAATATAATTCGTAATTTTTGATTACATTGACTCATTCTCGTTTCAATTTCTTGACTCATCTTTTCTCCCTACCTTTTCCCCTTTACGTAGGCTGTTACATTATTGAAAAGTCTTTTGAAGTCCTGTATCCATTTTCTCAAATTCATTTGCTACGGAATGGATATTATCAATTGTTTGTTGAAAAGCAGCACAAAATTGTTTCGTGATCTGCAAATTTTGTTGATTTGCTTCTTGTGCTTTGAAGTTCACAGATAGTGTAGTACGCGTTGCCTTATTTATAGAGCGACTAGTAGCACTTTGCATTCTATTTGAAGCAGTTCTCATTTTCGTTGCAAGTTGCGTTGCTCTATGCAAATTACTTTGAAATTCTCCCATCACTTACTCTCCTCTACCTTTTATCCACAAGAAAATTATACCATGGAAAAATATTCTAATAAACTGAATGTTCGAACTTGACATTCAATTCATCGATGTTAGTAAGGAGAAAAGCAACACTTATCTTTCAACATAACTGTTTCGAGAGTCGCTTCCACTTATACAAAAAAAGATGACCTCAGCCATTCGCTAAAGTCATCTTTTTCTAACTTATTATTTCACTAACTCTCCATTATAAGCTTTTATATCAAGCGGAGCAGTTAAAAATTGTGCTGCTTTACTAACGAAAGATGTGAAGTGTTCACTCGTATTATGGCTCGCAACTGCCGCTTCATCTTTCCATACTTCTACCATCGTATAAACACTTTCTTTTTCTGAATCTTTATATAAGTCATAAGATACATTTCCACTTTCTTCTCTTGAACCGTGAATGAGTGGCTGAATTTCTTCTAAAAATGCTTGTTGTTTCGCTGGATCTACTTGAAATATTGCGTGAATAATAATCATGGTGCTTCCCCTCTCATCTTTCACTTATTGAAGTTCTTTTATAAAATTATTTCCACTCTGCAACTTTTTCAATTGGAAGACGCACTGATTGGTAACCACTGTCAGCAGCTTTCCCGATTGAAATTAGCATTACTGGTACGTAGCGTTCTTTATCTAATCCGAAAGCTTCTGCAATTTGGTCTTTTTCAAATCCACCAATTGGACAAGTGTCATAACCGTGCGCACGAGCTGCTAGCATAAATTGCATCGCCACAAGACCACCATCAATTAATACTGTATCTTTCATTACTTCTGGTGTAACCATAGAGAAGTAAGCTGAAAGTTTTTTCATTTGATCTTCTTTTACTTCTGCTGGCATAAGTCCACGCTCTACTGCTGTACCGTAAATTTCTTCTGCGTTATCGAAGTTGTTTAAATCACCAAATAAAGCGATCATTGCTGAAGATGTTTCTACTTGAGATTGATTGAATTTCGCAAGTGGCGCAAGTGTTGCTTTCGCTTCGTCACTTTCAATCACTACGAATCTCCATGGTTGCATGTTTACTGAAGATGGTGCAAGTGTTGCTTCTGTAAGAATTTCTGTCATTTCTTCTTTGCTAATTTTCACTGAAGGGTCGTACTTACGAATTGAACGACGTCCTGTTAAAATTTCGTTAAAATCATTTGTTTTTACTGAGTTAGTCATAGTTGTATTCTCCCTTTTTTATAATTCTTTTATATTTTCTTGAATGTGATTTAAAATATTTAAAAGATTATCGCGTTCTTCCTCACTTAATCCTTTAAATGCAGATGCTGCAAAACGTTCTTTTTCCTCTTGAAACGCCTGAATTTTATTTCGTCCCTCTTCAGTAAGAGAAACTAACGTAATTCTGTTATCATCTGGATTTTTACGTCTTACAATCATTTCATTGGCCTCAAGCTGCTTTAAATGCCTTGTTATCGCAGCATTATCAATATTCACTTCTTGTTGAAGCGCTTTTTGACTAATTTCACCTACTTCATATAACTGAAGTATAAGCTCTAATCGAGACTGGCTCATACCCGTACACCCTTCAAACTTCGAACTTACTTCTTTATTTAGAAAGTGTAATTTATATAAAATAATCGCTTCTTTTGAGCATGAACTTGTCAAACTACCCCTCCTTTACATCCAAATCAAAAACATTTGATGTATCAATAGTTGATATGTCAATTAATATAATCTATATCGATTTAGAATGCAAGCATTTTGTTTTCATTCTATTTTTTCCAAAATAAGGCGCTTTGTAGCGTTACAAAAAATGTAAATTACATTATAATAGTAATAATTTAAATGACTGGAGTGTGATTGTAATGCGGCCATACACAAATAGAAATGAGGAAATGAAAATGGAAAATGAAATGAGGATATTTATATATGACAACAATAAATATAGGGATTGTCGCGCACGTAGACGCTGGCAAGACGAGTTTGACTGAGCGTATTCTTTATGAAACGAATGTGATTAAAGAAATTGGCCGAGTTGATAGTGGTAATACGCAAACTGACTCAATGGAATTAGAAAGACAGCGCGGAATTACAATTAAAGCATCTGTCGTTTCTTTCTGTATTGATGATGTAAAAGTAAATGTCATTGATACACCTGGACACGCTGATTTTATCGCTGAAGTGGAGCGATCATTCCGCGTTCTAGACGGTGCGATTTTAGTTATCTCTGCCGTTGAAGGTGTGCAAGCACAAACAAAAATTTTAATGCGAACATTACAGAAACTAAACATACCGACAATTTTATTCGTTAATAAAATTGATCGTAGTGGCGCAAACACTGAAAAAGTTATGAAACAAATAAAAGAGGTTCTTTCAAATGAAGCATTCCCCTTCTACTCTGTTCTAAACGAAGGAACGAAAGAAGCCCGGATCATTGAATACAAATCATATGACGATTGTATGGAACGAGTAGCACCATATAATGAAACGTTGCTTGAATCATATGTAAATAATGAAGTAGTACCCGACGTGCGATTAAGAAAAGAACTAGAAAAACAAATACAGCAAGCAAATGTGTATCCAATCTTTTTCGGCTCAGCAATGACAGGTATGGGAGTAACTGAACTACTTGAAAATATTTCAGCCCTAATTCCAGCTGAAATATCGGCACAAGATGGAACATTATCTGGTGTTGTGTTTAAAATCGAACGTGAATCTTCTGGTGAAAAAATCGCTTATGTAAGAGTTTTTTCTGGTAGTCTACACGTTAGAAAATATGTTGATATTCAGCGAAGTAAGTCTCAATCACATAAAGAAAAAATTAAAAAAATGTGCATGTTTCATAACGGAAATGCAGTTCAAGCTTCTACCGTTCCTAGCGGAGAATTTTGTAAAGTGTGGGGACTGAGTGATATTAAAATTGGTGATATTATTGGTGAACGGACGGATTATATAAAAGATATTCACTTTGCCGAACCGCAAATGGAAACTGCCATTGATGCAGTACCAAAAGAACGAATTCATGATTTATACGCTGCACTTATGGAACTATGCGAAGAAGATCCGCTCATTAAAGTGTGGAAAGACGATGTTCATAATGAACTATACATTCGCCTTTTCGGTGAGGTGCAAAAAGAAGTGATTGAAACGACACTTCATGAGAAATATAATTTACAGGTTACTTTTTCAAATACACGAGTTGTGTGTATTGAAAAACCAATTGGCATAGGAAATAGTGTTGAAGTAATGGGTGAAAAAGAGAATCCATTTTACGCAACAATCGGTTTCAAAGTTGAACGTGGGAAGCATAACTCTGGCATAACGTACAACTTAGGTGTTGAACTTGGATCACTACCTTTAGCATTTCATAAAGCGATTGAAGATACGGTATTTCAAACGTTAAAACAAGGTTTATACGGATGGGAAGTTACGGACATTATCGTCACGTTAACACATACTGGTTATGCAAGCCCTGTTACAACAGCGAGTGACTTTAGAAACTTAACACCGCTCGTTTTAATGGATGCTTTACAGCTAGCTGAAACATGTGTATTTGAGCCATTAAACGAATTTGAATTAACTGTACCAGAGCACGCAATTAGTACCGCAATGTATAAGCTCGCAGCCATTCCAGCAACTTTCACAGAACTTATATTGCATAATGATTCTTATCACTTAACTGGATCGTTACCTATTGCGAAAACAGAAAATTTTAAACAAATGCTCCATTCATTTACAGAAGGAGAAGGAATCTTTACAACGAAGCCAGCTGGTTTCACAAAGCTTACGGCCCCCTTCCCTACTCGAAAACGCGTTGACTTTAATCCGCTGAATCGAAAGGATTATTTGCTTCATGTGTTGAAGGCTTATTAAATAAAAAAGAGGTGCAAATTGCACCTCTTTTTGCATGTATTGAAACTTAAATTAGTTTGTCCTAACAACTTCTTTAAGTGTTTCTATTACTTTCGCTATAGCTTCAATTGAATTCTCTGTTTCATATTCCCCAACATGTAAAGAATGGTTTGCATTATTGACAATTTCAATCTTTAGATTCGAATGATCTAATTGCTCAATTTGATCTGCATTGTATTGATGATCTCTATCCCCAATTACCAACAGCCCTTCGTGTCGACTATGTAAGATAGAATCAAAAATCGAATTAAAAGTTAACAATGGTGTAAGTAATATCATTTTTGACTGTGAAAATTCTTCTCTCTTCATTAAATCATTCGCAATTGGAATTGTTCCAAGTGATTTTCCTAAAAACATCGAATCGTTGTATTGTCCACTTTTTAGCACTTCATTAATGATAGGGTTAATATCATCCATCATTACTTTCGTTACTACTTCCATTGGTTTTTCCATTAATTGTCCATCGTAGGAATAATGAATATATACTACATCTATTTTATGTTCAAGCATTAACATTGTTGCATAATAAAATAAAGGCTTGTCATAATTATAGCCTGAACCTGAGAACATAAAGCATACCGCACTGGAACCCTTTTCGATATGTGTGTAACGAATGACTTTATCATCTATATGTATCTCTTTTTTAGTCCCCTTCACCGTTTTCCCTCCAGATACGTTTACTTTTGTAAAACGATATGTTCTGTCTGAACTGGTAAATCCTTTACTTTCTCTTTTATAAACGCTGGCTGTAAGTTGTATGCATCTAACTCTTCTATCGGCACCCACTTAAACATATATGTTCTATCCTCTTCATTCAGAATATATTGATCTGCCCCATTTGCAGGTAATTCTTTCAGCTCTACTTCATAGTAAAAACTAATTTCATGGAACTTTCGCTCAGAAAGTGTAAAGAAATTTTCTACTGACCATATTAATCTCTTTACTTCAATTGGAACAGCTAGTTCTTCAGCAAGCTCTCGTTTTAACGCATCTTCACTATTTTCTAGCATTTTCACTCTTCCGCCTGGTACATACCAAAAATCTTCACCGTCACCTTGCAGAATGAGTATTTTATTATCATGTTTACAAATTGCTCCGACTCGGTAATTAAAACATGTTTCCTCTACTTTAAACGTAAGGTCCATCCCGAATTCCCCCTATTTATTAAATATCGAATTATTGCAAAACAATTATGTAATTACTGTAAAGATAAGGTTACTAAATTTATCCACTTCATTCAATCATTTTCGAATTTTCCAAACGCTTATTTTTCATCATTACAAGTGTATATACATATGTTACAATCACATTGCATACTAGAAAAATATGATGGGGGTACGAATGGAAACGTTATTAATCCAGCAAACTGAGAAATCAAATAAGTTTTGGAAAATCGTTGTGAAAGAAAGCGACTACGTTGTGTTTTACGGGAAAATTGGCACAGCTGGTAGCGTGAAAGCGAAAGAGTTTGAAACAGAAGAAGAGTGCATAAAAGAAGCTAACAAACTAGTTGCTTCCAAACGTAAAAAAGGATATACAGACCCGTGCCCTGGGGAAGATTATATAAAAGAAAAAACGATAACAGAAGAAGAATTTTGGGGGCTACTCGCTCGCGCTAAAACGAAAGGTGAAGACCAGGAAGAACAAATAGAATGGCTTACTTCTCATCTCTCTAAGCGTACAGTACATGAAATTGTTGCTTTTGATACACATATGCATCATATATTAAAAGCTTCCTATACATCTCGCTTATGGGCAGCAGCCTATATTATTTTAGGCGGTTGTTCGGATGATTGTTTTGATTATTTCCGCGGGTGGTTATTATATCAAGGAAAAGAAACTTACGAAGCGTGTATTGAAGATCCAGAACGGTTAATACATGTATTAGAAAATTTGAGTGAGTATGACGTACCAAACATTGAAGAACTTTCTCTATATTTCGGTTTCACTGTATATGCAGAAAAAACTGGAGATGAAGAAGACACTTACTTTACACTTTACCATGTACTAACTGATGAAAGAGCTCATAATGACGACATTGAATTCGACTGGGATCAAGATGACGAAGAAGGTCTGAAAAAGATGTTTCCTAAGCTGTGGGAACTGTACGGAGAAGAACCGATTGAGTGGTAGATTTACATACGAAAAACGCCTTGTTTTTTTAGTAACAAGGCGTTTTTTATTGATACTATGTTTAAATTGTTATCTTCCCACTCTCCCACCACTCCATAAAAGGCTTTAAAGAAGGAGCAATCCACGTTCTACTATCATTTTCATGATTCCACACATATATATCATCTCTTTGTACCATTCCATTCAAAATAGAATAGCCAAACAAATCACCATTTCCGCCATCAGCAAAAAATAATAAACAGTCAAAAGGCATATATAAATCTTTAAAATCCACTATATTTCTCATATTCATATTTTCAGTTTTAATTTTTGAAGCTGACCATATAAAGTCCCCGTACTCACCTTCTATACCGTTTGTTTCCTGTAATAATTGATATAACTCATTAGGTAACTCCACGTGTAACCATTTTTGTATATCAGCAAGTTCATCCTTCGTTGCTGGGTTTTTCATACTTAAGTTTAAAGAAATACTTCGAATGATATTTTTCCACATAACCTTTTATCCTTCCTATAGTCCTTCATGTTCAATCAAGTTTATACCAATAATCAAATTGGGTATGTACTTGGATTATATATGTTATTATCTCTGGATCACTAGGTTGTTTTTCCTTCTTTTTATCTCTAATATCATATTCATTTACATAACGAGTATCTCCTATCTTATCTCGGTAATAATTCCCCTTTTCGGTTTCTACTACTGTACTATCATCTAAAAAATAGAGCTGAATTTCTACACCAGCCTCGTTAGAATTTGGATACTTTAACTTCCCTTTTTTTTGATAGAATGAGATTACTTCTGCCTTCGATTGCTTCGTTTCTATAACACGATTCGCTACCACTTCCCAATATCCGCCATTTGCTAATTCAATCCAATTCTTCTCATCTGCTTCATAATCTTTAATTAGCTTACTATCCAAAGGCATCGGCAATTGAAAAAATTCAGAAGAAAAGGAATGAGAGATATACCACGTACTATTTCCTACGAGAATGACCGTTAGCAAGAGCATTATAACTGTTGAAATTGTCGTCCTTTTTCTAACCTTTTTTAATTGACGTATCATATTTCTCTCCATTCCTATTATCTATAAAAACTATCCATTCCACTTTTCTAATAATTCTTTCTCCCTTTCAACTGAAATACCTGCCTTTAATCCCCTCTCTTTCATTTCATTCACCCAGTCATACACATCTGTAACAGTATCTTCTAATCTTCTAAAAGTAAGCCCTGCTTTAACAGCATTCTCAATACTAATAGAAAATCCACCTTTCCACGGCTTCGTTTCCCCTTCTAATGGAAAAGTTTCCGGAAGCCATAAAGGCATCTCTGTCCAAGGCTGTACTTTATGTTCCTTCATAAAAGATTCATCGACCCAAACGAATTCAGCATCACTATTCGTAACCTTTTTACACGTATTTAATAGCTCTTCCATCGTCAATTCATCATTTGGACCTGTTATATTGAATGTACCGGCTTTATTATTTTCTACCATGTTTAGTCCAAAGCTTGCGACGTCTTTTATATCAACTAATTGCACTGGACGATCTTTTCTTCCTGGTACTAACACTTTCCCGCCCTTTGCTACACGCTGAACCCAGTATGGAAGGCGATCTGTATAATCAAACATTCCCGAAAGAAGTCCTGCTCTTACATGTAAAACACGCCCCGGCCAATAATTCTCTGCTTCTTTTTCACATAATACCTTTAGCGCACCATAATGCTCATAAGGCGATATTTCACCATTCTCTACAGCCTTTATCCGATCACTTGTTGGTTCAGGTTGTAATATATAGTCTTCTTTTATATGATGCAGAATCCAATCTTTATATACGGAAAGGCTTGAGATGAATATATAATGCTTTACATTATCTTTTAATACTTCGCCAACATTCCGAATATGGTGCGGAGAAAACCCACACGTATCTATGACAACGTCCCATTTTCGATTTTCTAAACTTGAGACATCATTATTTCTGTCACCGATTAACTGCTCTACTTCAGGAAAAATTTCTTTATTTGTTCCGCGATTAAATAATGTAACTTCATGCCCTCTTTTTAAAGCCTCTTCTACAAAAGCTCTTCCTAAAAATCGCGTACCACCTAGAATTAAAATCTTCATAGTTCTCCCCCATTCGTGATTGAAAATCCTTTCTTTTGTTAAACGAATTTTTGTTGTGAAAAGTTACGGGATTGGTCTAACTTTTTCCACAAGTTCAACATATGTAATTTCCATTTCATATATAATTAAAATATCGGATATTTGATTAATCACTTATACATGTAAGTAGGTGAAAAATATAAATAGAAATATAGTTTATCATTCAACTCTATGTATTTATTTTCTTACATCGTTTGTATATATCATCTTACTGAACATAGAAAATGGTCGTAATTATTTAGGGTTTACGATGGTTATTCCGCTTTTAGCTGCTATTTTATATCAGAAATTATATAAGAAACAAAAAATGGTTCATACATTTGGAATTTCACGTCCAAAAATAAAACCATTAATTTTCTCCATATTATTGCCACTACTTCTAGGGCTATGTCTACATTTCTATTTTTATATTTATAATATAAAATTCTTATTTAATCATTGTAATGAATTGGGATTTTTCCTACTCATTGGTCTTACAATTGCTGCTTTGTCTGCATTTTTAGAAGAAATCATATGGCGCGGAAATTTTCATTACCATTTACGAAAAAAATATTCATTAAAACAAACAGCAATCATTACTGCATCGCTTTGGTCTTTATGGCATTTACCAGTATCAATCTTTTATAAAAACTATGAATTATGGTTTGTAGGAATATTAAGCTATCTCTCGTTATTATTTATTTTATCTATAATTTTGACGTATACGAGAGAGTATAGCCATTCTGTGATAACACCTGCAATTTCACATGGCATGTTCAATGTATTTTATTTAACAGATGGAGTAGAAACAAAATGCGATATTAGCCTAATGGAATTAGTTAAATTTAGCTTGCTGGCAATTGTGTTTTGCATGATTTATCTAATACATAGAAAAGTTAAAAAATAGTTAAAAGTACCTAAACAAATTATAAAGTACTTCAACACCTTGCAATTATTCAATAATCGTATAGGTGTTGAAGTTTTCTAACTATAGTTGAACAACTTTGTTCTCACAACACTTATTTCAATCATGGAGAATATAACAAGTATAACTTAACCTTTTATTCTTATTTTTATAAAAATAACCATATTAATCTTTTAAATAAGGAAATATGGACTCTTTAATTAACTTCCATCTATCCTCTGCATTCGGTATGACTTCAGAAGCAATCACCACAACCAATTCCTTCTCCGGTACACAACAAATCACATTTCCACCATCGCCCATGGCACAGTATGAAAAGATACCACCCTCTTCTCGTAACCACCATAAGTAACCATATCGATTTGGATTCATCGCCGTTGATTCTTGTATCCACGACTTTGAAAGAATTTGCTTTCTATTATAAGTACCTTCATTCAAATACAAACGTCCAAACTTAGCCATATCCCTAACCGTTAACGTCAGTCCCCATCCGCCAGTTGTAATATCGTTTGGATCGTGAACCCATCCTTTTACATCTTTTCCGAATAAGTCATCAAATCCAAATGCTTTCATATTGTAGTTTGGAATTTCTCTCATACCGAGTGGCTGAAATAGCTGTTCATTCGCAAATTCACGCGCACTTTTTCCTGTTGCACTCGAAATAATTGCTGATAGTACATGTGCTCCTGCAGAAGAATATTTAAAAGATCCAATTTCTCCGCCGTTCCCCATTCTATTAAGTGTATACTGTACCCAATTCTGTTGTGTGCATAGTTCTTCTAACGGTTCCTGCCAGTCTACAAAAGGATATGGAGCTGTCATTGTAAGTAGGTGTCGCACTGTTACTTCTGATGACTTAACGTTATATTCAGGAAAAAACTCTATTACTTTTTGATCAACACTTTTTATATAGCCTTTATCTATACATATCCCAATGAGCGCAGAGATTACCGTTTTTGTGACAGACGCTACATGGTATGCATCATCTGGACCGTAACCATTATAATAGTTTTCAAAAACAACATTACCTTTATGCACTACTAACATACCGTTTATATTTTTATAGTCTTCTTTTATCTTGTAATCCAACTCTTCAAAAGTTTTCATCATTTTTCCCCCTTAATCTATGATTAAAAAGGTTCGATCGGTACATATATATCCACTATATGTTTATGTTCTGGATGCTTTCTTGGATCATTTCTATATACTTCAAAAGGATACGCATCTCTCGGTTTATATCCGCTATTTGGGAGCCATTCGCCGTATAAAAAGTCCCATGCACCTTTATATTCATCTTGACGTATTTCAAAATGGCCTACCGCATATTTCCCTGAAGGTATTACCATTATTCCAATATCACTCGTTCCTACTGCGGATTCATCTGGAATTGTTATACATAAACTTGTTCTTAAATGATAGTCCTCAGTAAATTCATGATGGTCATGGTAAATTGTTAATACTTTCGTATCCCCAAATATATGATAGTTTTGCTCCGCTGCATAACGAAATAATTTCTCTATCATTTTTGGAAAAACTATAGTTAACTCTTCATATGTACCGATATGTCTTATGTATGCGACGTTTCTATCGTCCGCTGTTACAATTTCAACATTTCCTCGAACCTTCTTACATTCATTGTATTGAGAAGGTTCACTTACGTCTTTGCAATTCTTGCTATTGTAGTTTCGATATTGAGATGGACTTACTCCGTAATAATTTTTAAATGTACGGGAGAAAACTGCTGAATCTGTGAAACCGAAGTGATACGCAATGTCTGTGATCGTCATATCCGGACGATATGTAATAAGGTGAGTTGCCCTTTCTAGTTTCAAGCGATTTACATACCGAGATAACGGCTCATCTACTATCCCTTTAAAAATTCTATGAAAATGAAACTTTGAAAATCCTGCTACATCGGCTAACGCTTCAATTGAAAGTGCATCATTTATATGTAATTCTATATAATCTTGCACTTTATAGATGCGACGTAAGTACTCATCTTTACTTTGAACACTCTCCATATACTTTCCTCCTCACAACAAAAAGGCTAACTTCGCGCTAGCCTACTTTACACATGTTTTAAAAATAAAACTCTACTCCCGCCATTCCCATCATAATTTGTATGTACGGATACACCTTCTATTTCATCATCCCCAGCCTCAATTCGAAAGCCGATTTCTTGATGAAATAGTATCGATTTTTTATTTACTGGTGACGTGATTGCTTTTACAACTTTACGGTTGCTTGCACGAGTGACATCAAAGAAATAAGAATACAATGTCGATGCAATTCCTTTTCTTCTATATTTCGGATTGACACCGATAAAATGAACGTACGCTTCCTCTTTATGTGTTTGTGAAAAGAATCCGCATAAGAAACCTAACGTTTCGCCATCTTCTTCAATGATAAAACTCGTTTCTTGAAAATGAACGAAAAATAATTTTGGCAACATAGCAGCCATGTCTCTCCCGCCCCACCATTCATTTAAAACAGAATGAATCTTTACATAATCTTCCCCTTGGATGTTTCTTACTCGCATATGTTTCTCCCTCTCACTCACTTCATTTTTTCATAAATTTTAATGACTGTTTCTACTAATAGGATGAATACCCATATCCCGCAAAATACAAGAACAGACTGGAATATCGATCCAATTATCATAACACCAACTGCACCTGTTATTGAAAATGTTATTCCGCCAAGTCCTGGATCCTGTATAAGTGCTCCGGCAGAAAAAGCTGTTATAATAGATACGATTAAATAAATAACACTCATTATTTTTAATATTTTTATAGAAAGATAAGAATTTTGTCCTTTCTCCACTTGTGATAATTCGATTTCCCCGCTCGCAATTCCTTTTTGAAGACAATCTTCACACAAAAATTCTTCCTTAATTTTTTTACCCCCATGTATTGTACCCGTTATATCTTTACACCTTGAACATTTTCGATTTATCATTTTGATATCACTCCAATCAACAAGGATTACCTTAATACAATTCGTCATTTACCTTATTATCCCTTTTATGTATTTTATAGAGAAAGGTCGTGTTTTATGATTTCAAAGCTTACATTTGGTTCTAAAAATCCCACTGTTCATTATGTATTACAGCCTAGTTGCTATGCGGTTATTTTCCATTCATCTTCTTTAATGATTGCTGTTATCCAAAAAGGAGACCGTTACTTTTTACCTGGTGGCGGTATGGAAGGTAATGAAACAAAAGAAGAATGTTTGCACCGCGAACTACTAGAGGAATTAGGATGGACAATTGAAATTAATCAATATATTGGTAATGCAGCTCGATATTTTTATGCAGAAAAGGAAGATACATATTATTTGAATGATGGGTTCTTTTATATTACAAACATGGTGCAGAAACAAACTGAAAACTGTGAGGAGGATCATGTTCTAAGGTGGATATCTCCATTGCATGCTGTAGAATTTCTACTTCATGATCATCAAAAATGGGCCATTGAACAAGCTCTTTTATTACGAAAACAAAAATGATCTCCTTCTATATGAAAGAGATCATTTTTACTGTTAACTTACTTTTTTCAAATTGAGAGCTGGCTTTTTGATTCCGCCTTTTTTTACAACATATAAACCCACAAATATTATAAGTCCGCCAACAAGTTGCATCATATTGATTTGCTCTCCAATTGTTACAGCTGCAAAGATCACTGCGAATAATGGTACGAGATACATATAAACCATTACTTTTGTTGAGCCTATTTTACTAATGCCGACATACCACATCGCAAGTCCGAAGATTGTCGCAAAGATGATTGAATATGCTAGTGAACCCCAGCTTGGCATGTCTACTGGCCACGTTAATGTGTTTACGTTGAATAAACAATATATAACTAGTGGTACAATTCCAATTAATGTAGACCATGATGTAACTCTCATTGCAGAGTATTTTGTAATAAGAGGTTGTGCTAAAATTGGATACCATCCCCACGCAATTGCTGCGACTAATCCAATTATATTTCCAAGCCACGCATACTCGTAAGTAGCTCCTCCTGTATGCCCTGTTAATAAAACGAATGCTGCACCAATAAACGCTACTATTGAACCAATTTGTACTTTCATCGAAAAACGTTCTTGTTTGTGTAATACCGCTAATATCCCTGTAAAAATAGGTGACATCGCAATTAATAATGAGGCGTTCGTTGCTGAAGTATATTTCACAGATAACATAAACATCGTTTGATACATTGTCGTTCCAACGATGCCGACTGCTACTAATCGTAACCAATCATTTCTTTCAATACGTAATGAGCGTTCCATTAAAAATGTAATAAGTAATAATACCGGTGATGCTACTAAAAATCGTAAACTATTAAATTGAATGGATGACATAAATGCCACGCCATACTTTCCAATTGTATAATTTGCTCCCCATACTAATGCTACTGATACTAGGAGCCATTCCATTTGCCATCTTTTCATCCGAATCTCCCCTTCCATATTTAGCATAGTAAAATTGGCTGGATATAACACCGTCCAATTGGCTGTTTTTTTACCCAGCCAATTTGCTATACTGGATTTATATAAAAGATACGGAGGCATTTTTATGGAATGGAAGCTAGATAGTGACAGTAAAATCCCTATTTATCAGCAAGTTGTTGACTTTATTGAAAAACGTATTACATATGGAGAACTTCCTCCAGGTAGCTTCCTCCCTTCCGAACGGAAATTAGCTACACAGTTAAATGTAAACCGAAGTACAGTAACGACTGCTTATAATGAACTACGTGCTATGGGAATTGTAGAAAGTACAACTGGTAAAGGTACACGTGTAAGTACACATATGTGGGGTGTTTCTCCAACATTAACACCAAACTGGAGAAACTTCGTAGAAGGTGGTACGTTTTTACCAAACTTACCGTTACTTCGCCATATTCGGGCAGAAGTACAACAAAATGAAAATATTATAGATTTTGCAAACGGAGAACTCGGTTGTAATCTCTATCCTCATGATCAACTACAAGCGATTTTGCGAGAACAACCGTTAACGCATTCATTAAGTTATGATCACCCGCAAGGTTATCTCCCATTGAGACAAGCGGTAGTAAAATATATGAAGGAATATTTAAAAGTGGAAGCGACTGAACAATCCATTATGATTACATCCGGCGCTCAACAAGCACTTCATCTTATCGTACAATGTTTATTAAATCCAGGTGATGCTGTTGCTTTCGAAAGTCCTTCACACTGTTATTCCCTGCCTCTATTCCAATCAGCAGGTATTCGTATTTTCCCATTACCTGTCGATGAACATGGGATTAACCCAGATGATGTACAGGAGTTATATAGAAAACACCGTATTAAAATGATCTTTTTAAATCCAAATTTCCAAAACCCTACGGGAACGATGCTTCATCCAAACCGTAGAAAAAAACTATTATCACTTTGCGCAGATTTACGAATTGCAATCGTTGAAGATGATCCATCCAGCTTGCTTACGTTAGAAAAGAAACAACCTTGCCCTACTTTGAAATCGATTGATGAAAATGGAACAGTCATTTATGTACATTCCTTATCAAAGATGATTGCACCAGGATTACGAGTCGGCTGGCTCGTCGCCCCGCAGTCTGTAGTAGAAAGGTTATCCGACGCAAGGCATCAAATGGAATTAGGTATGAGCATTTTCCCGCAGTGGCTTATGCAGCAATTTTTCGAAACCGTACCATTTCAGTCTCATATCGTACCGTTACGAAAACAATTATTGGAAAAAAGAGACGTTATCGTTCGCGCCTTAAATGAGCAACTTCACGACAAAATCTCTTTTTCTAATCCTACTGGTGGTATATACATATGGGGAAAATTAAAAGAATCGATAAACGAAAAACAACTTATTATGCAAAGTTTAAAACAAGAAATCGCCTTTATGCCCGGTAGTATTTTCGGTGCGAAAGATGGTTATATTCGTTTATCTTATGGAAAAGTGAATATTAATCAAATTGAGGAAGGTATTTCTCGTTTGCGAGAAGCTATTTTAGTTTGTGGAAAATGACTTTACATAAAGCTTTATCGTTTGACAAAAGAAAAATCTACCATTATTATCAACACGAACCTAGTTATAGGAGTGATAAAAATGAAAATTTACGTTGATGCAGATGCTTGTCCTGTAAAAGATGTAATTATTTTTGAAGCTACGAATGCAGAAATCCCTGTAACCCTCGTTACTAGCTTTTCTCATTATTCTAATGCGGAACAACCAAAAGGTGTGGAAACAATATATGTTGATTCCGGAGCAGATGCTGCAGATTACCGAATTATGCAATTAGCAAAAAAAGAAGATTTAATCGTAACACAAGATTATGGTCTTGCTTCGCTTGCATTAGCAAAAGGCTGTATCGTTCTACACCATAAAGGCTATAAGTATACGAATGATAACATTGAACAATTGTTACAAACACGATATTTAAGTGCAATGGTTCGAAAAAGTGGTAAGCGTACAAAGGGACCGAAACCATTTACAGCAGAAGATAAAGAGAAATTTAGAGAGCTCTTTAAAAGTATAATTTCACTTTAGAAATGAACCTTCTATTTGTAGGGAAAGCTTTGTAACAAAAAGAAGAGAATATCAAAATGAACATTCTCTTCTTGGAGTTTACCCGTTTAAAATGATGGTAAATTATCTAAGTTATTTTCCTTTATACCATCAGGTTCACTACGTATAATATCTCTGCCATACTTATGAAATACGTCCACATGAGCTAACTTCCCTGATTTTGCTTCACTAAGAGCAGTCATATAATCTAACTCTCTCCCGCTACTTGTTTTAAACGCTATTAAATCACCATCATCATTTTTACGAACGGCAACAATTTGTTCTGCTCCTGAATTGACTTCATTGTCTACTTCAAATTGAGCTTGCTCTTCTCCTTGATGTAAGTAATCATTATAAACTTTTTCAAAGTCTTTATTGTCCATAACATTCACCTCCAACACATTTTTTAGTATGGTTGGGAGGTGTTGGTTTTATGTAATTTGCTCTAAACTTTTGTATTTTCAAATGAAAACATAGTACCCTCACTATTTGATTGTAAAGTGTATTTTATATCGAACATCTTTGATATATCTTCAATATTTTTCAAACCAAGTCCTGTACCTTTACTATTTATATCAAACCCAATCCCATTATCTCTAAAGGAAACAATATCTTCATCTATAATAATTTTGAGTTTTTTAGCTTTTGAATGTTTAAGGACATTTTGAAAAATATTATCAAATAACCTTTGAATCCATAACTCATTACTATTCCATATCAACTCTTTATCTTGTGGATTATATACTAATTCAATTTTATGAATGCTATACAAATAGCTCCATTTTTTAATCATATTTTCTATTAAATTATGTATATTCACTTCATCATTCACAATATAAGTATTCTCTAAGGTCTCTGTAGATTGAATATTAAATTCGTTAGTTAAATCACTTATATATTGTATCTGCTCATACAGTGATTCAAGTACTGGCGCTTGTGCTTTGTATTCGCCTTCTAAATAATATAATTGTAATCTAACTGCAGTTAAGGGTGTATTAATATCATGCCGTAATTTATTTAATAGCTCTTTTTTTATTTGTTCCTGTTGTTGTAGTTCTAATTCTCGATAAGTTGTTCTTTCTATAAGCAGGTTTACTGACCTAATCAGTTCTCCCATCTCATCATCACTTTTGACATCTATTATATTAGGGATTTTTTTATCACTAGCTAAATCTCGAATCGTTTGATTTAATACATTAATTTTATTTAATAATGAGTTTATCGATTTTGAAAATACAAAAGCTAATACTAATAGTAATAATAAAAATATGATTAACATAGTAGGATATGCAAAGGATTCGTGAAAAGGAATGTTCTGATTTTTAGTTTTAAAGGCAACATTATAAATAACTGATACAAAAATACTAATCGACAACAATAACAGAGGTACGCTAACAATAGCGGAGAATAGTAGTAACTGATATTTTTTTTTTAAGTTCATTTCTTCATATAGGTATTTAGTCTATACCCTTCTCCATAAATATTTTGAATAATATCACCTGTTTTATCATCAATTTTGGTTCTGATTTTCTTTATATGTACGTTCATGATATTTTGATTTCTATCTTCGAGTTGCCATAGGTAATCATAGAAGTGTTCTTTAGATAAAGTTCTATCTCTATTTTCATATAAATAGAAGAATATTTTTCGTTCAATTGCTGTAAAAGCAACTTCATTACGCAAATCATTAATAAAAACTCTTTTATATTCTGCATCTATAAATAAATGGTTAATTTGCGTGAACGTACCATATTGATTATCTAACATTTTCTGAATCCTTAACAACAACTCTCTAGGGTCAAAAGGTTTTATCATGTATTCTTCTCCAATAGTCAAACCTTTTAGTTTACTATCCATATCATTCCTTGCTGATAGAAATATAATTGGAATATTTAATCCTAGATTTTTTATTTTCTTTGTAATTTGATAACCATCTTCGCCTGGTAACATAACATCCATTA
>Ga0102589_1002231_pt1 | contig 23162 bp, 21 predicted proteins | sample AraplaMF_Col_mLB_FD_76858 | JGI IMG/M metagenome (GOLD analysis project Ga0102589, IMG submission 76858) | Arabidopsis root microbial communities from the University of North Carolina, USA - plate scrape MF_Col_mLB | ecosystem: Host-associated > Plants > Roots > Endosphere | place: USA... | reverse complement strand
GCAGGTACTGGCCCAGTCCGCCCGCATGCAGGCGCTGGTGGACCGCATGCTCGAACTGACGAAGCTGGAGCAGCGCCATGCACAGGTAGAGCGCGAGCGCCTTCCTTGGGCCGGCGTCCTCAAGCCCCTTGAGGTCGCACCCGGCGGCCGGGCCCAGCATGCGGTCGAAATCGTAATCAGCCCGGAACATGCCGACGTGCATGCGGAGCCCGGCCTGCTGGGCCTGGCGCTGAGCAACCTGCTGGAAAACGCGCGCTCGTTCGCGCCCCAGGGCTCGACGATCACACTGGAGGCCGGGCCGAACCGCATCGCCGTGCAGGACAGCGGCCCCGGCGTAGCTGACTACGCCCTGCCCCGGCTGGGCGAGCGCTTCTTTTCCACCGTGCGCCCCGACGGCCACACCAAAGGCTCGGGCCTGGGCTTGGCCATTGTGCGGCAGATCATGCAGCTGCATGGCGGCCGCATGGTAGTTCGCAACACCCGGCCCGGCCTGCGGGTTGAGCTTTACTTCTAGGCGCCCCTGCCTTACGGGCGCGCGCATCAGGCAACCCTCGCCACGGCTTCGGGCTGCTTGAAGCGCGCATACCAGTCAACACGCCGCGTCAGCATCATCACGGCGGCCAGCACCGCGAACAGCGCCACGGCGCCCAGCAGCAAGGCGGTCTGCTCCATTCGCAGCAGCACGAACAGCATGCCGTAAAGCGTCGCAATACCCAGGCCGAAAGGCAGACCGCGCGACCAGTGGCCCAGCATGTGGCTGGCGTAGTAGGTCAGCAAAAGCACGCAGGCCGCCGCGGCAATCGCATAAGCACTCTCAAACGGCATGTGCTCCGACAGGCTCACCAGCAGCAGAAAAAACATGCTCATCGCGGCACCGACCAGCAGATACTGGATGGGATGCACGCGCAGCGATTTCATGAACTCGAACATGCCCACCGCCAGAAAGGTCAGGCCTATGAACAGCAGGCCGTACTTGGTGGCCCGGTCGCTGAGCGCATAGGTATTGGAGGGATCGACAAAGGTCACGCTGAAAGCCTCCACACAGCTATTGGCCGAGCCGCTATAAGGCGGGCAGGCGGCCTTGCGCAGGGCCGGGTCCCGCTGGGTCAGGTCCTGCTGCGCCGTGCTGGCCAGCGAGCTCACGCGCCAGCTGGCCTCAAAACCCTCCGCTGTGACCTTGCGGTCCACCGGCAAAAATTCGCCGCCGAAACTCGGGTGCGGCCAGTTGGACGTGAGCTGCACCCGCGTATCGCCCCCCAGCGGCACGACCGAAATGCTCTCGGTGCCCACCAGCTCCAGCTCCATCTGCGCCTGCAGCGGCACGGCCTGCAACAAGGCTTGAGACAGCGGCGCATGCACGCCACGCGGGTGGCTGCCGTAGAAGGTGCCGGGCTTGAGCGCCAGCTGCTGCTCCCCGATCTTCACGCTCGCATGGCGGATGCCCCGCGCGTCGGACACCGCCATCATGAGCAGCGGCTGGCCGCAGTTCATGCGCGATCCGGTGTGCTCCGCCACGGGCTTGAGCGCATCCAGGTCGGTCCACTCAGCCGACAGGCTGGCTTTGAGGGTGAACGCCTGGGTCGCATGCAGGCCCCGCGCGCGCGGCTCCAGCTTGCTGGCGCCCTGCAGCGTGAGCGAGGCCGGCGCCGCGGCCAGCACAAATTCACGGCGCTCGCTGCGCACTTCCTTGCTGGCGCTGATGACGTCCCATTCTTCGGTGCAGGCGCGGTGAATCAGCGGGCCGGTCAGCGTCTGCGACCCGGCCAGGCTTTGGGCAATGCTCTGGATCGCGATGGTGCGGTAGGTCTCGCGGTCGTGCACCACGTCGCTGATTTTCATCAACGCGACGACCAGCAGCACGATCACCAGCGCGAGCGCGGCGACTTTTTGTTTCATGACTTCCTTTCGTTTGAACAACGAAGGGCAGTGTGCAAACCGCGTGTGAAGCCAGGATGAGGACTGGCGGCTTGTGTGAAGTCAAGGTGAAGCCCCTACGCCCCCCAAGTTGGTGCGGGTCGATTCCACACCGGTGGGGGCCGCGGGACTGGCTTTGCCAGACCGCAGGCGCCGCCCCCTGGAAAGGGGAACGGGCTACACGAAGTGAGCCCGGACGGAGGTGAGTCTATTTCACGGCTTGTTTCCTCAGGAGTCGGACCAACTGGTTGCTGGTATTGCGCAGGCGCTGCGCCATCATCTGGGTGATCTTGACCAGCAGCTTGGCGCCCACGCCGGGGTGGTCGCGGATCAGCAGGGCGATTTCGTGGCGGCCCCAGACGCCGGCCTCCACCGCCTCGATGGCGGTGCAGGTGGCATAGCGGGGCTCGCTGTCGAGCATGGACATGTCCCCGATCGCCGCGCCGCCGCGCACCACCGCCACGCGCGACACCGCAGCCTCGGCGTCTTCAGCCTCCTGGGCGTCTGCCGGCCGTTCCAGCCGCTTGGTGACGTCGACCGTGCCTTTGAGGATCAGCATCATCCAGTCGCCGGCCTCCCCTTCGCGGATCATCACCTGGCCGGGCTCGGCTCGCACCAGCAGCATGGACGCGCCCAGGATGTCGGCCTCGGCGGGCGTGAAGTCCTGCAATAGCTGCGAGGTCTGGAGCAAATCCGGACCGTAGTCGCTCAGCCGTTCGCAGCACCCGAACACCTGCAGCCCGGCTGTGTCCAGTTGCTCTTGCAGCGTTTTCATGGCGCGGCGCGCATCAGCGCGCGGGGGTCTGCTGCAGCCATTGGTCAATCTCGGCGATGGCAGCGTCGGTGGCGGCCGTCAGGGCCTGGACGCCGCCGGGCGCATCGCTGCTGGGCGCCGGCCGCTGCGCGACGACGTAGCGCTGGCCGACCAGCTTCTCGCCGGCAGGCGTAACCTCCAGCAGCGTGGCGCGCAGGCGTATCAGGCCGACACTGGCCGTGGGGGAGCTGAACAGGTGGCTGAACTCTTCGAGATCCAGGCGCAGCAGCAAGGGCAGCACCGCGTTCTGGCTGCGGTTCAGCGCCACGCTGGCCCCCGCATTGAACACCGCGCGGCGCTGGCCCAACTGGTCGCGCACTCGCTGTCTCACCAGCTGGGCGGGCGGCATGCTCCAGCGCGCCTGCGAATAGGGCCGCAGCTGCTGCGCGTCGGCGTAGCCCAGGCGGTACAACACCGCCATGTTGTCCAGCGCGCCGCCCGAGGTGGAGACGTCGTCCAGGGCCAGCGGCGGCAGTGGCGCCTGGCGCGTGGTGGGCAGGGTTGCGAGCGGGCCCGGACCGAAGTCGTACATGGTGGCGCGCGTGGGCTTGTCGGGCAGGCCCGAGCAGCCCGCCAGCACCAGGGCGGCCAGCAGCGCGCAGGCCAGGCCTGCGGCCCTCGAAGGAAATTTGGAAGAAGTGGACGTCATTTTTTCACTCCAGAGGCGGAAAAGCCGGGCTCGCCCGGGCCGGGCACCGGCGGGCCGTTGCCGAAAATCAGCGACTGCGGGTTGTCGTCGACGGCGCTCACAGTGCGGCGCATCTGGCGCATGGCGCGTGCGGTTTCGTCGGCCACCTCGCCGAGCTTGGGCAGCGTCCCGGCACTGAAGGTTTCGACCCCTGCGGCGAGCGCGGCGCCGCCTTCGGACAGTTTGTCGAGCGGCCCGCCTTTTTCGCTGAGGCGGGTCGCGGTGGTGCTGATGTCGTCCGCGGCCGTCTTGACGGACTTGAGGGTGGCCGTGGTGTCACGCGACAGCGCCGGCAAAGACGCCACCGTGGGCTCCAGGCCCTTGGCCACGCGGTCTATGCTGCCGGCGGCGTCGCCAAGCTGTTTGACCGCCGCGGTCACGGCCTGCTGGTTCTCGTCCGACAGCAGCTTGTTCAGGCGCGTGCTGGCCTGCTCGACCTGGTTGAAGATCACCTCGCTTTGTTTGAGCAGCTTGTCCAGGCCGCCGGGCTTGAGCGGGATGCGCGGCGGATCGTCGTCGTTGACGGCCAGGCGCTCTGCCGACTTGCCGTCGTCGTCGAGCTGGATAAAGCCCAGGCCGGTGACGCCCTGCGAGGCGACAGTCGCGAAGGTGGACTTGGTGACGGGGGCGGTGCGGTCTATGGAGACACGAATCAGCACATTGCCCTTGACCTTCTCATCAAAACCTATCAGTTCGATCTTGCCCACCGGCACACCGCGAAACCGCACCGCCGCCTGCGGCTGAAGGCCGGACACCGTCTCGCTGGTGCTCATGTCGTAAAGGTCGCGCTGGGTGTTGTCACGCGTGAGCCAGACGGCCAGCAGCGCGAGCAAGGCGGTGACCACCAGCACAAACGCACCGGCGGCCATGGCATGGGCTTTGTTTTCCATATCGAAGCCTTTCTACTTTCTATACAGTAAAAGGGTATTCACGCAGCAATTCCATTGCGCGCTGGCCCCTTTCGCCCAGGAAAAATTCGTGAATGAAGGGGTGGGAGAAAGCCACCACCTCCTTGGGCACATCGTTGACGATGACCTTCTGCTCGGCCAGCACCGCGATGCGGGTACTGAGTTCGAACAGCGTGTCCAGGTCGTGCGTCACCATCACCACCGTGAGTTCCATGTCGCGGTGCAGCGAACGCAGCAGCGAGACGAAACTGTCGGAGCTTTCCGGGTCCAGCCCGGCCGTGGGCTCATCGAGCAGCAGCAGCGGCGGGTCCATGATGAGAGCGCGCGCCAGCGCCACGCGCTTGACCATGCCGCCCGACAGGTCGCTGGGCATCTTGTCGGCGACATCCGGAGCCAGGCCGACCATCTGCAGCTTGACCATGGCCGCCTCGTAGATCAGCGGGCGCGGCAAGGTCTTGAGCTCGCGCAGCGGAAAGGCGATGTTCTCCAGCACGGTGAAGGCCGAGAACAGCGCGCCCTGCTGGAATAGCATGCCGACGCGGCTGGCCGCGCCGCGCTTGCCGAGTTCGGCCGCCGGCCGGCCCAGCACGGTGATCTCGCCCTGGGTCGGCTTCTCCAGCCCCAGCATCTGGCGCAGCAGCACCGTCTTGCCGGTGCCCGAGCCGCCTACCAGGGACAGCACCTCGCCGCGCTCCACCGTGAGGTCAAGGTCTTTGTGCACCACGGCCTTTTTCTCACCGTTGGGGAACACGGTCCAGAGCTTCTTGATGTCGACGATGGGATCACTCATATGCCGACATTCTTGAACAGGACTGCGAACAGCGCATCAACCAGGATCACCACCGTAATCGAGGTCACCACAGACGCCGTAGTCCCCTGCCCCAGGCTTTCGGTGTTGGGCTTGACGCGCAGGCCGTAGTGGCAGCCGATCAGCGCGATCAGCACGCCGAACACCACCGACTTGCCGGTGGCCAGCGAGAGGTTGGCCACGTCCACCGCGGCCGGCAGCGAATTGACGAAGTAGGACGGCGTGACGTCCATGGAAATGTCGGCGGCCAGCATGCCGCCCAGCAAGGCGGCGATCGTGGTCCAGACGCTGATCAGCGGCATCACCACGGCCAGCGCCAGCGCGCGCGGCATGACCAGGCGAAAGCCGCGCGCGATGCCCATGACGCGCATGGCGTCGAGTTCCTCGGTGACGCGCATAACGCCGATCTGTGCAGTGATGGCCGAACCGCTGCGCCCTGCGATCAGGATGGCGGCCAGCACCGGCCCTAGCTCGCGGATCAGCGAAATACCCAGGATGTTGACGATGAAGGCGTCGGCGCCGAACTGGCGCAGTTGCTGCGAGATCAGGTAGGCCAGCACCACACCGATCAGGAAACCCACCAGCGCGGTGATGGGCAACGCGGTGGCGCCGATATGGAACAGGTGGCCCGACAGGTCGCGCCAGGGGCCTTCCTGCGGGCGCCGGATAAGGCGGATGATGTCCAGCAACAGCTGCCCTATCAAACGCACCAGGCCCTTGAGGTGGTCCAGCAGCCGCAGCACCCGGATACCCAGCAGAATAAACGGCTGGCTCCAGCCGGGCTTCTGGCGCTTGGGCGGTTCGGTGCTGAATTTGGCGACGGTCTCCAGCACGGCGCGCTGGTTGGGCTCGACCTGCAGTTGGGCTGGCCAGTTGCGGCCCCAGTAGTTCCACAGCACCTGGGCGCCCAGGTGGTCGAGTTTTCGCACCTGTTCCAGATTCCATCCCGCCTGGGACCCGGAGGCATCGCCCAGGCCCTGGAGCTGCGCCGTCAAGGCCTCCCAGACCCGCTCGCCGGTGAGGCCCGCGGCCGTCCACGCACCCTGCACGACAAACAGCCGGCCTTGCGGCGTGTCCTGCTGTTCGATGCGAGGCGTGGAGTCTTCCATAAGCATTCATTCAAGCCTGGCGCGGGGCCGGCGGTTGCGATGTAGGAAACACAAAGTTGCATGGTAACTGTTGAAAACACAATTGCTTGCGCTCTGCGAGCGCTGTCGCCTTGGTCCTACAGCGGGATTGGCACTCATCCACGCGCGTCCTTCTTACCCCCTCCCCCGCTGGGGGAGGGCGGGGGTGGGGGCCAGCGGCCTCAACTCCGTACTGCGAGGTATCAGCCGCCGCCGGCCCCCATCCCCCTTCGACGAGCTCAGGACAGGCCAAGCTTCCCCCAGCGGGGAAGGAGCAATTCGAAAGCCCAGCGGGTAATCCCCGCCGTCCAGCCGCTGCGGTTTTGCCACAATCGGCCAACGCCTAGCGGTCAGCCCCGCGTTAGGCTGGGCTGGCACCATGCGGCAGGCGGCATGCGCCGCCCCAATACCCGGCATCCCCAGAACAAGCGCCGAACAAAGAGACAAGACATCCATGCAAGACGAGAGCCAGGTTTTTGACTACATCATCATCGGTGCCGGCACCGCGGGCTGCCTGCTGGCCAACCGCCTGAGCGCCGACGCATCCAAGCGCGTGCTGCTGATCGAGGCGGGCCGCAAGGACGATTACCACTGGATCCACATCCCGGTGGGCTATCTGTACTGCATCGGCAACCCGCGCACCGACTGGCTTTACAACACCGAACCCGACGCCGGGCTCAACGGCCGGGCGCTGCGCTACCCACGCGGCAAGACCCTGGGCGGCTGCTCCAGCATCAACGGCATGATCTATATGCGCGGCCAGGCACGCGACTACGACCAGTGGGCCCATCTGACCGGCGACATGGCCTGGCGTTGGGAAAATTCCCTGCCGCATTTCAAGCTGCACGAAGACCACCACAAGGGCGCCGACGCGATGCACGGCGCACGCGGCACGGCACCCGAACTGATGGCGGACAAGAGCCAGCCCTACCAGAAGGTGCTGCGCCATCGCAACGCCGGCGGCGAATGGCGTGTGGAAAAGCAGCGCCTGCGCTGGGACATCCTGGACGCCTTCGCCGAAGCGGCGCAGCAGGCCGGCATACCGGCCAGCAGTGACTTCAACCGTGGCGACAACGAGGGCGTGGGCTACTTCGAGGTCAACCAGAGGAACGGCTGGCGCTGGAATACCGCCAAGGCTTTTTTGCGGCCAGCCTGCTACGCGCGCCCCAATTTCGAGCTGTGGAACAACGCCCAGGTCTGCAAGCTGGTGATAGAGACGCAGGCCGACGGCGGCCAGCGCTGCACCGGCGTGGAGGTGTGGGCCGGCACGGAGCGCGTCACGGCGCGCGCCACGCGCGACTCCGGCCCCATGGGTGAAGTCATCCTGTGCGCGGGCAGCATTGGCTCGCCGCAAATCCTGCAGCTCTCGGGCATAGGCCCGGCGGCCCTGCTGCAGCAACATGGCATCCCCGTGCTGCAGGACCTGCCCGGCGTGGGCGCCAACCTGCAGGACCACTTGCAGATCCGCTCGGTCTACAAGGTGCAAGGTGACAAGCGCTGGGGCCTGTCGCTCAACACCATGGCCAATTCACTCTGGGGCAAGGCCCGCATCGGGCTGGAATACGCGCTGCGCCAGACCGGCCCCATGAGCATGGCGCCCTCGCAGCTGGGCGCGTTCACGCGCAGCTCGCCCGACCAGCCCCATCCCAACATCCAGTACCACGTGCAGCCGCTGTCGCTGGACGCTTTCGGCGAGCCGCTGCACGGCTTCAACGCCTTCACCGCCAGCGTCTGCAACCTCAACCCGACCAGCCGCGGCACGGTGCACATCAAGAGCGGCCGATTCGAAGACGCACCGGCGATTGCGCCCAATTACCTGAGCACGGCCGAAGACCGCAAGGTGGCGGCCGATTCATTGCGCGTGACGCGCAAGATCGTGAGCCAGGGTGCGCTGGCCAAATACAAGCCCGAGGAGTTCAAGCCGGGCGTGCAGTTCCAGACGGACGAGGAACTCACGCGCCTGGCCGGCGACATCGCCACCACCATCTTCCACCCGGTGGGTACGACCAAGATGGGACGTGACGACGACCCGATGGCGGTGGTGGATTCGCATCTCAGGGTGCGCGGCATCCGCGGCCTGCGCGTGGTCGATGCCGGCGTGATGCCGCTGATCACCAGCGGCAACACCAACTCACCCACGCTGATGATCGCGGAAAAAGCCGCGGCCTGGATTCAGGCCGGGATCTAAGAGCCTGTTCAATGTCTAACCGGAGCTGCGCAGCTCAACGGTAGATTTTTTGCAGAAGGCGCATCAGCGTCTTCTTTTCCGCAGCGCTCAGGCGCTGGGTGGCCTCGGTTTCAAGGTCGACGGCGGTGCCTTCCGCGTCGCGCATCAGCGCTTCGCCTTCGGCAGTGAGGTAAAGCCCTACGGCGCGGCCGTCTTGCGGGTGCGGCTTGCGGTGCACCAGCTTGCGCTTTTCCAGCGTGACGATTTTCCCGACGAGGTTGGGCGGCAGGATGCTGAGCGCGCCGCACAGCTGGCGTGAGGTGATGCCGGGGTTGTGCGTAATCAGCGACAGGATGGAGAAGTCCACGTGCCGCAAGTCGTAGACCGCCATGCGCTTGCTGAACAGCTCAATGACCTTGAGGGAAGCACGCGTGGCGTTGTAGCCCATCAAGGTTTCGAGATAAGAGGTATCAACCTCCTCTATCGCTGGGGCGAGGGCGAGTTTGGACGACGCTGGCATAGGGAATCAGGGCGCTTTCGTTATCGGGCAACACTGCTGCACGGGCATGTGGCCGGTAGAGCCCTGATTATGCCAACGCGTCCGGCGGGCCGCCCAGGGCGGCCACGCGCCGCGGGACATCAGGACTCCGCGGTGAAGCCGACTTTTTTGATCAGCGGTCCCCAGCGCTCGAACTCGCGCTTCTGGCTGACGGCCATGTCCTCCGCAGTGCCGCCGTAAGGAATCAACCCCACCACCGTGAGCGACTCGATAACGGTTTTGTCCTGGATGGCGGCATTGATGGCGGCGTTGGCCGCGGCAACCATGTTGGCCGGTGTTTTGGCGGGCGCGTAGAAACCGAACCACTCTTCCACCGTCAGGTCGGCAAAGCCCTGTTCGGCGAAGGTCGGCACCTCGGGCACAAAGGGTGAACGCTGCTTTCCCGAGGTGGCCAGGATGCGCAGCCTGCCGGCCTTGTGATTGGGAATGAAGTCGCCGTGCGGCGTCACCATCGCAGCGAGCTGGCCGCCGACCACATCGGTCACGCCGGGCACCGAGCCGCGGTAGGGCACGTGCTTGAGCTCCACGTGGTTGTTCAGGCCCAGCAAGGCGCCGATGAAGTGCGGTGTCGAACCCGCGGCGGGCGAGCCGTAACTGGCGTCCTTCGGGTTGGCCTTGGCCCAGGCGAGAAAATCCTGCACGGTCTTGACCGAGGCCGGCACCAGCGGCCCGACGGCGAGCCCATGGTGAATCATGGAAGCGGTGCCCACCGTGACGAAATCCGCGAAGGGATCGTAGGACAGCTTTTTGTAGATGTGCGGGTACAGCGACAGGCAGGAGAACGGGCTCATCGCCAGCACCGATCCGTCCGCCGGCGCCGTCTTGAGCACCTCCAGCGCGATGCGGCCGCCGGCACCGGTCTTGGTGTCCACGATGCCGTTATTTTTGGAATAGGCTGTGCCGCCAAGGCGGTCGCCCACACGGCGCGCACAGATGTCGCCCGCGCTGCCGGCCGGAAAGCCGTAAAGAATCTTGACCAGTTCGAGCGGCGCGGCCAAGGCCGGGAAAGGCGCTAGAGCGGCCGCGGAAAACGCCGCTGCGCTCTGCACAAAATGACGACGTGTTTGCATGAGATGTCTCCTTGTAGTTAAGTCCACGGGTCGAAAAGCAAAATCCGCGAGGCGCCGGACATCTCCGGACGCGTCAGTCACATTCCTTCAGCTGCATTGGCGGCGTATGTCCTGGGGCACGGCAATGGCCTTCATGCGGTCAGGTTTGTCGGGGTGGCGTATGCAGAAGGCGCGCGTTTCCCGCCCTTCGCAAATCAAGTCGTCGCCGCGGCGGATCACGTGCCGCTGGATGAACACCTTGTCCCGCCATTCCTCCACACTGGTGTGGATACGCAAGGTCTCGCCGTAGGTGGCGGGCTGGCTGAATTTGGTGTTGATCTCCAGCAACGGGGTGCCGACGATGCCGTTGGTCTTGACCAGCTCCCGCCAGGGCGGCACGCCGCAGGCCATGAAAAAGTTCAGCGATGCGGCGTCCATCCAGCGCGAGAAATTGGGGAAGAACACAATCCCCGCAGGGTCGCAGTCGCCGAACGCAACCTTCACTTCATAAACAATGGTTTTTTCCATGCGGCTCACCTTGGCGCCATGCGCAGCGCACCGTCCAGGCGTATGACTTCGCCGTTCAGGTGGTCGTTGTTCACGATGTGCGCCGCCAGCTGCGCGAACTCCTGCGGCTTGCCCAGGCGCGGCGGAAAGGGAATGCTGGCAGCCAGCGAAGCCTGGACTGCCTCAGGCAGCTGCGCCATCAGCGGTGTGGCGAAGAGGCCAGGCGCCACCGTGCAGACACGGATGCCATGCTGCGCGAGGTCGCGCGCCATGGGCAGCGTCATGCCGGCCAGCCCGGCCTTGGATGCGCTGTAGGCCTGCTGCCCGACCTGGCCGTCGAAGGCGGCCACCGATGCGGTGAACATCATCACGCCGCGCTGGCCATCTTCCAGCGGAGCGAGCTTGGCGCAGGCAGCCGCGAACAGCCGGCTCACGTTGTAGCTGCCGACCAGGTTGATGGTGACCACCCTGGCAAAGTCCTCCAGCGGCGCCGGCGTGCCGTCCTTGGCCACGATGCGCTTGGCTGTGCCTATGCCGGCGATGTTCATCAGGATGCGGGCCGGGCCGTGCGCACCAGCCGCCTTGTCGAGTGCGGCCTGTACGCTGGCGCTGTCGGTGATGTCGCAGTGGCAGGCCAGTGCCGCGCCCGCGCCTTGGGCCGCGCAGATGTCGGCGGCGACTTTTTCCGCGTTGGCAAGGTTGATGTCCAGCACGGCGACCTTGGCGCCCAGGCGCGCCAGTTCCCGTGCCGTGGCTTCGCCCAGCCCCGAGCCGCCGCCGGTAACGAGTGCCGCGAGTCCTTGAATGTTCATGTCAGTTCGCCTCCGGGTTTTCAAGCAGCAGGGCAATGCCCTGGCCGCCGCCCACGCAGGCAGAGGCAATGCCGTAGCGCACACCCGCGCGCTGCATTTCCCGCGCGACGGTGACCGTGAGCCGCACGCCGGTCACGGCCAGCGGGTGGCCCATGGCGATCGCCCCGCCGTTGACGTTGAGCCTGGCCAGGTCCAGGCCCAGCTCGCGCGCAACCGCCAGCGTCTGCGCGCCCTGGGCTTCGTTGATTTCAAAGCGGCCGATCTGGTCCAGCGTCAGGCCGCAGCGCTCCAGCAGCAAGCGGATGGCGGGGGCCGGGCCTATGCCCATGATCTCGGGCGGCACACCCACCACCGCGGCGGCCACTACCCGGGCCAGCGGTTTTTCATTGCGGGTCTTCACATAGGCGCCTGAGGCCACCACAGCCGCCGCGGCTGCATCCACCAGCGCCGCGCTGTTGCCGCCGGTCTGCACACCACCGGGATGCACCACCCTGAGCTTGGCCAGCACCTCGACCGGGGACGGCCGCGCGTGGGTGTCCTGCGCGACTTCCGTCATCTTGCCCTGCAAGGTGATGCCGCGCGGGGCATAGCCGGTGAGCTCGAACTTCTCGCTGACCACCGGCACGATTTCGCCCGCATGGAAGCCGGCTTCACGGGCCGCCACGGCCTTGGAGAAAGAGCTTGATGCAAATTCATCGACCTCTTGCCGCGTGATGCCGTATTTCTTCGCGAGGTTTTCGGCGGTCTGGATCATGTCGATGCCGGCGGCCGAGTCCCTGAGGGCCTCCCACATGAAGTCCTTGAAGCCGACCGGTGCGCCGAGCTTGAAACCGGTGCGGTGCTCGAAAGCGGCGATCGGGTTGCGCGTCATGCTTTCGGCGCCGACGACCAGCGCCACGTTGGCCGCACCGCTCTGGATCTGCTCGCCCGCCTGCCTGAACAACTCGAAGCCCGTGCCGCAGATGCGCTGCACCATGATGGCCGGCACCTCCACCGGCACACCGGCGTACAGGCCGATATGGCGCGGCAGCATGAATTGCTCGAAGTCCCCGGGCGCCATATTGCCGGCAATCACCGAGTCGATATCGCCGGCGCTGACGCCGCAGCGCTGCAGCACGGCGCGCGCGGCCTTGATGCCGAGGTCGGTGGGCGATATGTGGCCGAGGGCGCCGCAATAGTCGACCATGGGCGTTCGCAGGCCGTCGAGTATCCAGACGTCCTGGAAGGCGGAGAAAAAACCTTTGTGCTGCATGTTGGGTTCGTGTTTTAGCGAGAGGCGGGTTTCAGGATGGGGTGCGCGGTGTCGTCATGCAGGGCCGCGACCAGCGCCTGGCGGTGCGTGAGCACGGCGCGCTGGTTGATGGAGCCTTTGTCGGTAACCTCTCCCTTGTCGAATGAAGGCGGCTCGTGCATCAGGAGCAGGCGGCCTATGCAGCTGGCGCTTCCGGTGGCGTGCTGCGCAAGCTTGTCCAGCATGTCCTGGAAATGCGCGACCACCTGTTCGCACTCGAGCACCTCGCGCATCGGCGCCTCGGGCGCAAGCCCGGCCAGCGCGCGCACCGCGGGTGTCGGAAAGACCAGCGCGCCGACTTCCTTGAGGTTGATGCCCGTCAGGACAACGTCCTGCACATAGGGCGCCCCTGCCGCGACGATTTTTGCGCGCAGCGGGCCCACGCTGACAAAAGTGCCGGTGGCGAGCTTGAAGTCTTCGGCGATGCGCCCGTCGAACTTGAGCCCGAGGTGAATGTTGCCCTCGTCAATCCATTTGACGGCGTCACCGGTGCGGAAGAAACCCTCTTCGTCAAAAGCTTCCGCCGTCTCTTTGCCCGCACGCCAGTAGCCGGGGGTGACGTTGGGGCCTTTGTAGCGCACCTCGGTCTTGCCGTCCACGTCGGCCAGCTTGAGCTCCATGCCGGGCGTGGGCACGCCCAGGTCGCCGCTCTTCACCTCGGGGCTGGTCACGAAAATCGCAAACGGCGCGGACTCGGTCATGCCCAGGCCGGTCACCATGACAATGCGTTCGCCGGTTTCCTGTTCCTGCGATTCATAGAGGCTGTCCCACACCGGCTGGGCCAGCGCGGCGCCGGCGTAGAAGAACATCTTGACCCGGGACAGCAGATTGCGCCGCAGTTGCGCGTCCGTCTTCATGGCGTTGGCGATGGCTTCAAAACCTGTCGGCACATTGAAGTAGACCGTAGGGGCGATCTCACGCAGGTTGCGCAGGGTTTCATGCATGAGCGCGGGCGTGGGCTTTCCGTCGTCGATATAGAGCGTCCCGCCATGGAACAGCGCCATGCCGAAGTTGTGGTTGCCGCCGAAGGTGTGGTTCCACGGAAGCCAGTCGACGAGCACCAGCGGCTGCTCTGCCAGCACCGGCATGGACTGCGCCATCTGCTGCTGGTTGGCGCACCACATGCGCTGCGTGTTGATCACCGCCTTGGGCAGTTTGGTGGAGCCGCTGGTAAACAGGAATTTGACGATGGTGTCCGGCCCGGTGGCCTGCATGGCGCGGTCCACCGCGTCCGTCGCCGGTGTGGCGGCCAGGTCCGCAAAGCGCGTGCTGGCGCGGCCCCCGATCTGCCCCGCGCCCAGCAGCACCTCGACCCCGGGCTCCAGCACGGCCTGTATGGCCTTGCCGTAACGTTCCGCATCGGCGGCAAACACCAGGCCGGGAGTCACGGTCTTGATGACGTGGCGCAGCTTGTCGTAGTCCTGGCTGACCAGCGAGTACGGCGGCGACACGGGCACAAAGGGCACGCCGGCCACCAGGCAACCCAGGGCCAGCTGCGCGTGCTCCAGGCCGTTCTCGGACAGTATCACCACGGGCCGCTCGGTGCTGAGGCCGCGGTCCAGCAATCCCTGGGCGATGCTGCGCGCCGCCGCCCAGGCCTGGGCGTAGCTGAGGTGCTGCCACTCGCCGGTCCTTCCATCAGCCAGCTTTTCGCGCCGCGCCATGAAGCTGCGCTCAGGCACAACCTGCGCCCAATGTTGAAGCTTGTCAGTGATGCGGGCGGGGTAGTCTTTCAGGTCCTGGTCGGCACGAAGGTAGCGGACGCCGGGCCGGCCTTCGCGCAGCACGGCACGGGTCACGCCAAAGCGCAGGGGGCGGAATTTGGGGGCGCTCATGATGGTCTCGTTGTCTCTTGTCTCTTCTGTTTTCTGTTTTGGTGTCTCTCGCCGGGCCCTTCGCGCAGCGCCCACCGGCGGGATCAGGTTTTCTTCACCTTGGCGGCCTTGCCAATGAGAAAGTCTTTCACACGGTCCTTGGCCTCGGGCGCGCTTTGCGCCACTGCGGCCATCAGGGCCTCGGTGAAGAATCCCTGGTCGGCCGGTTGTTCGGCGATACGCGGCAAGGCGTGCATCAGGGCGTAGTTGGTCAGCGGCGCGTTTTTCGCGACCTGTGCGGCCAGCTCCAGCGCCTTGTCGAAGGCCTGGCCTTGCGGCACCAGGTATTGCGCCAAGCCTATGCGTTCGCCGTCCTGGGCGTTGTAGACGCGGCCGGTCAGCATCATGTCCGTCATGCGGGCCGTGCCTATCAGGCGCGGGATGCGCACCGCGCCGCCGCCGCCCACAAAGATGCCGCGCGAGCCTTCAGGCAAGGCGTAAAAGGTGCTTTCGTCGGCGACCCGTATGTGGCAGGCACTCGCCAGCTCCAGGCCGCCGCCGACCACCGCGCCATGCAGGGCTGCGATCACGGGCACGGGGCCGTACTGCAGGCGGTCCAGCGCGGCATGCCACATGCGCGAGTGGTGCAGCCCCTGGCTGGCGTCGCGTTCCTGCAGTTCGCTGAGGTCCAGGCCGGCGCAGAAGTGGTCGCCCTCTCCGTGGATAACGGCGGCCCTGGCGGTGGACGGCAGGGTTTCAAACAGGTCGCGCAGCGCCAGCACCAGGGCATCGCCCAGGGCATTGCGCTTGGCGGGGCGCGCCAGGCGAATCACGGCGATGTCGCCGCGCATATCGAGAACTAGGTGTTTTTGGGTCATAAGAGGTTTTTCAGTGAAGCCAATTATGATTATGATTCATAACTATTACAACGAAGCCGGGCGGGTTTTTAGGCAGTGAAAACCCTAGGGGCCGGAAAACGCGGGACGAGTCGCAGCGAGGCAAGACAAGCGCGCAGGCGGCTGCGGGCAGCCGGAGACAGCCCAGGGGCGCAGCCCGGTTCAGGCCGGCCGCAGGAGGGTCGGAATCAGCGAAGGCTCAGATATTGAGCCACTTGAGCAGCTCGCGCATGCGCGGTTCGGACGTGGTGTCGAACTGTTCGACACCGATGCGCTTGAGCACGTCTTTGCCGGCGTCGCTGCCCGGCAAGGCCATCAGTTCTTCCTGGATGGCCTTGAGTTGCTCGGGCTTGATGCGCTTGTGGGCGACCATCGGGAAGTAGGGTTGGGGCACACTCTTGTGAATAATGCGGCCGCCATCCTTTTCCCACTTCTTGGCGATGCCTGAATAAGAGGCCACGCCGCCCACGTCGGCGAATTTGTTGTCCAGGTAGAAACCGACCGCGGCCTGCTCCCGCACAAACTGCACGCTTTCCTTGTCCACCAGGATGCCTTTGTCGCGCAGTTCCGCAGCGCAAAAGCGCGACATGTAAGCGATCTGCTCGGGCAAGGCGATGCGCTTGCCCTTGACCTCGTCAATGGTCTTGAGTGCCGAGCCTTTGGGAACGATGACGAAGCACTGCCCGTCGGGCTTGGTGCTGGCAATGTAGCTGTAGCCGTAGTCGCGCATGCCGCGCGCCGGGTAGTCGCTGGGGCGAGCCATCACAAAGTCGAAGCGGCCGGTCTGCATGCCCTCCTCGAGTTGCTTGAATTCGCGGGCGAACACCACACTGACCTTGGCCTTCACGGCTTTGCCGATCACTTCGGCCAGGCCCTGGTATTTGGCAATCACCTGGGCATGGTCCAGGCCGCCCGAGGTGCCTTCGCTGATGCCCAGCACCAATTGCTGGGCGGGGGCCGGAGCCTGGGCCAGCGCAAGGCCTGGCCCGAGCAGGCCGGCCGCCAATATCAATGTCATTCCCGTGCGCAACATAAGCTCCCCCTTATATGACTGGCATGCTAACGCCCGCATCTGAAACCAGCGCTTGTGATTACCCTTAATCGGTTTGCCTTACATCCTTGCCGCATGGCGGGCAGCCGACTGGATTCGCACCGCGATGACACAATGCCGACGCATGAAGCGTTTGCCCTTTCCCCTGATCGCCGCCCTGCTGCTGGCCCTGCCCGCTTGCAGCTCCACGCCGCGGACCAGCCAGGACCCGCTGTCGATTGCCCGCGCCCCGGTGGCGGCGACCATCAACGACTACCATCGCTGCGCCGACCAGGCCCTGCTGCCGCTGAAAGCCGATGCGGCCCGGTCCGTCTTCGTGCTCGCCGACATTGCCCTGGCCGCCTGCGATGCCGGCCTGGAGCAGGTGCGGCACAGCATCCTGGCCGACAACGCGGGCCATCCCTATGTGGCCGCCTTCGCGGAAGAAGCCAGCGCCAACATCCGCACGCGCACCCGCAATATGCTGGCGCACAGCCTGAACCGCGCGCGAGAGGCGCCGCCGGCAAACCAGCAGCCGGGGCCCTAGCGAAGGCCCTTCACATAGCGCGGTGCGTTCGGGTCGCGGTGCTTGCGTTCGCGGTGGCCCTCTTCGCCAAAGATCGCGCCAAAAGTGGATTCGATGAAACCCGATTCCGGGTAAACCTCTTCCTCGGTGTCTATGGAGCGGGCGCTCTGGCGGTCGGACTGGGGCGGTTCGGCCACCATGGGTGCTCGTTCCTTCACGGCCTCGGACACTATCTCAACCAGCGGCCGGCGCGGTTTGGGATCGGGCACGGCCATGATTTCCTCGAGCCTGTCGGCCCAGACGGCCAGGTCGGGGTGGCCGTCTTCGGCCGCCCTTTCGCGCGCAAAGCGCGCAATCTCAGCCGCATATTCATTGTTGCCGGCCATCCACTCGGTGTCGGTCACCCGGCCGGTCTTGCGGCGCAGCAGCACGTGCAGATGGGCCGCGATGGCGATTTTTTCGCTGGAAGGCATGGCGTGGTGTCCTTCAGGGTGTGTGATGCGAACGGATCAAGTGCCGAGGCGTTCCGCGTGCTGGGTGATGTCCAGGCCATCGCTCTCCGCAGCCTCGCTGACGCGCAGGCTGACGACCAAAGAAGTGATCCACAAGGCCAGCGCCGTCATGAACAGGCTGTACAGCATGACCGAGCCCGCGCCTATGGCCTGCGTCAGTACGCTGCCTTCCGCACCGGAGATGGCCTTGCTGGCGAACACGCCCGTGAGCAGCGAACCCACGATGCCGCCCACCCCGTGCACGCCAAACACGTCCAGCGAGTCGTCGGCGTCGAGCAGGCGCTTGAGCCCCGTGGCGCCCCAGTAGCAGGCCAGCCCGGCGGCTACGCCAAACACCAGCGCCGCGCGCGGTGAGACAAAACCGGCGGCCGGCGTGATCGCGACCAAGCCGGCCACCAGGCCCGAGCACAAGCCCAGCAGCGAGGGCCGCCCGCGCACCGCCCACTCGGCGGCCATCCACGACAGCGCACCGGCTGCGGCCGCAATGTGCGTGACCGCCATGGCCAGGCCGGCGCGGCCATCGGAGGCCACGGCCGAGCCGGCGTTGAAGCCGAACCAGCCGACCCACAGCATGCCGGCGCCGGCCATGGTCAATCCCAGATTGAAGGGCGTGAAAGGCTCCCGGCCGTAGCCGCGTCTCGGCCCGAGCACGTAGGCGCAGACCAGGCCGGCCACACCCGCATTGATGTGCACCACCGAGCCGCCGGCAAAATCCAGAGCGCCCATGCGGGCGAGCCAGCCGTTGGGCTCCCAGACCCAGTGGGCAATCGGGGCATAAACGATCACCGTCCACAGCGACATGAAAATGAACATGGCGGAAAAGCGCATACGCTCGACGAAGGAGCCGACGACCAGCGCCGCCGTGATGATGGCAAATGTCAGCTGGAACATGGCATACACCGACTCCGGGATGTTGGGCGCGACATGGCTGACAGCGACCTTCTGCGCGTCCTTCATATAGTCCAGCCCGGCGAACCAGAGACGCTCGGTACCACCCAGGTAATGCCCCCAGGCAGCGCTGCCGGGCGTGAAGGCGATCGAATAGCCCACGGCAAACCACAAAAGGCTCACGGAGGCGCAGATGGCCACGACGCAGGCCATGACATTGAGCACGCTCTTGCGGCGTACCATGCCGCCGTAAAAAAGGGCGATGCCCGGGAGCGTCATCAGCAGTACCAGCGCAGTGGAGGTCATCATCCAGGCGGTGTCCGCACCGTTCAGCGTCTCGGCGCCTACCAGGCCTGGTTGCGTCAGGGGTGGAGGTGTAGGGGCTGAGGCCGGCACGGCAGGCGCGGCGGCTACCGGCGGTGCCGGCGGCGGCGGTGGCGCGGGAGCGACGACGGGCGCTGCGGACTCAGGAGCCGCGCTCGCCGCCAAAGCCGACGAAACAGCGCCAGATGCGGAAGGGGCTTGCGCCATGGCCGGGTGACAGCCCACGCAGAACCAGATCGACAAGCCCCACGCCACAAAGCACTTCACATGCATACATGCCCGCCTTTCGTGCAATGAATCAACAATTCGTAACATCCGAAGGCCAAAGGCATAAGTCATGCCACTGGGGAACAGGGGGGTTTTTAGGCGGTTTTGAATACAAATTAAATACAAATGTGCACGCACGGTGCATGCAGGAGCGCCATGGCGTGGCGCGCCGCACCATGACCGCAAGCGATCTCCGCAGAATCCCGGGGGCGGGAAACCCCCAATGCACTATGCCGGTGCGCGGGCTACATTGGATGACTTGCTGACGAGCCTCGCTGCTCGCAACGCGAGGAGCCGAGGAGACACGAGAGAGAGCTATTAGAAGTACATAAGCGGCAAGGCATTCCACAAGATGCCCTGCTGCAAAAAGCGCTGGTAACCCCAGCGCTTTTTTTATGCCTTTTCATGGCATTTACCCGCGCAACAGGAGCAGCGGCAGATGGCCGGCGCGGCCTGTTCAGCGCCCGGAGGCCGACGTCGGAGCCTGCGGCGCGGCGCTGTGGCCCGCCACCTGCGTCAACGCCAGCACCGCCGGCTGGCCAGGTGCAGCGGCAGTGCTGGGGGCCTCCGTTATAGGCACTGGGCCACCGCCCGGCATCAGCGCTGCCATGTCGGCGACGCGGCGCGGCTTGCCTATGGGCGCGGCGGCCTGCCCTTTTTGAACCGCGGCCATGTCTTCCTCGCTGGGGTACTGGCCCATCAGCACGAAGTCAAACACCCGGCGCGCAATAGGTGCGGCTGCGGCTGCTCCCCAGCCGGCGTTTTCCACGACCAAGGCAAGGGCGATCTTGGGATCTTCCACAGGCGCCATGGCGATGTAAAGCGAGTGGTCACGCTGGTGCTCTTCCATCTTGGCGCTGTTGTATTTGCCTTTGGCGGCCATGGTCACGGCCTGGGCGGTGCCGGTCTTGCCGCCGCTCGTGTACCCGGCGCCGGCGAACACCCGGGTTGAGGTGCCGCCCTGGGTAACGCCGTATAGCCCCTTGCGCACGATGGCGACGTTCTCCGGCTTGTAGCCCAGGTCTTCGGCAGGCGCCAACGGCTGCGGGGTCAGCACGCGCGTCATCGAGTCCTGCGTGGCAATCACCAGCCGCGGTTTGTGCTTGATGCCGTTGTTGACCAGCGTCGCGGTAGCCTGCGCCAGCTGAAGCATGGTGAAGCTGTTGTAGCCCTGGCCGATGCCCAGCGAAATGGTTTCGCCGGGAAACCACTTCTGCTGCTCCGGCCTTTTAAAGTACCCACGCTTCCAGGCCTGGCTGGGCAGGATGCCGCGCACCTCGCCGTTGATGTCAATGCCGGTGATCTGGCCGAAACCCAGGGGCTTCATGAAGTCGTGGATGGCATCCACGCCCATCTCGTTGGCCAGCGAATAGAAATACACGTTGCTGGACTCGACGATGGCACGGTTCATGTCCATGGGGCCGCCGCGCTCGTTCTCGGGACTGCCGAAGCGGCGGCCGCCAAACATGTAAAAACCGGGATCGTTGATGATGGTCCTGGGATCACGGGCGCCGGTCTGCAGCGCAGCCATGGCCATGAAGGGCTTGTAGGTGGAGCCCGGCGGGTAGGTGCCGCGCAGCGCGCGGTTGAGCAACGGCTTGTCAATCGACTCATTGAGCGCCTGCCAGCTTTCGGTGTCTATGCCGTCGACGAAAAGATTGGGGTCAAAGGTCGGCTTGCTGACAAAGGCCAGCACGTCGCCGGTTTTCGGGTCCAGCGCCACGAGCGCGCCGCGCCGTTCGCCGAACATGTCTTCCACCAGCTTTTGCAGCCGGATATCCAGTGAAAGCATCACCGTGTGGCCCGGTGTGGCCGGATTGGTCGCCAGCTTGCGCACGGCACGGCCGCCGGCTGAGGTCTCCACCTGTTCGACGCCGGTGGTGCCATGCAGCTGCTGCTCGAAGCTTTGTTCGATGCCCAGCTTGCCGATGTAGTCGGTGCCGCGGTAGTTGCCCTCGTCGTCACCGCTTTCGATGATTTCCTTTTCCGCCTGATTGATACGGCCTATGTAGCCCACCACATGGCTGCCCAGTTCACCGTAGGGGTAGCTGCGGAACAACCGCGCCTTGATGTCAACGCCGGGAAAGCGAAAACGCTGCGCCGCAAAACGCGCCACTTCCTCATCGGTCAGCCGCGTGCGTATCGGCAGTGATTCAAAGTTCTTCGCCTCTTCACGCAGCCGCTTGAAGCGCCGCTTGTCGCGAAGCTGGATGTCAATCACCTTTTCCAGCGCGGCAATCGTTTCCTCGAGGTTCTCAACCTTGGACGGCGTGATCTCCAGCGTATAGGCCGAGTAATTGGTCGCCAGCACAATGCCGTTGCGGTCCAGAATCAGTCCGCGATTCGGCACGATCGGCACGATGGCGGTGCGGTTGCTCTCGGCCTGCTCGTTCAGGTCCGCATGGCGGTACACCTGCAGGTACACCAGCCGCGCTGCCAGCAAGGCAAATGCGCACAGCACCACAAGGCTCGCCACCAGCACCCGCGCGCGAAAGCGCGACAGGTCGGCTTCAACGTTGCGCAACTCAGTCATGGTGGTGCGACTCTACAGCCCGCACAAAGTGCCTGCAAGGCGCATGATTCCCCCCGTCAAGGCAAGGGCGATGCGAAGCGAGCCGAAGCAAGCCAGCATGAGCCGCGGAACTGGCTTTGCCAGGCCGCAGGCGGGCGGCCCCCGAGGGGCTGGAGCCCGCGGCTCCAAGCCTGCCTGCGCAGGCTTGGACGGGCGACAGAGGCGAAGCGTCTCGCGAGCCGCGGCCTGCAAGGCCTCGGGAGCTACACGCAGTGAGCGACCGTGGGGGCCTCATAACGGCCTGTTCTCATCCCGGTCCGGCGCCCGGCGCTGCGGCACCAGCAGCAACACGCTCACGACAGGCCACAGGAAGGCCTCGATCAGGGGCGCCAGCAGCATGTTCCAGCCCGGGAAAATGCCGCCGCCAATCATGCGGATTACGAGCTCCACGCCGTGCGCCACAGCGAACAGCGGCAGCACCTGCAGTGCCTGCGAGGGCACGGTGAACCACAGGAGGCGGCGATGGATCATGGTGGCAAAAAAGCTCAGCGCTGTATACGACAGCGCATGCTGGCCCAGTAGCGAGGACTGGTGAACATCCACGCCCAGGCCGAACATGAAGGCCACGCCAATGCCCACGCGCAGCGGCTGGTGCACGTTCCAGAACACCAGCACCAGCGCGAGGAAGTCCGGCATCCAGGGCACGCGCCCCAAGGGCAGCATGTCCAGCAGCAGCGCCGCGATCAGGCTGCTCCAGATGAACACCGGGTTGGCGGGCAACAGCAGTTGCTGGCCGGAACGCATGATCATTTGGCTGCCCCTTTTTCTTTCTTCTTGGGCACAGCCTCGGGTGTGGCCTCGGGCCGCGGCGGGATCAGGCCGGTGCCGGGCTTGACCACCATGACGTGCCGCGCACCCGTCACCAGCGCCTGCGGCGTGCAGAAAATTTTGGCAAAAGCCGACTCGGCACGCCTCTCGATGCGGCTGATCCTGGCCACCGGCAGGCCCGGCGGGTAGACGCCATCCACACCGCTGGTGGTCAGCAGGTCGCCTTGCTGCACGTCCGAGTTGCTGCCCATGAAGCGCAGTTCCAGGCCGCTGCCCGAGGCGGCCGGATCGCCATAGGCAACGCTGCGCGCCCCGGTGCGCACATTGAGCACGGGGATGGCCAGGTCGCGGTCCACCAGCAGGGTGACCTCGCTGACCAGCGGATGCACGCGCGTGACCTGGCCGAGCACGCCGGACTCGTCCAGCACCGGCGAGCCCAGGTCCACGCCCTGGGCGAGGCCCTTGTCGATGATGACTTTGCGGGTATAGGGGTCGGCCGCGTCGTACAGCACCTCGGCAGCCATTACCGTCGTGCCGAGCTGCTCACGCAGGCCCAGCAGCTTGCGCAGGCGGTTGTTTTCCTGGGTGAGCTGCTCGACCTGGCCGGCGCGCAGCGACTGCTGCGCCAGCTTGCGGCTGGCTTCCTCGCTGGCCAGCTTGGCCTGGCTCAGGGTGGTGAAGTATTCGCCGCTGCCGCGAATGGCGCGCACCGGCTGCAGCGCCACCCATTGCACCGGGTACAGCGCGGTGGCCAGCACGGCGCGCACCGGCTGGGTGATGCGAAAACGGGTGTCGGCGACCATCAGGAACAGCGACAAGGCGCTGAAGAACATCAGCTTGGACAGCGCCGACGGCCCCTGCTTGAAAAAGGGCGGCGGGGATCTGTCAAGAGTTCCTAAGGGCATGGTTCGCTGTCAAGCT
>Ga0102589_1002230_pt1 | contig 23167 bp, 9 predicted proteins | sample AraplaMF_Col_mLB_FD_76858 | JGI IMG/M metagenome (GOLD analysis project Ga0102589, IMG submission 76858) | Arabidopsis root microbial communities from the University of North Carolina, USA - plate scrape MF_Col_mLB | ecosystem: Host-associated > Plants > Roots > Endosphere | place: USA... | reverse complement strand
GTCGACGCTTCGGGCGCGGGGCTGGTGCGCTTCTCGGTGGACGCCGCGGCCGCGCAGGCCGCGATCAACAACAGCGGCAGCATCACGGCCGCGGGCGGCCAGGTCGCTGTGCTGGCCAGCGCCATGGGCGACGCGATGGCCACCGTCATCAACCAGTCCGGCGTCATACGCGCCAACTCGGCGGTGGAGCGCAACGGCATGATTGTGCTGAGCGGCGGCGGCACCGGCGTAGTCCATGTCTCGGGCACGCTGGATGCCAGCGGCACGGCGGCCGGCCAGAGCGGCGGCACGGTGCGGGTGCTGGGCGACAAGGTGGCGCTGGACGGCGGCGCTTCCATCGATGTGTCCGGCGCAGCCGGCGGTGGCACGGCGCTGGTGGGCGGCGACTACCAGGGTAGCAATGCGGCCGTGCAGAACGCCTCGCGCACCTACATCGCCGCGGGCGCGGCGATACGCGCTGACGCGACCGACAGCGGCAATGGCGGCAAGGTGGTGGTCTGGGCCGACGGCGACACGCGCCACAGCGGCGCCATCAGCGCGCGCGGCGGCGCCAATGGCGGCGACGGCGGTTTTGTCGAGGTCTCGGGCAAACAGCTGCTGGACCTGCACGGCAGCGTCGACGTGGCCGCGCCGGCCGGCAGCGGCGGGCGGGTGCTGCTGGACCCGCAGGACATCCTCATCAACACCTCGGTCCAGCCCTCGCCGCCCAACAATGCCGACGGCACGCCCGACGTGGCCTTCGCCGACCCGCCGGCCGCCAGCACCTACACCATCCAGGTCGCCGACGTCACCGGCTACAGCGAGCTCTACCTGCAGGCCACGAACAACATCACGCTGGCCAGCGCGCTGGCCATGACGGCGGGCAACAAGGTCCGCTTTGAAGCCGGCAACACGATTGCCCTGAATGCCGCGCTGACGGCGTCCGGCGGCGTGAACCTCTCGGGCGCCAGCATCACCAGCACGGCCGCCGGCACCATCACCACCACCGGGGCGGCCAACACCAACGCCGGCAACGTCACGCTCAACGCGACCGGCACCGTCAACCTGGCAGGTGCCATCACCGCCACCGGCGGCACGGCCAGTGCCGGCAATGCGGGCCGCAGCGGCGGCGCCGTCAGCATCACGGGTGCGGGCGTCACGGTGGGGGCCGTCACGGCCAACGGCTCCGCCGGATCGGGCGCGGGGCAAACCGGCGGTGCCGGCGGCACCATCGGCATCACTTCCACCAACGGCATCAGCGCCACCGGCACCCTCACGGCCAGCGGCGCCGGCGGCGGCACCGGCCCCTCGGTGGGCGGTAACGCAGGCAGCATCGGCCTTTCCAACAGCGGTGCAGGCAATATTGCCGTCGCCGGCTTGACGGCAAGCACCGGCAATGCGTTGACCACGGGCGCGGGCGGCACGGCCGGCAGCATTTCAGTCACCAACAGCGCGGCGGGCGCCAGCCTGGGCACCGGCAACATCAGCACCGTGGGCGGCAGCAATGGCGACGGCGGCACGATCACGCTCAACTCCGCCGGCGCGCTGAGCGCGGGCAGCGTCACCAGCACCGGCGGCACGGCCCAGGCCAACACCTCGGGCCGCAATGCCGGCACGATCAATATCACGGCGGCCGGTGCTATCACCGCGCTGGGCGCCGTGGCGGCCAGCGGCAGCGCCGGCACCACGGCCGGCAACGGCGGCAACGCGGCCGGGGTTTCCATCAGCGCCACGGGCGGCATTGCCGGCGCGGCCATCACGGCCAGCGGCGGGGCCGGCGTGGGCACCAATGCCTCGGGCGGCAACGCGGGCGCCATCACGGTCACCAACAACGCAAGCGGCAATCTCGCCACCGCCGGCCTGACGGCGCAAACCGGCGCGGCCACCGGCACCGGTGCCGCCGGCACGGCCGGCAGCATTGCCATCACCAACAACGCGGCCGCCGGCAACCTCAGCACCAGCGCCATCAACACCGCGGGCGGCGCGGGCGGCAACGGCGGCGCGGTCACACTGGCCTCGCAGGCCGGCGTCACCGTGACCGGTACCCTGGGCACCAGCGGCACGGTGCTGGCCGCGGGCACGCGCGCCGGCAGCAACGCCGGCAACATCACGATCACGGGTGTGAACCGCTCCGTCACCGGCGCGATCACCGCCAGCGGCAGCGCGGCCAACGGTACCAACCAGGCCGGCGGCAATGCCGGTGTGGTCAGCATCACCGGCAGCGGCACGCTGGGCACCGTGGCCATCGCGGCGTCAACCGGCGGCGCCACCGGCACAGGCGCCGGCGGTACGGCCGGCGGCATCACACTGAACGGCACGGCCGTGACCACCGGCGCGCTGACCACCACGGGCGGCGGCAATGGCGACGGCGGCAATATCAGCGCCACCTCGACGGCCGGCGTGCTGACGGCGGGCGCCATCATTGCCAGCGGCGGCGCAGCCAATGCGGGAACGGCCGGCCGCAATGCCGGCACGGTGACCTTGCAAGCCACGGGCGGTTTGTTGACCGGTACCACCGTGACCGCCAGCGGCACCAGCGGCACCCTCACGGGTGACCAGGCCGGCGGCAACGGCGCGGCGATTTCCATCACCGGCAACAGCGGCATCACGGTCACCAGCCTGGTGGCCAGCGGCGGCTCGGCGGTCGGTACCAACGCGGCCGGCGGCAATGCCGGCAGCATCACCCTCAACAACAGCGGCAGCGGCAACATCGCCACCGGTACCCTGATCGCGCAGACCGGCAATGCGCTGGGTACAGGCGCGGGCGGCACGGCCGGCAGCGTCAGCGTCACTAACACCGCCGCCGCAGGAACACTCTCCACCGCGGCCATCACCACCACCGGCGGGATCAAGGGCAACGGCGGTAACGTCAGCCTCTCGGCCCTGGGCCAGGTGTCCGTGCTCAACAACAACATCAACACCAGCGGCGGCGCCACGGTCAGCGGCCTGGCCGGCCGCAATGCCGGCACGGTCACCATCAGCGGTGGCGGCCTCAACATGGGCACAGGCACCATCACGGCCAGTGGTGGCGCGGCAGCTGCCACGTCCAACCAGAAGGGCGGCAGCGGTGCAGCCGTCAGCATCACGAGCACCGATGCCGTGACCATCAGCACCATTACCGCCAGCGGCGGCGCGGGCGGCACAACCAACGGTGACGGCGGCGACGCCGGCAGCATTACGGTACAGAACAATTCGGCCACGACGGGCGCGATTGCACTGGGCGCGCTCACGGCGCGCACAGGTGCAGCGGCGGGTACAGGCGCGGGCGGCGCGGCCGGTAGCATCAGCGTCAGCAACAGCGCCGCGGGCGCCAACCTCAGCACCGGTGCCATAGACAGCAGCGGTGGTGCCGGCGGCAATGGTGGTGCGGTCACGCTGGCCTCGCAGGCAGGCGCCACGGTCACCGGAACACTGAACACCAGCGGCACGGTATTGGCCGGCGGCACCGGTGCGGGCCGCAGCGCCGGCAACATCACGGTGACCGGCGCCAACCGCTCCGTCACGGGCGCCATCACGGCCAGCGGCAGCGCCGGCCTGGGCGCCAACCAGGCCGGTGGCAATGCCGGTGTGGTCAGCATCACAGGCAGCGGCACGCTGGGCACCAACACCATCAACGCCTCCACGGGCGCGGCCACCGGCACAGGCACGGGCGGCACAGCCGGCAGCATCACGCTGGGCGGCACAGCACTCAACGTCGGCGCGCTGACCACCACGGGTGGCGCCAACGGGGACGGCGGCAATATCAGCGCCGCGTCAACAGCCGGCGTGCTGACGACGGGCGCCGTCATCACCAGTGGCGGCACGGCCAATGCGGGCACCTCGGGACGCAATGCAGGCAGTGTGACGCTACAGGCCGCAGGCGGTTTGCTCACAGCAACCACTGTCACCGCAAGCGGCAGCAATGGCACGCTGGCGGGCGACCAGGCCGGCGGCAATGGCGCGGCGATTTCCATCACCGGCGACAACGGCGTCACGGTCACCAACCTCGCGGCCAGCGGCGGCGCCGCAGTGGGCACCAATGCGGCCGGCAGCAACGCCGGCAGCATCACGGTCAACAACAGCGGCAGCGGCAACGTCAGCACCGGCACTTTGACCGTGCAAACCGGCAACGCGCTGGGCACGGGCGCCGGTGGTGCGGCCGGCAGCATCAGCGTGGCCAACACCGCGGCTGGCGGCACCCTGTCCACCGCGGCCATCACCACCACAGGCGGCACCAAAGGCAACGGCGGCAATGTCAGCCTGTCGGCATTGGGCCAGATTGCTACCGCCAACAACAGCATCACCACCAGCGGCGGCGCCACCATCAACGGCCTGGCCGGCCGCAATGCCGGCACGGTCACCATCAGCGGTGGCGGCCTCAATATGGGCACAGGCACCATCACGGCCAGCGGCGGCGCGGCGGCGGCCACGTCCAGCCAAAAAGGCGGTGGCGGTGCGGCCATCAGCATCACGAGCACTGACGCCGTAACCATCAGCACCATTACCGCCAGCGGCGGCGCGGGCGGCACCACCAACGGCGACGGCGGCGATGCCGGCAGCATTACGGTGCAGAACAACTCCGCCACGACCGGTGCGATCACGCTGGGTGCGCTCACGGCGCGTACCGGTGCGGCCGTGGGCACGGGCGCCGGCGGCGCGGCCGGCAGCATCAGCGTCACCAACAACGCCGCGGGCGCCAACCTCAGCACGGGCGCCATTGACAGCAGCGGCGCGGCCGGCGGCAACGGCGGTGCCGTCACGCTGGCTTCGCAGGCCGGCGTCACGGTCACCGGCACGCTGAACACCAGCGGCACCGTGCTGGCCGGCGGCACCGGCGCCGGCCGCAGCGCGGGCAACATCAACATCACAGGCGTCAACCGCTCGGTTACGGGCGCCATCACCGCCAGCGGCAGCGTGGGCCTGGGCGCCAACCAGGCCGGCGGCAACGCCGGCGTGGTGAGCATCACCGGCAGCGGTACGCTGGGTGTCGCCGCGGGCGTTACGGCCTCGACCGGCGGCGCAACCGGCACAGGCGCGGGCGGCACAGCCGGCAGCATCACGCTGACGGGCACGGCGGTCACGGCGGGCGCGCTGACCACCACGGGCGGCGCCAATGGCAACGGCGGCAATATCAGCGCTACCTCAACAGCCGGCGTGCTGACGACGGGCGCCGTCACCGCCAGCGGTGGCACAGCCAATGCGGGCACGGCTGGGCGCAATGCCGGCACCGTCACGCTGCAGGCCACAGGTGGACTGCTGACCGGCACAACCATCACCGCCAGCGGTACGGCGGGCACGGCCGCAGGCGACCAGGCCGGCGGCAACGGCGCAGCGATTTCCCTCACCGGCAACAGCGGCGTCACAGTCACCAATCTGGCGGCCAACGGCGGCGCGGCGGCCGGCACGAACGCGGCCGGCGGCAACGCCGGCAGCATCACGGTCAACAACAGCAGCAGCGGCAACATCAGTACGGGCACGCTGACGGCGCAAACCGGCAATGCGCTGGGCACGGGTGCGGGTGGTACGGCAGGCAGCATCTCGGTGGCCAACACCGCGGCGGCGGGAACTCTCTCTACCGCGGCCATTACCACGAGCGGCGGCACCAAGGGCAATGGCGGCAACCTCAGCCTGTCGGCGCTGGGCCAGGTGTCCGTGCTCAACAACAACATCAACACCAGCGGCGGCACCACGGTCAGCGGCCTGGCCGGCCGTGACGCGGGCGGCGTCACCATCAGCGGCGCCGGCCTCAATATGGGCACAGGCACCATCACCGCTTCCGGCGGCGCGGCAGCGGCCGGCGCCAGTGAAAAAGGCGGCAGCGGCGCGGCCGTCAACATCACAACAACCGCAACGGTCACCACGGCGGCTATCACCGCCAACGGCGGCGCGGGCGGCACAACCAACGGCGACGGCGGCAATGCCGGCAGCATCAGCCTGGCCAACACGGTGGCCGGCAATGTCACGACAGGCGCGCTGGCCGCGCAAAGCGGCAATGCGGTGGGCACCGGGGCGGGCGGCACGGCGGGCAGCATCAGCGTGAGCAATGCCGCGGGCAACCTCACAACCGGCACGCTTACCACCACGGGCGGCACCTCGGGCCACGGCGGCAATGTCAGTGCCTCGGCCGCAGGCGGCATTGCGACGGTCGGCACCATCACCACCAGCGGCGGCGCAACCACCGGCACAGCCAACGGCCGCAATGCCGGCACGGTAAGCGTCACCGGCGCGGGCGTTACCACGGCCGCGATCACCGCCAACGGCAGCAACGGCAGCACCACGGGTGCGGGCGGCAACGGCGGTGCGATCACCGTGAACTCCACGGCGGCCATCAGCAGCACCGGCACGCTCAGCGCGATCGGCGGCAACGGCGTGGGTGCCAACCAGGCCGGCGGGCAGGGCGCGGCGGTGTCGCTGGCGTCCACCGGCGGCAATGTGTCGGTCGCCGCCATCGTCACCTCAGGCGGCAACGGCGGCACGGGCGTGGCAGCAGGCGGCAACGCGGGCAGCATCACGCTCGATGCGGCGGGCGCCACGCCCACCGTCACGCTGGCCGGCGGCCTCACGGCGCTGGGCGGCAACCAGGTCGGCGGTGCGGTTTCGGGCGCTGGCGGCACCATCCGCATCAAGGACGATGCCCTGCTCAACGCGGCCAGCATCACGCTGGACTCGCGCGGCGGAAACGCCGGCGCGGGCGTAGGCGCCAACATCCAGTTGGACGGCGCGGTCAACAGCCTGGCTTCGGGCCGTGCGCTGGTGCTGCAGGCAGGCAACGGTGACGTGGCGATCAACGGCACCACCGGCGCGAGCCTGGCCCTGTCGGCACTGACCGTGACCGCCAACGACATCGCCGTGGGCGCCATAGGCGGCGCCTCGGCAGGCGTCACCGGCGCCACCTCGCTGACGGCCACCACCGCCGGCGCCGACACCGGCGACATCAGCCTCAACGGCGCACTCAACGTCAATGCGCTGACTCTGACGGCGGGAAGCGCCCTCACGCAGACCGGCGCCATCAAGACCACCACCGCGACCCTGACGGCGGGCGCCGGCAACAACATCACGCTGAACAATGCGGGCAATGATTTCACCGGCGCGGTGACAGTGGTGTCGGGGCTCAACGTCAGCCTCGCGGACGCCAACGCGCTGGCGCTGGGCGCGTCCACCGTCTCGGGCACGCTGGCCGTGAACACCAGCGGCGCCATCACGCAAACCGGCGCGCTCGCCGTGACCGGCGCCACCACGCTGGCGGCCGGTGCGATCAACGACATCACGCTGGCCAACGCCGGCAACAACTTCTCCAGCGTGGCCGTCACCAGCGGCAACAACGTTTCGCTGCGTGACAGCAATGGCATCGTGCTGGGTACGTCCACGGCCGCCACCAGCCTCACGGTGGTCGCCGGCGGTGCCATCACCCAGACGGGCGCCATCACCGCACCCACGCTGTCGGCCAAGACGCTGGTCAATGCCGGTGCCGCCATTACGCTGACCAACGCTGGCAACGAGGCCGCCACCGTTAACCTGCAGGCGCGCAATGCCGCGGACACGGCCAATGCAGCCGGCGCCATCACCTACCGCGACGCCACCGGCTTCGACGTGGCCGCTGTCAACACCACCAGCACCTTGGCGCTGCAATCCAACGGCAACATCACCCAGTCGGGCGCCGTCACGGCCGCCTCACTGGCAGTGGCCGGCACCGGCGCGGGCTCGTTGAACCTCGGCACCCAGGCCAACAACATCACCACCCTCAACGCCATCACGGCGGCGGGCGGCTTCGCGCTGAATAACGGCAACAACAGCACAACGGTGGCGGGCAACATCACCGCCACCAACAACGCCGTCGCCATTGACACCGGCACAGGCACGTACACGCAGAACGCCAACATCGACGTGGCTGCCGGCAGCGGGCCCATCACCATCACGGCCGATACGGTCGCCATCGCCGCCAACACCGGCAACAACGCGCTCACCACCAGCGGCGTGCTCACGCTCAAGGCCAAGACTGCAAGCCGCGCCATGTCGCTGGCGGGCGCTGCCGGCTTTGACCTCACGGCCGCGGAAATCACCGCCTTTGCCACCGGCGCCACCGGCCCCATCGTCATTGGCGATACGGCTAGCACCGGCGTGATGACAATCGGCGGGCCGGTCGCCCTGGCCGGCAAGACCCTGACGCTCAATGCCGGCTCCATCACCGATGCGGGTGTGCAAACCATCACCGCGCAGAATGTTTCGCTCAACGCCAACGGCCAGATCGGCACCGACGCGAGCAACGGCATCGACATCGCGGCCAGCAACCTCAGCATCAACACCACGGGCAATGCCAACGCCTTTGTGCGCGGCACCGGCGCAGTCAACCTCGGCGTGGGCGCCACGGCCTCCAATGTGGGCAGCGGCACGCTGGACCTGGTGGCGGCGGGCGCGGTCACCCAGACGGCGGGCACCGGCAACATCACGGCCGGCACCCTGAATGTCAAAACACTGGTCAATGCGGGCGCAGCCATCACGCTGAACAACGCCGGCAATACGAACACCACGGTTAACCTGCAGGCACGCAATGCGGCGGACACTGCCAATGCGGCCGGCGCCATCCAATACAGCACTGCCGGCGGATACAACGTGGTGGGCATCGCCACGACAGCCAACGCCACCTTGTCATCGGGCGGCGCCGTCAGCCAGTCCGGCACCATCGCGGCGTCGGGCCTTGCGCTGACGGGCGCGGCCGGCGCCTACACCCTCACAAACGCGGGCAATGCCGTCACCACATTGGCAGCCAATGCTGCCAGCGTGGACTACAAACAGGCGAGCGCGCTGACCGTGGGAACCGTCGGCGCTACCACCGGCGTGACGGCCAGCGGCACGGTCAAAATTGAAACCACAGGCGCAGCCTCCAACCTTACGCTGAACAACGCCGTGAGTTCTTCGGCCACGGGCGACGCGGTGGTGCTCAAGGCCGGCAGCTCCAATGCGGCCGGCGTCAGCACCGGCGGCCAGCTCATCAACAATGTGGGTGCGGGCGGCATCGTGGCCGCTTCCGGCCGTTACCTGGCCTACAGCGGCGACCCGGGCGCCACGCTCGAAGGCGTCGCGGGCTACAGCAAGCGTTACAACAGCGACGCGAGCTATGTACCGGGCGGCAGCGCCAACACCTTCCTTTACCGCATCGCGCCGACCTTGACCGTTACGGCCGACAACAAGACCAAGGTCTACGGCGACACCAACCCGCTGTTGACCGGTGTGGTCAGCGGCCTGATCGACGGCGACACCGCGGCCGGCGTGGGCGTGGGCTACGCCACCACGGCAGTGGACCGGACAGCCGTCGCGGCCGGCCCGGTGGCGATCACGGTGGGTGTCACCAACAACGAAAACTACACCCTGACGACCACCAACGGCGCCTTGACCATCACCCAGCGGGCCCTGGCCGTGACAGCCACCGGCCAGAACCGGGTCTATGACGGCGGCACGACCGCCACCGTGACGCTGGCTGACAACCGGCTGGCCGGCGATGTGCTCACCGCCAGCAACACCACCGCCAGCTTCGTCGACAAGAACGTCGGCACAGGCAAAACGGTGAACGTTGGCGGCATCTCCATCACGGGCGCTGACGCCGGGAACTACAGCGCCAACACCACAACCGTGACCACGGCGAACATCACCCAGCGCGCCCTTACGGTGGGTGCTACGGGAACCAACAAAGTCTACGACGGCAATGTCACCGCCGGGGTGACCCTGACGGACAACCGCGTTGCCGGTGATGTGCTCACCGCCAGCAATACCGCCGCCAGCTTCACCGACAAAAATGTGGGTATCGGCAAAGCCGTCAGCGTGAGCGGCATCGGCATTACCGGCACCGACGCAGGCAACTACAGCGTCAACACCACAGCGGCTACCACCGCCGACATCACGCAGCGTGCCCTCACGGTCAGCGCCACGGGAAGCAACAAGGTCTACGACGGCAACGCCACTGCCGGCGTGACCCTGGCCGACAACCGTGTCGCGGGTGACGTGCTCACTGCCAGCAACACCTCGGCCGCCTTTACCGACAAGAACGTGGGAACGGGCAAGACCGTCAATGTGGGCGGTATCGCCATCACCGGCACCGACGCCGGCAACTACAGCGTCAATACCACGGCCGCCACCACGGCAAACATCACGCAACGTGCCCTCACTGTCAGCGCCACGGGAAGCAACAAGGTTTACGACGGCGGCACCACCGCCGGCGTGACGCTGGCCGACAACCGTGTCGCCGGCGATGTGCTTACCGCCAGCAACACGGCCGCGAACTTTGCCGACAAGAATGTGGGCATTGGCAAGGCCGTCAGTGTGGGCGGCATCAGCATCAGCGGTACCGACGCCGGCAACTACAGCGTCAACACCACGGCCGCGACCACCGCCGACATCACGCAGCGTGCCCTCACGGTCAGTGCCACGGGAAACAACAAGGTCTACGACGGCAACGCCACCGCTACGGTTACGTTGGGCGACAACCGCGTTGCCGGTGATGTGCTTACCGCCAGCAACACCGCTGCGAATTTTGCCGACAAGAACGTGGGCACCGGCAAGGCCGTCAGCGTGGGTGGCATCAGCATCAGCGGCACCGACGCCGGCAACTACAGCGTCAACACCACGGCCGCCACCACGGCCGACATCACCCAGCGCGCCCTTACGGTCAGCGCCACGGCGCAAAACAAGGTCTATGACGGCGGCACCGCTGCCACGGTCACGCTCTCCGACAACCGGGTTGCCGGGGATGTGCTGGCAAGCAGCAACACGGCCGCCAACTTCGCCGACAAGAATGCGGGCACAGGCAAGACCGTGAACGTCGGCGGTATCGCCATCTCGGGCGCGGACGCCGGCAACTACAGCGTCAACACAACGACCGCCACCACGGCGAACATCACGCCGGCTTCCATCGCCAACGTCAGCGGCATCACCGCCGCAGACAAGGTGCAGGACGGCACCACGGCCGCCACGCTGGCGACCGGAGCCGCCGCATTTACCGGCCGCATTGGCGCGGATGTGCTCACGGTGGGCGCTGCCACCGGCAACTTCTACACCCCCGCCGTCGGTAGCGGCAAGCCCGTCAGCATCACCGCCATTACCTTGTCGGGCGCGGACGCAGGGAACTACGTGCTGCTTAACAACACGGCCGCCACTACAGCCAGCATCACGGCGGCGCCTGCGAACATGGCCGGGCGCACCGGTGACGCGCGTATCGGCAACGGCACGGCCCTGCCTGTGCTGGAAGCCGACGACAGGCGCGAGCAGGCTTTCCGCCGCGCGGCCGGCATACGGCGCGCGACCGAGTTCGCTGAAACGGCGCAGACGCCGGCTTTCCGCCTGGCGGGCTTCCCCGATCCGCGCAACCCCGGCGGACCCGTCCAGGCCGACTGCACGGGTGCGGGCAGCCGCGCGGCTTGCCTGACCGGCCCGGTAGAGCCAGGCCAGGGGCAGTAAGCGGCCCCGCCGGCGCCGCCTTCCCTGCCTGTTTTTGCAGAAAAAAATGGCTACCCGAGCGCCATTTCCGGCGGTTATCATGTGGCCGATAACTCACTTCAAAGGGAGCGCGCCATGGCTTTAATGGACTTCATCAAGAAACAGTTCATCGACATCATCCAGTGGACGGAGGCCGACGACGGCACCCTGGCCTGGCGGTTCCCGATGGCCGATATGGAGATCCAGTACGGCGCCTCGCTGACCGTGCGCGAATCGCAGATGGCGGTGTTTGTCAACGAAGGCAAGGTCGCGGACGTGTTCGGTCCCGGCATGTACAAGCTGACGACGCAGACCATCCCGGTGCTGACTTACCTCAAGAACTGGGACAAGCTGTTCGAGTCGCCCTTCAAGAGCGATGTGTATTTCTTCAGCACGCGGCAGCAGATAGACCAGAAGTGGGGCACACCCCAGCCGATCACCATACGTGACAAGGACTTCGGCGCGGTGCGCCTGCGCGCCTTCGGCAACTACAACTTCCGAATCGCCGACCCCAAGCTGTTCCACACCGAAATCTCGGGCACGCGGGATCGCTACACCACGGCCGACCTCGACGGCCAGTTGCGCGGCCTGGTGCTGCAGAATATTTCCAACGCCATCGCCTCCAGCGAAATCGCCTTCCTGGATCTGGCCGCCAACCAGCTGGCCTTCGCGCAGGCGCTGGTCACGCAGCTCACGCCCGAGTTCGCCAAGATCGGCCTGAAGCTCGAGGGCATGACGGTGCAGAACGTCTCGCTGCCCGAAGAGCTGCAGAAAATCCTGGACCAGAAAATCGGCATGGGCATGGTCGGCAACGACATGGGCAAGTTCATGCAGTACCAGACGGCACAGGCGATTCCCAAATTCGCCGAAGGTGCGGGCTCGGGCGGCGGCATTGCCGGCGACGCCATGGGCCTGGGCGCCGGTGTGGCGCTGGGCCAGGTGCTGGCGCAAAACCTGCAGCAAGGCCTGCAGGGCGGCGGCAACGCGGCCCAAGCCGCCACGGCCGCCGCGGCGGTAGCCGTGAAGCCCGACGACGTGATGGCCACGCTCGAGAAACTCGGCGAGCTCAAGGCCAAGGGCATCCTCACGCAGGAAGAGTTCGACGCCAAGAAGGCCGAGCTGCTCAAGAAGCTGGTCTGATGCCGGTCGCGCCGCGCATCGTTCACTGACAGCCCATCTTGGCATCCGAGCCTCAGCAACGCGCGTACCGCGCGCCGTGTCCCGGCTGCGGTGCGCCTGTTGAATTCCGCAGCGCGCAGTCCACGCACGCGGTGTGTGGCTATTGCCAGAGCACCGTCGTGCGCGACGGCGACACGCTGTCACGCATCGGCAAGATGGCCGAGCTGTTCAATGATTTCAGCCCGCTGCAGCTGCAGGCCTCCGGCGTCTGGCAGGGCCGCAATTTCACGCTGGTCGGCCGGCTGCAATACAAATACGCGCAAGGCACCTGGACCGAGTGGTATGCCGTGCTGGACGACGGCAAAGCGGCTTTCCTGAGCGAAGACAACGGCGCTTACGTTTTCAGCCTGCCCACCAATTTGCAGCGCGCCGTGCCAGCGGCCGAAAATTTCCGCGTGGGTGCCACTACGGCCATCAATGCCAAGCCTTTCAGCGTGGCGTCCAATGAACAGGTTTCGCTGCTCTCGGCACAGGGCGAGTTGCCGCGCCTGCCGGCGCTGGGCACGCCCTTTGCCATGGTGGAACTGCGCAGCGCCGATGGCGACGTGCTCAGCGTCGACTATGGTGCGGTGGCCAGCGGCGGCACGCCCGCGCTGTCGCTGGGCCGCTCCGTGCTGCTGGAGGACTTGAAGCTCACGGGCCTGAAGGATGAATCGGCCAAGGACGAGACCGGCAAGCAGTTCAGCTGCCCCAATTGCGGCGCGCCCGTCGAGGTCACGCTGGCCGGCAGCAAAAGCATCACCTGCCGCTCCTGCAACAGCATCATCGACCTCACGCAGGGAACGGGCGCTGCGTTGAAACACGCGATCCAGGACGAGCCCGTCAGCCCGCTGATCGCGCTGGGCACCACCGGCCAATTGCAGGGTGTGCAGTGGCAGGTCGTGGGCTTCCAGCACCGCATGGGCTACGAGGCCGACGAACCGGACGAGCAATTCGGCTGGGATGAATACCTGCTCTACAACCAGAAGCGGGGCTTTACCTTTCTGGTGGATTCCGAGGACGGCTGGAGCCTGGTCAAGCCGGTGACGGGTGCACCCAGCTTCAAGCCCGGCGGCGACAGCGCGACCTATCTCAAGACAAACTATCGCCTCCAAAGCAGCTACAACGCCGAAACCAGCTACGTGGCCGGCGAGTTTTACTGGCAAGTCCAGCGCGGGCAGAAGACCTTCAACCGCGATTTCGCCAACGGTAGCGCCCTGCTCTCGCAGGAAGAAGCGCCGAATGAGATCACCTGGTCCAGCGGCAGCAAGCTGGACGGTGAGCTGGTCGCCAAGGCCTTCAAACTCGACGGCAAGAAGGATTTGTTCAAGCGCTCAGATGCCAAGCCCTTGAGCAGTTCGGCGGGCATGGGCTGCAGCACCATCATCATCATCGTGCTGCTGATCTTGGTGCTTTTGTTTGTGATCGGCCGCTGCTCCAGTTGTGATCCGAGGTACGAAAATTGTTCTTCGTCCAGCAGCTCGCGCAGTTCGGGCGGCTCGTTCGGCGGTTTTTCCGGCGGGGGCGGCCACAAATGAAGGCCGCCTCTTTTTGCTTCATCCTCTGCTTTAGCGTGTAGCGGGCAGATTTTTTCTGGAGACCATCATGGGACTTGAATGGCTGAAACCCGCCGCTTTCCTCGGCTCTATCCTGTTCGCGCTGATAGGCGTGATCATCTTCTGGCTCAGTTTTGTCATCATCGACAAGATGACGCCCTATGACCTGTGGCTGGAGATTGTCGAGAAGCAGAATGTGGCGCTGGCGCTGGTCGTCGCTGCGATGGCGCTGGGCATCTGTGTGATAGTAGCCGCCGCCATCCACGGCTGATCTTTCCCGGCTACTGCGCGAACTGGGGGCGGCGTTGGCCGGTGCTCGGAATCCTCATGTACCCATAGGTACATTCCGGTTCCTGCGCGCCGTCCGCCTTGCCCGCAGCTCGCTCGCTACGCCCTTGACGCCGTCGTGATACCGGCTCGCTTCGCATCGCCTCACCTGCTTCCTGCTATCACCTCCGTCTGTTTTGAACACTGAAACCTCCCCCACCCCCACCCCGCGCCCCCTCGAGGTCGCGCTGCTGGCCAGCGTCTTTGTCGTGGCGGCATGCGGGTTGGTGTATGAGCTCGCGGCGGGAGCCCTGGCTTCTTACCTGCTCGGCGATTCGGTGCTGCAGTTTTCCACCATCATCGGCAGCTACCTGTTCGCCATGGGCATCGGGTCCTGGCTGTCGCGGTTTTTCGAGCGGCAGCTGCCGGCGCATTTTTTGCGCATTGAGCTGATGGTGGCGCTGGTGGGCGGCGCCTTGCCGGCCGTGCTGTTTCTGGCGAACGCTTATGTGCCCGGCGCATTCCGCTTTCTGCTGTATGCCCTGGTGCTGCTGGTGGGCACGCTGGTGGGGCTGGAGATCCCGCTGGTCATGCGCATACTGCGGCGCAACGTGGCTCTCAAGGAACTGGTCTCGCAGGTGCTGACTTTCGACTACCTGGGTGCGCTGGCCGTGTCGCTGGCCTTTCCGCTGGTGCTGGTGCCGCAGCTGGGGTTGATACGCACCGGTCTGCTGTTCGGCCTCATGAACGCCGCCGTCGCATTGTGGGCGTTGTGGCTGTTTCGCGGTGAACTGCGGCACCTCAGGTCGCATGCCGTTGCCTGCTTCGCCGTCCTATGCGCATTGGCGGTCGGTTTTGTGGGCGCCAACCAGATCACCACGCTGGCCGAAGACCATTTCTACCAGGACCGCGTGGTCTTCACCGCCACCACACCCTACCAGCGCATCGTGGTCACCAACGGCCGCGGGGGATACCGGCTGTTCCTCAACGGCAACCTGCAGTTCGCTGAGCGCGACGAATACCGCTACCACGAGGCGCTGGTGCACCCGGTGATGAGCGCGCACGGCGCTCCCAAAAAAATTGCCGTGCTGGGCGGCGGCGACGGCATGGCGGTGCGCGAGATCCTCAAATACCCCAGCGTGGAGAGCGTCACGCTGGTCGAGCTGGACCCGGCCATGACGGACCTGTTCAGCCAGCAGCCGGCCTTGAAGCGCCTGAATGGCGAGGCGCTGCTGTCGCCCAAGGTGAAGGTGGTGAATGCCGACGCCTTCCAGTGGCTGGATAAAAGCGCGGACATGTTCGACATCATCATCGTCGACTTTCCCGACCCCACGAATTTTTCGATCGGCAAGCTCTACACCAACTCGTTTTACGCGCTGCTGGACCGGCACCTCTCGGCCAGCGGCTATGCCGTGATCCAGACCACCTCGCCGCTGGTGGCGCGCCGTAGTTTCTGGACGGTGGTGGCCACGCTGGAGTCCGTGGGCCTGAGGGTCGCGCCTTATCACGCCAATGTGCCCAGCTTCGGCGAATGGGGTTTTGTGGTCGCCAGCCGCCGGCCCTTCAGCCCCGCGACCCAGGTCGGCGCCTTGCCGGCCGGCCTGCGCTTTCTGGACCCGCAAACCCTGCCGCTGCTGTTTGATTTTCCGGTCGATATGGCGCGCGTGCCGGCGCCCGTCAACCGTCTCTCCAACCAGGAGCTGGTGCACAGCTACGAGCAGGAATGGGGCAAGGTGCTGCGTTGAAGCGGCGTCCTGACTTCATCTCCCTCTCCCCCTGGGCGAGGGCGGGGGTGAGGGCTGGCGGCCTGCGAGACAGGGCGGGCATCACCATCGGCGCCAGCCCCCATCCCATCCTTCCCCCAGCGGGGGAAGGAGCAAGACCATGAAGCGGCGCGATTTTTTGGCGGCCTCTGCTTTGCCGTTGGCGCTTGCGGGCTGCAAGGAGGCCAGGCACATCGAAGGCGGCTTCCTGGGCGTCAACCATGAGCGCGGCCACCTGCTGCGGCCCGGCGAGCCCGGCAAAGACCGCGCCTGGCCTGCCCCCTCCGTCACCCGGCGCACCCGTGTGCTGATCGCCGGCGGCGGCGTCGCCGGCCTCGCGGCGGCGCGCGCGCTGCGCCTGCGCGGCATGGATGATTTCGCGATGCTGGAGCTTGAGGACATCGCCGGCGGCAACAGCCGCGGCGGCGTGGTCGGCGGCCTGCCCTGCCCGCTGGGCGCGCATTACCTGCCGGTGCCCGGCGACGGCGCGCGCGACGTGCAGGACTTGCTGGAAGAGTTGTCGCTGCGCAGGCGCGTGGCCGGCCGCTGGGAGTATGACGAGCGCCACTTGTGCCACAGCCCGCAGGAGCGCCTGTTTATCCAGGGCCAATGGCAGGAAGGCCTGCTGCCCCAGCCGGACATGGATATCGCCCTGCTGGCCGACTATCAGCGCTTTGCGAAGCTGGTGCAGCAGGCCTCGGCCGCCGCGCCTTTTTCGATTCCGCTTTCGGCAAGCGCACCGGCATCGGCACATCTCGCGCTCGACGCCCTGACCTTTGAAGCCTGGCTGGACCAGCAGCAGCTCACGCGCGCGCCGCTGCGCTGGTACCTGGACTACTGCTGCCGCGACGACTACGGCGCGGGCCTGGACAGCGTCTCGGCCTGGGCCGGCATCCATTACTTCGCGAGCCGCCACGGCTTCCAGGCGCCGGGCGAGCCGCCGTCGGCCGAGCGCGATGCCGGCGTGCTGACCTGGCCCGAAGGCAACGGCTGGCTGACCCGCCGGCTGGCGGCGCCGCTGGGCGAGCGCCTGCATGCCGGCCGCATCGTGATCCGCGTCGCGGCCGGCCGGCATGGCGTGGAGGTCGACGCCTTTAATGCGGCCACGCAATCGGTGGAACGCTGGCAGGCCGAGCAGTGCATCCTCGCCCTGCCCCTGTTCGTCGCTGCGCGTGTCGTCGAAAACCCGCCGCCCGCGCTGCGCGAAGCCGCCGGCCAGCTTCGTTATGCACCTTGGCTGGTCGCCAACCTGCACATTGACTCAGCCCTGCACGACAGGCCCGGCGCCGCGCCCAGCTGGGACAACGTGATCTACGGCGACAAGCCCGGCCTGGGTTATGTCGACGCCACCCACCAGAGTTTGCAGGCCGTGCCCGGCGCCACGGTGCTCACCTATTACCGTGCCTTTGGCACAGGCGCGGCCGGCCGCAAGACCTTGTACGAGCAGCCCTGGACGCACTGGCGCGACAGCGTGCTGGCCGAACTCTCGGGGCCGCATCCCGACCTGCCCGGCAAGGTCACGCGCCTGGAGGTCATGCGCTATGGGCATGCGATGAGTACGCCGGTGCCTGGCGTTCGCAGCAGCGCGGCGCTGCGGGCGCTACAGGGGGCTTTGCCATTGCCTTGGCGGCGGCTGCATTTTGCGCACAGTGATTTATCGGGGTATTCGGTGTTTGAGGAGGCGTTTACTCATGGGCATAGGAGAGGAATGGCTTTGGGTTTGGCTTGAGAGGTTCCGGCGGAGTGCTCTTTGCGGAGGGTTGCTGGCCGGGGTCGCCCGGCGGCGACTCACTTTTCTTTGCTTCGCCAAAGAAAAGTAAGCAAAAGAAAGGCGACCCGCAGTCTGGGTCCCTCCGCTGCGCTACGGGCAACCTGCGGTGCTCGAGCCAAGCGGGGTCCGGCTAAACTCGCCTTCGGCTCAGACAACGCCGGCCCTTATCCGCTTGTCTCTGCGCTCCTCGGCCCAGCCAGGACGGGGAAGTCCGAATACAAGAAAACCAATACCAAATACAAACAAGGACACGCCATGGCGTGTCCTTGTTTCTTCAGGTATTCGGTATTGGTGTTTTTGTCCCCACCCCTTGTGTATGCGCCGAGGAGCGGAGGTTCAGGCGGATCAGGGATCGCGTTGTTTGAGCGAAGTGAAACGTAGCGAGTTTAGCGAGACCCCGCCTGAACCGAGCACCGCAGGTTGCCCCGTAGCGAAGCGCAGGGGACGCAGACACCAGGGTCGCCTTTTCTTTGCTTACTTTCTTTTGGCGAAGCAAAAGAAAGTGAGTTGCCGCCGGGCAACCCCGGCCAGCAGGACTCAAAGGAGAGCACTCCGTTGGAACAACCCTAGCCAGCCATCAAACGCTCAATCTCACCCCCATCAACGGGCACACCGCGCGTCATCAGTTCACATCCCTTGGTGGTGACCAAGGCATCATCCTCAATCCGGATGCCGATGTTCCAGAACTCCTTGGGAACATTCTTGCCGGGGCGGACATAGAGGCCGGGCTCTATCGTCATCACCATGCCCGGCCGCAGTATGCGCGAGGGCTTGCGCATGATGGGCTGGTTCATGGCGTCCTTGTCGGGGCGGGGTTTGCTGCCGGGCTCGCTGTAGTCGCCGCAGTCGTGCACGTCCATGCCCATCCAGTGGCTGGTGCGGTGCATGTAAAACTGGCGGTACGCGCCGGACTCGAGCACGTCGTCGACCTTGCCGTGTTTGGACTTGGGCAACAGGCCGGTGTCGAGCATGCCTTGGGCCAGCACGCGCAGCGCGGCCTCGTGCGGGTCGTTGAATCGTTTGCCGGGTTTGGTGGCCTTGACGGCGGCGTACTGGGACTCCACCACGATGTCATACAGCCTGCGTTGGGCCGGCGTGAATGTACCGCCCGCCGGGAAAGTGCGTGTGATGTCGCTGGCATAACCGTCGAGCTCGCAGCCGGCGTCTATCAGGCACAGCTCGCCGGCCTTGAGTTCGGCGTCGCCGGCGCGGTAGTGCAGCACGCAGGCATTGGCGCCTGCCGCCACGATGCTGGTGTAGGCCGGGAACTGCGAGCCGTGGCGGCGAAACTCGTGCAGCAACTCGGCTTCCAGGTGGTATTCGCGCAGGCCGCCCTTGACGGGATTGCGCAGCATGGCCGCCGAGGTCTGCATGGCGCGCACATGCGCGCCGGCCGAAATTTTTCCGGCGCGGCGCAGGATGGCGATCTCGTGGCTGTCCTTGAAGAGACGCATTTCGTCGAGCACACCGCACAGGTCGTGCTGAGTTGGCGGAGCTTCGTCACCCAGGCGCGTCCGGGCGCGCACTTTGTCCAGCCAGCCGTCCACCCGCGTGCCCAGGCCTTCGTGCGTGGCAAACGGAAACCACACCGACTTTTTGTTGGTCAGCAGGGCCGGCATCTGCGCGTCCAATACCTCCGTGCTGAAGGCTGCATCCACGCCCAGCCGGGCCGGCGCCGCCTTGGGGCCCAGGCGTATGCCATCCCAGATCTCGCGCTCCAGGTCCTTGGGGCGACAAAACAGTGTGGTCTTGCCGCTGGCGTCAATCGCCAGCCAGGCATCGGGCTCGTCAAAGCCGGTCAGGTAGTAGAAATAGCTGTCGTGCCGGTATGGAAAGTCTGTGTCGCGGTTGCGCGGATACTCACGCGCGGTCGGCAGCAAGGCGACTCCGCCGCCGGCCGCCTTGAGCGCGCGGGCCACGGCGGCACGGCGTTTTTGGTAAATCGTGGTGGTGCTCATGTGCGCTGCGCTTTTTTAGTTGAGGGTGGTGGTCTGGTTCAGCTCTTCCAGCCGGGCCGGCGTGCCCACATCGGTCCAGGGCCCGGTGTACAGCTGGGCGCTGACCTGGCCATTGTCCATCGCCGCGCGCAGCAGCGGCGCCAGTGGGGCTTTCAGGCCCTGCGGGTTGCCCAAAGGCATCGCGTTGAAGAATTCCCGGCGATAAAGGCCAATGGTGCTGTAGGTGAACCTGGGCTCAGCGCTGTCTTTGGGCAGATTCAGCGCCAGGCCGTCTGCGCCCAGGCCGAAGTCGCCTTTGGGGTTGTGGGGCGGGTTGGGCACCAGCCAGAGGTGCGCCAGCTTGCCGCCGGCGCTGAAGCGGTCCACCGCGGCCTGCGTGAATTCAAAGCCCGGCACAAACACGTCGCCCGCCAGAAGCCAGAACATGTCGCCGAGCAAGGGCAACGCACGGGCGATGCCGCCGGCGGTTTCCAGCGCGCCGCCGAAGTCGATGCCTTCGTGTGAATAGGCAATGGACGGCCCGCGGCTTTGCTGCGTGAAGTGGCGCTCAACCTGCTCGCCGAGCCAGGCGGTGTTGATCACCAGGTCGGTGAAGCCGCCGCGCGCCAATGCTTCGGCATGCCAGCCAATCAGCGGCTTGCCGCGCACCTTGAGCAAGGGCTTGGGCGTGCTGTCGGTCAGCGGACGCATGCGCTCGCCGCGGCCGGCGGCCATGATCATGGCTTTGATGGGTGCAGAGGGCATGGCGGCAGTTTAACGGGAGCCGCTCATGCAGAATGCATGGCCACCGCAACCCGAAAGCCTGACGATGATTCCTCCCGAGATCCACGCTGAAATCATGAGCCGCCTCGCGGCGGCCGAACGCGAGCACGGTGTGCGCATCCTGATGGCGATAGAGTCCGGCAGCCGCGCTTGGGGTTTTGCCTCGCCGAACAGCGATTTCGACGTGCGTTTCATCTATGCACGGCCGGCCGCCGACTACCTCTCGCTGGACCTTGAGGACCGCCGCGACGTCATCGAGTACCCCATCGTCGACGACATAGACCTCAATGGCTGGGACCTGCGCAAGGCACTGCGTTTGTTCTGGAAGTCCAACCCGGGTTTTGTCGAATGGATCCAGTCGCCGATCAAATACATCGAGAACGGCGCGTTCGCTGAAGAGGCGCGGCGGCTGCTGCCCCAGGTCTACTCGTGCGAGCGGGGCATTCACCACTACCGCAGCTCGGCAAAAGGCAACTACCGCGAGCACCTTCAGGGCGAGATGGTGCGGCTCAAGAAGTATTTTTATGTGCTGCGGCCGCTGCTCGCGGTGCGCTGGCTGGAGCGCTACGGCACGGCCGCGCCCATTGAGTTCGCCAGCCTGCTGCACCTGATTGACGGTGAAACGGCGCTGCTCGCCGACATCGCCGACATGCTCGAACAAAAACGCGGCGCGCCCGAACTGGGCCTGTCGGCGCCCTACCCGCGGGTCAACGCCTTTATTGAGGCTGAACTCGCCAGGCTGGATGCGGCGACTTCCACGCCCGACGACTTGCGGCCTGTGCTGTCCTCGCTCAATGCGCTGTTTCTGGCAACCGTGCGCGAAAGCTGGTAAACCGGCTTACTGCGTGTCCCCCCGGTCCAGCGAGCGCTGCTCGGTCCATTCCGGGTTGAAACGCCGCACCAGCGCATCCATCAGGCTGCGCGCCCGGGCCGAGTGGTCGCCGCCGAAGTTGCAGACATAAACGTCCAGCGTCACGGCTTTTTGTTCGGGCCAGGTGTGCACGCAGACATGCGATTCGGCCAGCAGCACCGTGGCCGTGATGCCGCCCGGGCCGTGCTCTGTGTCTGGGAAGGTGTGAAACAGCTGGTTGACGGCCTGCAAGCCGGTGGCCTGCACCGCCTGCACGCACCAGTCGCCCAGGCGGGCGGCGTCGGTAAGCCAGGCGGCGTCGCAGCGGCATTTGTAAAGGTCAGCGGTCAGGTGTAGGCCTTGCATGCCTCGACTTTAGACGATGCGCGGCCCCGTTCGGGCCGTAACTTGGTTCCATATCCCGGCAAATCCCCCGGCTGGGGCCTAACGGTAAAATACCGGGTTACCCCTGATCTTTCCCCCTCCGGAGCAGCCTACATGGCAAACACGCAAATGATGGCGAATGCGATACGCGCACTCGCAATGGACGCCGTACAACAAGCCAATTCCGGACATCCCGGCGCCCCCATGGGCATGGCCGACATGGCCGTCGCCCTCTGGGGCAGCCACCTCAAGCACAGCCCGCACAACCCCAACTGGTTCGACCGCGACCGTTTTGTGCTCTCCAACGGCCACGGCTCCATGCTGATTTACGCCGTGCTGCACCTGACCGGTTACAAGCTGCCGATTGGCGAACTCAAAAACTTCCGCCAGCTGCACAGCAAAACCCCCGGCCACCCCGAATACGGCTACACCCCCGGCGTGGAAACCACCACCGGCCCGCTGGGCCAGGGCCTAACCAATGCCGTCGGCATGGCGCTGGCTGAAAAGCTGCTCGCCAAGGAATTCAACCGCGAAGGCCATACCGTCGTCGACCACAACACCTATGTGTTCATGGGCGACGGCTGCCTGATGGAAGGCATCAGCCACGAAGCCGCGGCCCTGGCCGGCGCATGGAAGCTCAACAAGCTGATCGCGCTCTACGACGACAACGGCATCTCCATCGACGGCCAGGTCGCGCCCTGGTTCATCGACAACACCGCCGTGCGTTTTGCCGCCTACGGCTGGAACGTGCTGGGCCCCATAGACGGCCACGACGCCGAGCTGGTCTCGCAGGCCATCGAAGGCGCGAAAAAATCGAACGACAAGCCCACGCTGATCATCTGCAAAACGCACATCGGCAAGGGCTCGCCGAATCGCGCCAACACCGCCAAGGCCCACGGCGAGCCGCTGGGCGCCGAGGAAATCAAGCTCACGCGCGAAGCCCTGAACTGGCCTTACGCGCCGTTTGAAGTGCCGAAAGAAACCTACGACGCCTGGGACGCCAAGGCCAAGGGCCTGGCCGCCGAGGCTGCCTGGGACGCGAAATTCGCCGCCTACAAGGCCGCCCACCCCGAACTCGCCGCCGAACTGGCCCGCCGCATGAAGGGCGAGCTGCCCAAGACCTTCGCGCAGCTCGCGGTCGACACCGTCATCGGCGCGCACACCAAGGCCGAAACCGTGGCCTCGCGCAAGGCCTCGCAGCTCGCGCTCGAAGCCTTCACCGCCGGCCTGCCCGAAATGCTGGGCGGCTCGGCCGATTTGACCGGCTCCAACCT
>Ga0102589_1002229_pt1 | contig 23177 bp, 7 predicted proteins | sample AraplaMF_Col_mLB_FD_76858 | JGI IMG/M metagenome (GOLD analysis project Ga0102589, IMG submission 76858) | Arabidopsis root microbial communities from the University of North Carolina, USA - plate scrape MF_Col_mLB | ecosystem: Host-associated > Plants > Roots > Endosphere | place: USA... | reverse complement strand
TATTTTAATGATGATCCACGAAAATTGGCATTTCGAGAGCGTTGTAACGAATGTGTGGCAGCTATTTCGTCACTTGGAGGGGGGACGGTACAACGTATAGTATTAGAATTTGAAGGCAAACAGATATATGCACTACTTCATTTACCTTCAGGTGAAATCCGTAATGCACCAGCAGTAATATTAGGCCCAGGTATGGATATGATTAAGGAAGACTATATACAGATTGCGCAACGCTATTATACGTCTCGTGGTATCGTAGCTCTATCAATTGAAGGACCAGGTCAAGGTGAATCTGTATCAGGAGGTCTAAAAGTTGATTTGACTAATTACGAACGCGCTGTTAGTTGTTATATCGATTTTCTATCAAAACGACCTGAGGTTGATCCTAATCGGATTGGATTTTTTGGTATCAGTATGAGTGGGTATTGGGGGATGCGCGCTGCTGCGAGTGATAATCGTATAAACGCTATAGCAACCTTTGAAGGTGTATATGGCGAATTTGATACCATCTTCAACCGAGCACAGCCGAGTTTCAAAGCAAACTTTATGTACATGTCTGGCTACACTGATGAGGTTGCCTTTGAAAACGAGCTGAGTAGCCAGATGAACCTATGGAAATTGGCTCCAAAGATTACTTGTCCAGTCTTCATGGGTATAGGAGAATTTGATGAACTAACCCGTTTGGAAGAAGCATTAAGTCTTTATGAGCTTGTAGAAGCACCAAAGGAGCTGCGCGTCTACGAGAATGAATTCCATCCGCTTGGTGGAGTAGCTGCAGAAATTTTCCGTTTTGGTGCAGAATGGGTAGAACTTGCACTTGAAGGGAACTTTAAAAATGACTATGATGAACGTTATTACATGCATCGTGATGGCGGTGTCACTGAGGGGACTGCATTTCCAACTTATTGGCTTGGTGCTCAGCCGGCTGAAATTAAAGCACGTAAAAAATGTAACACATTAAACGCTTGTAAGAGTTAACAAATGTACACCGATTCAAAAAAGGATCTGCAGTAAGTAGCAGATCCTTTTTTGTTGTGTATCTATTATTTAATTGCTGTTTTAATTATTTTCCGGCTTTAAAAGCTGTTACCATTTATGATTTAAATAGTAAATAATTTAGTAGAAACTAACATCCTCTATGTAGTGCAGATTTTTAAGGTTCTGGTGCAAAAACTTAAGGACAATTGCAATGAATCTATAAATCTTGGACATACTGTTACTATTACTTTAGAAAGGGTGCGTGATTGGTATGGAAAAGGAAAATGTATTCAAATGGAAGCATTATCAACCAGACATCATCTTGTTAACGGTACAACCTTAGTTTTCGTGATTTGGTGGAAATGCTAGAAGAACGGGGTTTATCCATTTCTCATACAACGATTATGCGTTGGGTTCATCAGTATGGCCCAGAATTGGACAAACGAATTCGTCGTCACCTCAAGCAAACCAATGACTCTTGGGGAGTTGATGAAACATATATAAAAGTTAAAAGGCAATGGATGTACCTGTACCGTGCCGTTGATTCGAAAGGAAACACAATCGATTTTTGCCTAAGCAAAACAAGAGACCAAAAGGCTGCAAAGCGCCTTTTCAAGAAAGCTTTGCGGTCTTTTCATGTTTCAAAGCCACGTGTGATAACAGTCGATAAGAATCCAGCTTATCCTATAGCAATTGAACAGTTGAAAAAAGAAAAGCATACCTGATGGTATGCAACTTAGACAACAAAAGTACTTGAATAATATAGTAGAACAAGATCATCGCTTTATAAAGAAGCGTATCCGTTCTATGCTAGGGCTCAAATCTTTTGACACAGCTATATCCATTCTTTCTGGAATAGAAGCCATGCATATGATTAAAAAAGAACAGATTAATTTACGGAACCAGTCTATCCAAAATCAGAAAGAATTCGTCCATCAATTGTTTGGACTTGTAGCATAAGATACGATTCCGTTAGGAATATATATGCTTTATTCTCTTTTACTTTATTTTTGCACCAGAACCGTTTTTCGTATATAAGTCATATCTGTTCCACCTTTCACGCCTCGTTATATTTTTATCCTATACAATGAAACTCTCTTTTTCCTTACCCATTCCTTACGCTCAAGGTAGATTCTATTTATTAATATTAATTAAAATCTGCGATACGATTCAATCTTAATTTAGTTGTTTTATAGAGATATTTCCGGTTTTCAGAAACAATAATCGGAATATTCATTGTTTTCTATATTATTTTTAGAAAATAATCCCATTAATAGGAGTGTTATGATTTAATTGTTAGTCAATATCTCATTTTTAGAACGTTAGTGTCTTTGAGAGAGTCTAAGCAAGCCATTGATTTCATTACCATCACAAACGAACTGCAAAAAAAGAATAGGATTGAAGAGGCGGGAGAAGTCTCGTATCCCACTCAATTAGCTTCTATCGTCCCTATTTAGTAAACTTAAGGAGCTCGTTTTTATGAAAACTACCGAATCAAAAAGTCTATGGAGAAATACAATTTATTTACAAGTTTTCTCTGCATATTCACTGCTTATGCTCGGAGTATTTATTGACATGTTAGCCATTATGACCATTGTTAGTTTTGAATGGGAAGTAGACCCCACCATGATTGGATTAATTCCCGTTGCGTATGCACTTCCTGGAATTATATTTAGTTCATGGGCAGGCGTGATTGCTGATCGCTTTAGAAAAATTCCAATTATGATGTTTTGTAACCTAATGGTTGGTTTATTAACAATTTTTCTTTTATTTGTCCAAAATATTCATTGGCTTTTGTTAGCATTAATGGTTCGGTCCATTTTCACCGTTTTTTATTATCCTGCACAGCAAACACTAACACGACAGATTGTTTCTCCTAATCTGCTTACCAAAGCGGTAAGTATCAATGGGATAGTTGAGCAAGGAACCAAGATACTGGGGCCACTTATAGGGGGAATGTTACTGAGCTGGTTTCAGCCAGAGTTTTGTCTGATTATAAGGGCAATATGCTGTTTACTAGCTGCTTTGGTTCTGTTGCCCACAATAAGGTTACAGGAATCTCTGTCAAGAGAACGTATAGAAAAGAGAAAGCAAAGTACTTGGACTGCTTGGTTACAAGGTTGGGGTTATGTATTATCCAATCGGATGATATTATCAACCATGATTTTCTTTACAATAGCTATGGCAGTATTACAATTAGTAGACTCACAGTTTCCTACTTTATTTAAGAGCTTGTTCCCAAATGATAAGAGTAAAATGGGATACATCATTTCTATTATTGGTCTTGGGGGAATAATTGGCGCATTCTTAACTCAGAAATTAAAACATTTTCAATATGGTTGGGTAATATGTGGAGGTATTGCTTTAATGGGAATTGGCTTCGGGGGGATTAGTCTGATAACTCTGATAAGTCCTGATGGATCCCTCATTTTTGCCTATCTGATTAGTTTTATAGCTGGTATTGGAAGTGGACTTATGTTTGTATCCAATCAAGTCATTCTACAAATAGAATCTCATCAAGAACAGGTCGGAAGAGTATTTGGGATTCAAAGCAGTTTAGCAAATGCAGTCCTCATTATTTCTCCTGCTATGAGCGGTCCACTGGTTCACTTTTTCGGAGTAATTGAACTCTATTTTTATGTGGGTATTGGGCTCATCATCATTGGAGTAATTGGGGTTTCACTACAGAAATATTTATGGGTTACACATAAGCAAGAACCTATAAGAGTAAATAATTTTTGAAGGGAAGATTTTTTATGGCCATTGAGGAATGTTATCCGTTAAGTCATCCACAAAGGAGAATATGGTATACAGAAGTTATTCATTCCGGTAAAGGGATATGTAATTTAAGATTTTTGTTTAAACTTCATAGAAAAATGGATTATTCAAAATTAAACCGAGTTGTGAATCGTGTTATTAGTGAAAATGACGGTCTTTGCATCAGACTAAAAAAAAATGGGCATCAGGAACCTGAACAATATTTTGTTAAACATGAAGAACAAGAATTTGAGTTTTTCGATTTCAGTTCCGTGGAAGATTCAGATTTGCTTGAGAAATGGATCGAACAGAAAACAAAAGAAACGTTTACATTATTTAATTCAGATTTGCACTATTTTGCTTTAATAAAATTAAACGATAATGAATGTGCAATCTTTGGGAATGTTCATCATATTATCATGGATGGTTTATCAATCCAAATATTTATCAGTCAGATTGCAAAATATTATTATGGGATGTATAGCGAGACTGAGGAGGGTGTACTTAGAAATTCATATGTTCAATTTCTGGTCAATGAACAAACATACTTGAATAGTAGTCGCTTTCAAAAAGATAAAAAATTCTGGTTAGAGGAATTTAAAACACTTCCATCTGTGACGGGATTGAAGTCCTATAATACGCACCAAGTTAGTACCAGAGCAGCACGTGAGACGTTTATATTATCGGAGCATTTGAAGAGAAAGATGGAAAAATTTTCCGGAGATTACAAATTTAGTTTATATACTCTTTTTGTCGCTGCATTTTCCTTGTCTATGTATCGGTGGACCTCATCGCTTGATATTGCATTAGGAATGGCTTATGGCAATCGTATGACTAAAATGGAACGGGAATTAATTGGAATGATGGTGAGTACGGTTCCCTTAAGAATGGATATCGATCCAGAAGAAGAAGTGCTTTCATTTATTAGTAGAGTGTCCAGAAAACAAAGTAAATCATTACGACATCAGAAATACCCATTTGATTTGTTATTAAAGCAGATTAATAAAGAGAATAACAGCAATGTTAGACTTTTCGGAACCACTATTGATTATAGAGATCGTGATGAAAGTGGTGACTCACTATGGATTCCAAACTGTGAAGAAGTACAAGATTTTGCAGTGCATATTGAGAATTTGATTGATATAGACTCTTTACATGTACATATTGATTATCGTGAAGAGTTATTTTCTAATGAAGAGATAAAACGTTTTTTCAAAGTTATGTTAGCAATAATAGAAAATACGTTTGAAAATCCAAAGCAGAAGGTATCTGAAATTGAAATCATTTCTGAAGAAGATAAAAGAAAAAGTTTAGTAGAGTTCAACAATCCTAAGCTTGATTTTCCACCTCAAGTAACTATTCATGAATTGTTCGAACAGCAAGCGATGATTTATCCAAACGCAATTGCAGTTAAGTATGAAAAAGAGAGAGTTACCTATAGGGAGCTAAATGAACGTGCAAATCAGTTAGCTCATTATCTACAGAAAAAAGGAGTAGGACCTGATACTTTAGTTGGACTGTGCGTTGAACGTTCTCTCGAAATGATTGTAGGTATTTTAGGGATTTTGAAGGCTGGTGGAGCTTATGTTCCACTTGATCCAACATATCCAGAGCAGCGACTTCAATATATTTTAGAGGATGCTAGCATTCAGTTATTCTTAACGCAAGAAAGTTTAAAAGAATTGAAATGGTTACCAGAAAATATTAAATTGATTTGCCTGGATCGTGAACGAGCTGAGATTGGGCAAGAAAGTAAGTCCTTGCCAGTTTCTGATGTAAGTTCCCAAAATCTAGCTTACGTAATCTATACTTCGGGATCAACAGGGAATCCAAAGGGCGTTATGATAGAGCATCACAATGTCATTCGTTTATTTAAATCAACAGACTGTTGGTATCAGTTTAATGAAAAAGATACGTGGACGCTTTTTCATTCTTATGCATTTGATTTCTCAGTATGGGAAATTTGGGGAGCATTATTATATGGTGGGAAATTAGTTGTTGTTCCGTACTGGATTAGTCGATCGCCTAAGGATTTTTATCAATTATTGGTAGAGGAAGAAGTCACAGTTCTAAATCAAACACCTTCCGCATTTCGACAATTAATACAAGTGTGTGAACAAGAAGATGAGAATAAAAACTTGCAGCTGCGTTATGTGATATTTGGTGGAGAGGCATTAGAAGCTATTAGCTTGTTACCTTGGTTTCAAAGGTATGGGGAGAAAGAACCGCAGTTAATTAATATGTATGGAATTACAGAAACTACCGTTCATGTTACATATTATCCAATTACTCAAGATGATGTGCAGCATGCTTCAAGAAGTAATATCGGAAAGCGGATTCCAGATTTAGAAGTGTATATACTAGACGCCTATCAACAGCCTGTACCTATAGGTGTAGATGGTGAGCTTTATATTGGCGGGTCAGGGCTTGCACGTGGGTATTTAAATAGACCTGAATTAACTGCAGAGCGCTTTATACCTCATCCATTTAGTAGTGATCCGAAAGCAAGATTATATCGGACAGGAGACTTAGCGAGGTATTTACCGGATGGGAATCTTGATTATCGTGGAAGAATTGATCATCAGGTTAAAATACGTGGCTTCCGAATTGAGATTGGGGAGATTGAGTCTACTTTACATGCACATGCATCTATAAAGGAGGCTGTTGTGATTGTTCGAGAAGATCAACCAGGTGATAAACGATTAGTAGCATATGTTGTAGGAGATGGAAAAGTAGGTGAGTGGAGAGAGTATCTTAAAGCGAAATTACCAAGCTATATGGTTCCTTCAGGGTTTGTGACGATGGAGGCCATTCCACTAACTGCTAACGGTAAAGTTGATTGTGAGGCCTTACCTATGCCGGAGGAAAACCAGATTAACATTGAATGTGTTGTCCCTCGAAATAGTAACGAAAAGATACTGGTTACCATTTGGAAGCAAGCATTAGGTGTTAAAAAGGTGGGAATCTATGATAACTTCTTTGAAATTGGTGGCGACTCGATTCTCAGTATTCAAATCATATCTCAAGCCAGTCAAGTGGGATTAAAACTTACTCCAAAGCAAATGTTTGAATGTCCGACCATTTCCGAGTTGGCACAAGTGGCTATAGAAACTCAGGGAGTAGAAGCGGAGCAGGGAATTGTGACAGGAGATGTGCCTCTTACTCCAATTCAGTATTGGTTCTTCGAGCAAGAACATCCACGTTCGGAGCATTGGAATCAATCGATGCTTTTAAGAGTGAAAGAGAGATTGGACATGAAGTTACTAGAGGGATCCATATTAAACTTACTGAAACATCATGATGCTTTACGTTTCCGGTACGAACAGTTAACAAATGGAACGTGGAGGCAGAGAAATGAAGGGACTGATGAGCAGTCTGTACTTCGTGTGGTAAAAAGGAACAATGCTAATGAACAAGTGTGGAATAAAGTAATACAAGAAGAAATGAACATTACTCAAGCTAGTTTCAATTTAGTTACAGGTCCGTTAATGGGAGTAGTTTACTTCGAGGATACCTTGAATGGAAATGATCGATTATTCTGGGTTATTCATCATTTAGTAGTAGATGGAGTATCGTGGAGAATTCTATTGGAAGATTTACAGGCGGTATATAACCAGATGAAACAAGGTCAAAGAGTTCGCTTACCTGCGAAAAGTACATCTTTTAAAGAGTGGTCGGAACGACTACAGGCATACAGTGATTCTGGTATTTCAAAAGAAGTACAAGATTATTGGAATGAACGGGTAGAAAAAGAAACGATGAAGATTCCAATGGACTACCCGAGACAAGAAACAACGGAAGAATCGGTTGATCAAGTGACGAGGACTTTAGGAGTAGAAGAAACCCATGCGTTGTTACAAGAAGTTCCAGTGACTCATAAGACAAGGATTAATGAGGTACTATTGACGGCATTAGGACAAGCTATCGTTGATTGTACAAATCAGCAAACCGTTTCCATTCATCTAGAAGGACACGGGAGAGAAGAGATGGTTGAAGGTATGGATCTATCACGGACAGTGGGCTGGTTCACGAGTATTTATCCTGTTCATTTGAACTTTCAAGGAACTAAAACACCTATTGAAGGATTAAAGGCTGTAAAAGATCAATTGCGTCAAATTCCGAATCGCGGAGTTGATTATGGTATTTTGCGTTACTTGAAAAAAGGATTACTTCCATTTTATCAGCAAAAGCCTTCAATAAGCTTTAACTATTTGGGCCAATTTGATCAAGTGTTTTCAAAGGAATCTTTGTTTATGCAAGAGGTAGGGTTTACATTTTTAGATCATGCTCCAGATTCCAAGCCATCGCATCTAATTGATGTTATCGGTATGGTAAAAGATGAGAAGTTCCATTTTGTTTGGATGTATAGTAGAGAACAGTTTTCTAGATTAAAAATTCAAGCGATAGCAGATGGTATGTTGAGGCATCTTCGTCAACTTATAAATAAACCAACAACAGAGTCTGCTTTTACAGTATCAGATTTTGCTGATGCGGAGGATCTTACGGAAGAAAGCTTGAGCAAAGTATTACTTAAATTAACAAAGAAGAGGGTGTAAAGATGGGAGACGTTATAGATATATATGGATTATCACCTTTGCAAAAGGGAATATTGTTTCATACTTTATACGATCAAGATGATGAACATTCTTTTTCCTACATTGTACAAGTAGGCTTCTTGCTCGGGGGGCAATTGGATGTTGCTACTTTTGAAAAGGCTTGGGAATATGTTATTCATCGACATGAAGTTCTACGTTCAGTATTTGTGTGGGAGGAAGTAGAAAAACCTCTGCAAGCAGTTTACCAACGTCTTCCTTTTACTATTCATCAAGAGGATTGGAGTGCCCATTCGCATGAGGAGATGGAGAAGAAATTACACCAGTTTTTGACTGCAGATCGTAGAAAAGGATTTTCATTGGATGAAGCACCGTTGATGAGAGTCACTACGATTAAAGAAGCAGAAGAGGAAACGAGAATCATTTGGACACATCATCATATTTTGCTAGATGGGTGGAGTGTGTCATTGGTCTTTAGTGAAGTGATGGAAGTTTATCTCAAGATGATAAAGGGAGAATTGTTGAACCTTCCTAAATCTCTTCCTTATAAAAAATATATCCAGTGGATAAATAAACAAGATCAAAGTCAAGCAGAGGAATTTTGGACAGAAGAATTAAAGGGGTTTTATGCACCTACGCCATTAGCGATGGAAAGGAAGGATCAAGAACAGGAGAAGGGCTATGGAGAGTGTGTTTATCAGGTATCTGAGGAACTCACTGAGAATTTACAAGAGTGGGTACGAAATAGTCGATTAACATTGAATACGTTAGTACAAGGCGCATGGGCCTATTTGATGAGTAGGTATAGCGGGGAAAGTGACATCGTATTTGGCGTAACTAGCTCTGGACGTCCTACTGATTTGATAGGGGCAGAGAATATGGTAGGTCTATTTATTAACACATTACCTACTAGAATTCGATTAACGGATGATACATCAGTAGTAGATTGGCTTCGTAAAATACAGATGAAAGAAATGGAACGAAGACAATATGAGTATAATTCGTTGGTTGATATTCAAGGGTGGAGTGAGGTTCCGCGGAATAGCTCCTTATTTCATACCTTGTATGTGTTTGAAAATTATCCAATTCAAGGTGAGAGAAATGATGATTTAAGATTACTAGATGTTAAAAGCGCGGAACAAACAAATTATCCTTTAACACTCATTGTAATGCCCGGTAAAAAAATTACTTTAAAGTTGATGTATGATCGAAGCTATTTTAATGAAGAAACAATAAATCGGATTCAGGGTCACTTATTGCAAACATTAGTTCAGATGACAAAGAGCCTAGATTCAAAGCTCTCCGAAATTACTCATTTAACAATGGAAGAGCAGACACAGTTACTAGAGGAATGGAATAATACTCAAGTAAAATATTCAGCTGAGGGCATGATTCATACGGCATTTGAGGAGCAAGTTAAGAAAACGCCAGGAGCAATCGCAGCTATTTACGAAAATGAACAAATTACCTATAGAGAGTTGGATGAGCGTGCTAATCAGTTAGCACATTATTTACAAAAGCGTAGTGTAGGTCCAGAATCTCTTGTCGGAGTATATATGGAACGTTCATTACAAATGATGATAGCGTTATTAGGTATTCTAAAATCAGGAGGGGCATATGTTCCACTTGATCCTACTTATCCAGAGAGTCGGCTTCGTTATATATTAGAGGATGCTGGAATTGAAGTACTAGTGACGGAAGAGAATTCAGAAAATTTATATATATCTGAAGGCGTTGAAACGATTTGTATGAATCAGGATTATACTGCAATTGAAAAAGAAGAATCAACCCCATGTATAAGTGGTGTAACAGGAAGAAGTTTAGCGTATGTTATGTATACCTCAGGATCTACAGGGAATCCAAAGGGAGTGATGATTGAGCATCATTCAGTAATTAATTATCTAGAATGGATGCAACATCAATATCCACTTTCTGAAAAGGATGTGGTCTTGCAGAAAACGCCATTCTCATTTGACGTATCTGTTTGGGAGTTATTTTGGGGTATTCACGTGGGAGCAGGTGTATCTTTCCTGCCTCCAGGTGGAGAAAAAGATCCTTCCATTATAGCTGAAGTGATTGAAAAACATCAGGTTACTATTGTTCAATTTGTACCTTCGATGTTATCTGTTTTCTTAGATCACTTCAATCATATTGAATTGAACATGAATTGTTCGTCCGTACGTCATGTGTTTTCTGGTGGGGAAGAACTAAGCTCAGGGTTGGTTAGACGATTTCAACAGCAATGGAATCATAGCGGACAAGTAAAATTAACCAACTTTTATGGACCAACTGAAGCCACTATTTATGTAAATGCATTTGACTTGCAACCTAATCAAGAATTTGTTTCTATTGGGCAGCCGATACAGAACACGCAATTATATGTATTAGACCAAAATCAACGCTTGCAATCAATAGGGGTAGAAGGTGAGTTATATATTGGTGGTGCCGGCTTAGCGCGTGGATATTTAAATCGTCCGACTCTCACTGCCGAAAAATTCATTTCGCATCCATTTCGATTGGGAGATCGACTATATCGAACAGGAGATTCAGTAAGATATCTAACTGATGGAAATTTAGAATTTATAGGGAGAATGGACCATCAAGTAAAAATGCGTGGTTTTCGGATTGAACTAGGAGAAATTGAAGCGACTTTAGAAAAATGTTCGTTTATTAAAGAGGCTGTCGTATTAGTTAGAGAAGATCGTCCGGGCGATCAGCGATTGGTGGCATATGTGATAAGCAATGGAAATACCCGAAAGTGGCGAGAGTATCTACAAAACCAATTGCCAAATCACATGATTCCAGCGCACCTTGTAGAGTTAGAACAGTTCCCGCTTACTCCGAATGGGAAAATCAATCGAAAGGCCTTACCAGCACCTGATGAGCGACCTATAGGGAATTTAAATGTTCTACCTCGGACGCCTTCGGAAGAGCTTATTGCCTCGGTTTGGAGTCAAGTGTTAGGAACAGAAAATATCGGTATTCAGGATTCCTTCTTTGAACGGGGTGGGCACTCACTACTCGCTACTCAAATCGTCTCTCGATTACAAGAATTGTTCCAGATTAAAATCCCGCTACGTGAACTTTTCAAGCACGATACAGTGGAAGCATTAGCGAAACGAGTAAATCAGTTGCGCAAAGAAGATAAAAAGCGAGAGGTTCCATCCCTTGTACCTATGATGCGGGAAGAATTTATTCCACTTTCCTATGCACAGAAACGCCTATGGTTTATTGATCAATTAATGCCAAATAGTGCGATGTACAATATTCATGCAGCGTGTCGTTTAACAGGAAAATGGTCAATTGAAGCATTGGAGGCCGGATGGAATCAGTTGTTGAAACGTCATGAATCATTACGGACGATAATTCTAGAACAAGAGGGTGAACCTTTTCAACAGGTTCAATCTCATGTATTCAGACCCATCCCTCAAACGGATCTAACAGACCTCTCTTCGGAAGATAGGGAAAGAGAAATGAAACGGCTCATTCAAAACGAAGCGGAGGAGCCATTTCACTTTGGACAAGGTCCTCTGATTCGAACACGAATATTGAAAGTGGACAGGGAAGAATGGATTCTCCTTTGTACGATGCATCATATTATTTCGGATGGGTGGTCAATGGGAATCTTACTTGAAGAATGGATGGCTTTTTATGAAGGAGCACTAAGTGGAAAACCGGCGGAACTGAAGGAGTTATCTGTCCAATATGCAGACTTTGTCATGTGGCAGAAGGCATGGCAAAATGAAGAGAATTTGGATCAGCACCTCCAATATTGGAAGGAAGAATTGTCTGGGGAGCTACCGGTTTTACAATTACCGATGGATCGTCCTCGACCTGCGGTTCAAACCCACCGTGGTGCGAGTCAGTCCTTATTAGTGGCGAATTCCCTACTGGAAAAGCTCAAAGATTTAAGTCTGCAAGAAGGATCCACTTTATTTATGACCTTGATGGCAGCGTATCAGAGCTTCCTTTCTCGTTATTCAGGACAAGACGACATCTTGGTTGGGAGCCCAATTGCAAATCGAAATGTTAAAGAGATTGAAGGATTAATAGGTTTCTTTGCAAATACGTTGGTTTATCGAGCTGATTTCAGTGGAAATCCGACGTTCCAAGACCTTTTGTCGCAGGTACGAAAAAAAGCACTAAAAGCATACGAGTATCAGGACATTCCATTTGAGAAAGTGGTTGAATCCGTAAAACCGGAACGGAATACAAGTCATTCACCGATATTTCAAACTATGTTTACTTTACAGAATACGAAACAAGAGTTTCCTCAGCTATCTGAAAGACACATGGAACTCATGGGAAGTCATGCTTCTGTTGCGAAATTTGATTTGAGTTTATTTGCTTCTGAGACGGAAGAAGGATTATCACTAACCTTTGAATATAATACTGATTTGTTTAATGATACAACCATTGAACGTATGGCAAGTCATTTTGAACATTGGTTATATCAAATTGTATCTTATCCAAAAGATTTATTATCGGAAATGAATATGTTATCGAAAGCAGAATATAAGCAACTACTAGAGGAATGGAATGAAACAGGTGTTGTAGATATACGAGAAAGTACGATTCATACATTGTTTGAAGAACAAGTGAAACAAACACCAGAAGCAATTGCAGCAGTGTGCGAAGATGAAGAACTAACATATCGAGAATTGGACGAACGCTCGAATCAGCTAGCACATTATCTACAGAAAAATGGTGTAGGATGCGAGTCATTGGTTGGGATTTGCGTTACACGTTCATCCGAGATGATTGTCGGCCTCTTAGGAATCATGAAGGCAGGAGGAGCATATGTCCCAATTGATCCAGCGTATCCGGAAAGTCGATTGCAATATATTTTAGAGGATGCTCATATAAAGGTACTGGTGACACAGGAAAAGTTACAGCAAAAAATGGTTTTACCTAAATCTGTTGACGTAATTTGTATTGATCGTGATCGAGCAGAAATAGAACAAGAAGTAACTACGGTGTGTACAAGTGGAGTGACGAGCAATAACTTAGCCTATATCATCTATACTTCAGGTTCCACTGGAAATCCAAAGGGAGTAATGATTGAGCACAGAAATACAGTAACAATGATTCATTGGGCGCATCACACATATTCCCGAAAAGATTTAACAGCAGTGTTGGCTTCAACTTCGCTATCCTTTGATTTATCCGTATTTGAAGTGTTTGTTCCCTTGACAATGGGTGGTAAGGTGATTGTCGCTGAAAATGCTCTACACCTAGACAGGCTGTTTACCAAGGGTGTGACTCTGGTCAATACTGTGCCATCAGCAGCAAAGGAACTGGTTCGAGCAAATACAATCCCTTCTTCGGTAAAGGTGATGAATTTGGCTGGAGAACCATTGCCACATGCACTTGTTCAAGACTTATACGAGAGAAGTCCGATTGAAAAGGTGTACAACCTATACGGGCCATCCGAAGATACTACGTATTCCACATATATGGAATTAGAAAAGGGTGGCATGCATAGGGTACCACCAATTGGTAAACCAGTCTTTAATACGGAAGTATATGTACTGAGCGCGGAACAAAAATTGGTTCCAATTGGTGTAGTCGGTGAACTTTACATTGGTGGATCAGGATTAGCACGTGGATATTTAAACCGCCCTGACTTAACAAAAGAGCGTTTTATACCGCATCCGTTTAAAGATGGAGAGCGAGTATACCGGACTGGAGATCTAGTAAGGTATCTGCCGGATGGGAATTTGGAGTATCTTGGCCGAATCGATCATCAGGTGAAAATTCGTGGGTTCCGGATTGAACTAGGAGAAATTGAAGCGACCTTACAAAAGCATGCATTAGTTAACGAAGTCATTGTGATGGTGCGGGAAGATTATCCTGGTGATCCACGTTTGGTTGCTTATGTTGTGGGAGATGGGGATGCTCATACGTGGCGTGATTATCTCAAGGCCCAGTTACCACATTACATGGTTCCAGCCTATTTTGTCGGATTGAACGCATTTCCACTCACCCCAAATGGGAAAATTGATAGGAAGGCCTTACCAGTACCAGAGAGACAGGAGATAGCGAGTGGTTATATTGCCCCTTGTACGTCTACGGAAAAAACAATCGTTTCAATATGGCATCAAGTTTTAGGTGTAGAAAATATTGGAATCCAGGATTCGTTTTTTGAAATCGGTGGCCATTCATTACTTGCTACACAAGCTGTTTCCAATCTTAAAGAGGCTTTTGGAATCGAGTTACCACTGCATGATTTATTTACGTTTCATACGGTGCAGCAATTGGCAGAACAGATTGATCAATTGCTCTATAACAAAAATCAAGAAATGCAGAATGATAGTAAGGAGAATGTAAGTCTTCAAGACTATATTCAAAAAGAAGCAGAAGTGAGTAATGATGAAGAATTACTTGAACTTCTTAAGCAATTGGAAGAGCTATCAGAGGAAGAAGCACAAGGGATATTCGAGAGTAATTTGGTTGAGGAAGGGGTAAAAAAATGAGAAGTGATTTACTTGCAAAGCTGAGTTCGCTTTCTCCTGAGAAGAGAGCTTGGCTTCAGAAGAAAATGCAAAAAAAGGAGAATAAAGAAGCACTCCCATTGTCTTATGCACAACAACGTTTGTGGTTTATGGACAGATTTAACCCAAACAGTTCTTTATATAATATTCCAACGGTATGGCGTCTAAAAGGAAATTGGATTCCTGAAGCATTAGAAAAGGGATTCAATCGACTCATTGAACGTCATGAATCATTACGAACCGTTTTTAAAGAAGTAGGAGAACAACCTGTACAACATATTGTCGATTTCCTTCCTAGCACATTACCTGTAAGGGATTACTCTCACCTTCCTCTAGAAGTAAAAGAAAAAGAGGTAGATAGTTTAATTGCGAGAGAAGCACAAGAACCATTTGATTTAATGAATGGCCCTTTAATTCGTAATCAGCTTGTTCAATTAGGAAAGGATGAATGGTTATTACTGTGTACGATGCATCATATTATTTCTGATGCTTGGTCCATCGGTATATTCATGAATGAATTACTTGCTTTCTATGAAGAAGAGACGGGCGGGCATCCTGCTAAATTAAATTCACTATCCATTCAATATGCAGACTTTGCGAAGTGGCAAAAGGAGTGGTTGCAAGGTGATGTGTTAAATCGTCAACTTACGTATTGGCAGGAAGAATTGTCTGGGGACCTTCCTATATTACAACTGCCAGTGGACCGACCTCGACCGGTTACGCAAACTTACGCTGGGGATACGCATCACGTGATTTTTCCTTATAGATTACTCAATCAATTAAAGGATATAAGTCGACAAGAAGGATCTACCTTATTTATGACTTTAATGGCTGCATACCAGAGCTTTCTTGCTCGTTATACGGGGCAAAAAGATATTCTAGTCGGAAGTCCGATTGCAAATCGGAATCATAAGGGAGTAGAAGGATTAATCGGTTTCTTTGTTAATACGTTGGTTTACCGATCAGATTTGAGTGGCACTCCTACTTTTCGGGAGATTTTGAATCAAACAAAGGAAAAGGCGTTAAAAGCTTACGAATATCAAGATATACCATTTGAAAAAGTGGTAGAATCTGTGCAACCTGAACGAAGTATGAGTCATTCTCCTATCTTTCAGACCATGTTTACACTACAGAATATAAAACAAGAACGACTAGATTTGCCTGGTAGAAGTATCGAAATGGTAGAAAGTAATATGTCTATTGCAAAATTTGATTTGAGTTTAACTGCCTACGAAGTGGAAGAAGGCCTATTTGTCTCATTTGAATACAACACGGATTTATTTGATAGTAGTACCGTTGCACGTATGGCAGGCCATTTTGAGAACTGGTTAAATGAAATCGCGTATCATCCAGATGAATCATATACACAGCTGTCAATGTTATCGGACACTGAGCAGAAAAAACTCCTAGAGGAATGGAATGATACGGACGTAGTTTATGGTCATGATTGTATGATTCATGAGCTATTTGAGCAGCAAGTTGCACGTACACCTGATGCAGTGGCGGTAGTTTATGAGGGTGGAAAGCTGACGTATCAAGAACTCAATGAAAAATCGAACCAAGTGGCACATTATCTACAAAAACGAGGTATAGGACCTGAATCATTGGTCGGTATATGTGTTGAACGTTCTCCTGATATGATTATTGGTCTCTTTGGGATTTTGAAAGCAGGTGGGGCTTATGTCCCACTGGACCCAAGTTATCCCGAAAACCGCTTGAGATACATTTTGGAGAATTCACAAATTCAAGTGTTGTTAACAAAAGAGGCACTACAGGACTGGTTACCTAAAGATATCCAAGCAATTTGTTTAGACCGGGATCAGGTAATGATTTCTAAAGAGAGTAATTTGGCTCCGGTGAGTGAAGTGACAGCAAATAACTTAGCCTATATCATATACACTTCGGGTTCAACAGGGAATCCAAAGGGAGTAATGATTGAACATCACTCGGTAATCAACCGCCTACAGTGGATGCAGAAAAAATACCCATTATCTGAGGAGGATGCAATTTTACAAAAGACACCTTTTTCGTTTGATGTTTCTGTCTGGGAATTATTTTGGTGGTCATTTGTAGGAGCACGTGTTTGTTTACTTCCACCTGGAGGTGAGAAAGATCCTGCGATGATTGAGGAGTATATCGAACGATATCGCGTGACCACGATGCACTTTGTTCCGTCGATGTTATCTACTTTCTTGGATTATATGGAACAATATAAATCGAAAAGAGATGTATCGTCATTAAATCAGGTTTTTACTAGTGGAGAAGCATTAAACACTGAACAGGTTCGCCGGTTTAAGGGGGTATTTTACGATGTTCAGCAAACGAAGTTAATTAACTTGTATGGCCCTACCGAAGCGACTGTGGATGTGACTTATTATGATTGTGATTTAGAAAAAGAACCAATGCTTATTCCAATTGGTCGTTCAATTGATAATACTGAGTTGTATGTATTGGATCAACATCAACAGTTGGTACCGATTGGTGTGGCGGGGGAACTTTACCTTGGTGGAGTAGGCTTGGCGCGTGGCTACTTCAATCGATCAGATTTAACTACTGAACGTTTTATTCCGCATCCCTTTAAAGAAGGGGAACGATTATATCGAACGGGTGACCTAGTGAGATATATGAATGATGGTAACTTGGAGTATATTGGAAGAATAGATAACCAAGTCAAAATCAGAGGGTTCCGAATTGAACTGGGAGAAATCGAAGCAGCTTTACATGATCACTTATCTGTAAAAGAGGCTGTCGTGTTGGTGAAGGAAGATCAACCAGGAGATAAGCAGTTAGTAGCTTATGTAGTGGGTGAAGGGGATACTGGAGAGTGGCGTGAATATCTCAAGAAGCAACTGCCACATTATATGGTTCCGGCATACTTTTTCAAAATTGAAGGGATGCCACTCACTCCAAATGGTAAGGTGAATCGGAAAGCCTTACTGGAATTGGAAGCGCAGTTCATAAGTGAAGATATTACTTCATCACGAACACCAGTGGAGGAGCTCATCGTCTCCGCATGGAGCCAAGTGTTAGGTATAAAAAATATTAGTGTTCAGGATTCCTTTTTTGAAATCGGTGGTCACTCGCTACTAGCTACTCAAGTAGTGTCACGTTTACAGGAAATCTTTCAGATCGAATTACCGGTACGTGAACTATTTGAGTATGCAACGGTGGAGTCACTGGCAAAGCGATTAGATCAGTTACGTAAAGGAGATAGAAAACGAGAGATTCCGCCACTAATGCCGATGAAACGAGGGGAAACTATCCCACTATCTTACGCCCAACAGCGCTTATGGTTTATTGATCAATTTACACCTAATAGTGCTCTTTACAATATGCCAATGGTATGCCGCCTTACAGGGAGTTGGCTGCCTGAGGCACTAGAAACGGGATGGAATCAACTATTAGAGCGTCATGAATCATTGCGGACGGTCTTTCATGAAGTGAACGGTCAACCAGTACAGCAAATTGAACCGTATGCTTTTCAATCAATTCAGAAAACGGATTTAACTATGTTTTCTCCAGAAGACCGAGAAGAAGAAGTTAAACGTTTAATTAAACAAGAAACAGAAGTGCCATTTGATTTAACAGAGGGTCCACTAATCAGGACAAGTATTTTGCAAGTAGGAGAAGAAGAATGGATTCTCCTTTGTACTCTCCATCATATCATTTCAGATGGATGGTCAATGGGAGTCCTACTTGAAGAATGGATGGCATTCTATGAGAAAGCAACGGATGGAAAGGTAGCAGAACTTGAACCATTACCGGTTCAATATGCCGACTTCGCTCAGTGGCAAAAAGGATGGCTGAAGGAGGAGGTGCTTGATCAACAACTCCAATATTGGAGGGAAGAATTGTCTGGGGAGCTTCCTGTACTCCAACTTCCTAAGGATCGCCCGCGTCCTGCAATACAAACTCATCGCGGGTCGACATACACTCTGGTTCTGCCAAGCACGCTACATGACAAATTGAACGAATTTAGTCGCCAGGAAGGGGCTACACTCTTCATGACGCTGTTGGCTGCATATCAAAGTTTTCTATCTCGTTATACGGGACAAGAAGATATTCTGGTAGGAAGTCCAATTGCTAATCGAAATTATAGAGAAATTGAAGGACTAATTGGTTTCTTCGTCAACACGCTGGTTTATCGAGCTAATCTAAGTGGTAGACCGACATTTCAGGATGTTCTGTCTCAGGTTCGTCAAAAGGCATTGAAGGCGTATGAATATCAAGATATCCCTTTTGAAAAAATTGTAGAAGTTGTACAACCAGAGCGGAGTACAAGTCATTCGCCAATCTTCCAGACTATGTTCATCTTGCAAAATATGAAACAAGAGTTCCCGGTGTTGTCTGGTAGAAGTATTGAAATGATAGAAAGCCATAGTCCAATCGCAAAGTTTGATTTAAGTGTAATGGTAGCTGAGACGGAAGAGGGATTAGTTTTTACTTTTGAATACAATAAGGATTTATTCAATGCTACAACTATTGAACGGATGGCAGGGCACTTTGAGAAATGGCTACACGAAGTTTCACATCACCCGCAAAATCCGTTGCATAGTCTGAGCATGCTATCGGAATCTGAGTGTACTTTGTTATTAGAAACATGGAATGACACTGTAATGGAAATGTCCCTGCAAGGTCTTATTTGCGACAGATTTGAGGAACAGGTAGCAAGGTGTCCTGATGCAATTGCGGTAGTTGATCAAACAAAAAAATGGACTTATGGTGAACTGGATGCACAAGCAAATCAGTTGGCAAATGTTTTACAGCGAAAAGGAGTCGCTCCAGAGTCAGTCGTGGGAGTTTATCTTCCGAGATCAGCTGAGCTCATGGCAAGTTTACTAGGCATTTTAAAAGCTGGTGGAGCTTATGTTGTTTTAGATCCGTTGTATCCAAAATCAAGGTTAGAATACATGATTGAAGATGCAGGAATTCAAATTGTAGTGACAGCTGAAGGACAAGAAGATCGTTTTGAACACGTCGAAATGGTGAAGTTAGAAGAATTAACGGAGGAAAGTATAATTGCGCCTACACGGCAGATAAATCCAGCTAACTTAGCTTATATCGTCTATACCTCTGGTTCTACAGGAAAACCAAAGGGTGTCATGGTTGAATATCGCTCATTAATGAATATGGTCACTTGGCATCAAGAAGTTTATCGTATCACAGCACAGGATCGTGCGACTCAGATTGCGGGGATTGCTTTTGATTCGGCTGTCCAGGAGATTTGGCCGTATCTAACTGCTGGTGCAGCACTCTACTTGTCAACAGAGGAACTGAGAATTAATCCGGAAGCACTAAGAGACTGGCTCATTGATTCACGAATAACAGCTAGTTTTGCACCTACGCCTATTCTGGAAAGACTATTGAAATTATCTTGGCCAGATAAAACGGATCTTCGTTTTATCATTACTGGCGGGGATCAATTAACGCAGTATCCATCTAACGATATTCCTTTTGCGGTAATCAATCAGTATGGTCCATCGGAAAATACCGTTGTTACCACGGATTGTTATGTACCTGTAGGAGTGACAACCGGTACGCCATCGATTGGTCGACCGATTGCGAATACAGAAGTTTATGTGTTAGATTCTCATCTTCAGCTAGTACCAATTGGTGTAATTGGAGATCTCTATATTGGAGGGAAGAGTCTTGCACGTGGATATGCTAATCGTCCGAATCTCACAAAGGAAAAATTTATTCCACATCCTTTCAAGTCAGGAGAACGTCTCTATTACACAGGAGACAAAGCAAGTTATCTTTCTGATGGTAATCTCCAGTTCCATGGTCGTATAGATGACCAAGTAAAAATTCGTGGTTTCCGAATTGAATTGGGAGAAATAGAAGCTGTTTTGCAGGCGCATTCTTCTGTGAAAGAAGCAGTTGTATTGGTACGAGAGGATAATCAAGGTGACAAGAGATTAGTAGCTTATGTAGTTGGTGAAGGAAGTGTCCATGAATGGCGAGAACATCTACAAACACATTTACCAAATTACATGGTTCCAACCAACTTTATTGAGATGGAATTTTTACCACTTACACCGAATGGAAAACTTGATTTGAAGGCATTGCCTATACTTAGTGAACAATCCACTGAAAATACTGTATACCCACGAACTCCGCTGGAAGAACTTATCGCTTCAGTGTGGAGTCAAGTGCTAGGAATAGGAGATATTGGTGTTCAGGATTCTTTCTTTGAGCTTGGTGGTCACTCTCTACTTGCTACACAAGTGGTCTCACGCTTACAGGAAGTCTTTCAAATCAAATTGCCAGTACGTGAACTGTTCGAATATTCAACGGTCGAGGCATTATCGAAACGAATGGATCAGTTACGTAAGGGGAGCGAAAAACGAGAAATTCCACCATTGATGCCGATGGAACGCGGAAATAATATTCCACTATCTTATGCCCAACAGCGTTTATGGTTTATTGATCAATTTGCACCTAATAGTGCACTTTATAATATGCCAATGGTATGCCGTCTTTCAGGGGATTGGTTACCTGAAGCATTGGAGTTGGGATGGAATCAGTTGATAGAGCGTCATGAATCTTTGCGGACGGTATTTTATGAAGAGGATGGTCATCCTCTTCAGCAGATTCAACCGTATATTTTCCGTCCTCTTCCGCAAATGGACTTAACTAAGCTTTCATTAGAGGAGAGAGAAAGAGAGTTGGAGCAATGGATTCAAACTGAAGTCGAATCTCCATTTGATTTAGAACAAGGGCCATTGTTCCGTGGACAAATCGTAAAAATTTCAGAAGAAGAATGGGTTCTTCTATGTAATATGCATCATATTATCTCAGATGGATGGTCGATGGAAATCTTGCTCCAAGAATGGATGGCATTTTATGAGGAAGCGATTGGTGAAAAACCAGCAGAGCTTGTACCACTACCAGTTCAATATGCTGATTTTGCTCAGTGGCAAAGAGAATGGTTGATAGATGAAGTACTAAACCAACAGCTTGCATATTGGAAGGAAGAATTATCTGGTGAGTTACCAGTCTTAATGTTGCCGATGGATCGTCCGCGTCCTCCAGTACAAACCCACCATGGATTAACTCATAATGTGTTGTTGTCACGCTCATTACTGGATAAATTAAATGAACTAAGTCGTCAAGAAGGGGCCACGCTTTTCATGACCTTATTGGCATCGTATCAAAGTTTCCTTGCCCGTTATACAGGACAATCGGATATTATTGTTGGCAGCCCAATTGCAAATCGAAATTATAGAGAAATTGAAGGGTTGATTGGTTTCTTTGTCAACACGTTGGTTTATCGAGCTGATTTAAGTGGCGCACCGGCATTTCAAGAGTTGCTGTCTCAAGTGCGGATAAAAGCATTGAAGGCATATGAGTACCAAGATGTTCCGTTTGAGAAAATTGTGGAGGTTATCCAACCTGAACGAAGTACAAGTCATTCTCCGATTTTCCAAACCATGTTTACTTTGCAAAATACGGGACAAGAGCTACCACAGCTACATGGACGAAGTATAGAAGTAATAGACAGCCACGCTTCAATCGCCAAATTTGATTTAAGTTTAACTGCCGCAGAAGTGGAAGAGGGCTTATTGCTTACTTTTGTTTACAGGACTGATTTATTTGACAGTTTAACTATTGAATCCATAGCCGAAAATTTTGGGAACTGGTTGAATTTAATCGTGGAACATCCTGATAAATCATTAGCTAAGTTGCCGATACTGTCAGGATTACAGCAAAAACAGTTAGAAGAGTGGAATAATAATGCTGTAGCATATCCACAGGAATTTGGGATTCATCAGCTGTATGAAGAGCAAGTAAATCGTACACCTGACGCGGTGGCAGTGGTAGATGAAAAACAGCAGTTAACCTATCGAGAGCTGAATGAAAAAGCAAACCAATTGGCACATTATCTCCAGAAATGTGGGATTGGGAGCGAGTCATTGGTTGGTCTCTGCTTCCAGCGTTCAGTTGAGATGATTGTCGGTCTTATGGGGATCTTGAAAGCTGGGGCAGCCTATGTCCCGTTGGATCCATCGTATCCAGAAAGTCGCCTACGATATATTATGGAGGACACAGGGATTCAAGTTTTGGTCACGAACGAAGCATTAGAAGGTTGGATACCTGAAGAAATCAAAACAGTTTGTTTGGATCGGGATAAAGCGATGATCTCGCGAGAAAGCACCCTTTCACCAATATGTGAAGTGACAGGAGAAAACTTGGCGTATGTAATCTATACTTCGGGATCAACAGGGAATCCGAAGGGAGTTATGGTAGAGCATCAAAATGTGATTCGTTTATTTAAATCGACGGAATGTTGGTATCAGTTTGATGAAAAAGATACTTGGACGCTTTTCCATTCTTATGCGTTTGACTTCTCGGTATGGGAGATTTGGGGGGCATTACTCAATGGTGGAAGATT
>Ga0102589_1002227_pt1 | contig 23197 bp, 27 predicted proteins | sample AraplaMF_Col_mLB_FD_76858 | JGI IMG/M metagenome (GOLD analysis project Ga0102589, IMG submission 76858) | Arabidopsis root microbial communities from the University of North Carolina, USA - plate scrape MF_Col_mLB | ecosystem: Host-associated > Plants > Roots > Endosphere | place: USA... | reverse complement strand
TGCATCGCCCGCGCGTTTGCATTTCCTACGGCGTGGAGGATTTCATGAACGAGCATCTGACTGACCCTGCATCCGAAGGACCGGCCGGCGGCTGGGGATCGGTGAAATCGATCGCGCGCATCTACGGCGAGACCCTCGCCAATCCGGCGGTCCTCGAAACCCTGAAGCAGCAGAACAAGCCTGGCGGCTTCATGTGCGTTTCCTGCGCCTGGCCGAAGCCGGCAAACTACCATCCCTTTGAGTTCTGCGAGAACGGGGCGAAGGCGACGTTGTGGGAATCGACCTCGGCACGGTGCACGCCCGACTTCTGGGACGACCACACGGTCCTGGAACTTCGCGACTGGAAAGATCACGACCTCGAAATGGCCGGACGCCTTACGCATCCGACGCGCTACGACGCCGACACGGATCGCTATGTCGAAGTCAGTTGGGAAGAGGCGTTTTCCGGCATCGGCGCCGTGCTGAAGCGCCTACAACCAAAGGAGGTCGTCTTCTATTCCTCCGGCCATGCCGGTCTCGAAGCCTCCTATCTCTATGCTCTGCTCGCACGCCTCTACGGCAACAACAACCTCCCCCAGAGCTCCAACATGTGTCACGAGACGACGTCGGTCGGCCTGACCAAGGTGATCGGCTCGCCGGTGGGTACCGTGGTCTGGGACGATCTGGAAAAGACCGACTGCCTGCTTTTCTTCGGCCAGAATCCTGGAAGCAACAGCCCACGCTTCCTGCACCCTCTCCAGGAGGCGAAGCAGCGTGGGGCGAAGATCGTCACCTTCAATCCGGTGATCGAGCAGGGCCTTGTCAGTTTCGTCAATCCGCAGAGCCCGCGCCAAATGCTGACAGGCGAAGAGACGGTAATTTCCGATCTTTATCTGCAGGTGCAAAGCGGCGGCGATGTCGCGGCAATCCTTGGCCTCTGCAAGGTGGTGGTCGAGGCCGACGACGACGCCAAGACGCTCGGTCTTAAACGCATCCTCGACGTCGAGTTCATCGAGCAGCATACGACGGGCTTCGACCGGTTCGTCGACTGTGTCCGCACAGCGTCCTGGTCCGACATCGAGCGCGAGAGCGGTCTAACCGAGCCCGATATCCGCCGGGCCGGTCAAATATATGTCGAGGCCGAGAGGGTCATCGGCGTCTACGGCATGGGCCTCACACAGCATTCGAAGGGCGCGCTCAACATCGCGATGCTGGTCAACCTGCTGATGCTGCGGGGCAACATCGGGCGCGAAGGCGCAGGCGTCTGTCCCGTGCGCGGCCACTCTAACGTGCAAGGCCAGCGTACGGTCGGCATCGCAGAAAAGACCAAGCTGGTTCCGATGGACAAGCTGAAGGAACTTTTCGATTTCGATCCGCCGACGGCGGATGGCACCCATATCGTCGACGCGGTGAAGGGCTTGATGAGCGGTCACGTCAAGGGCTTCGTATCGCTCGGCGGCAATCTGCTTCGGGCCGTCCCCGACCAGAGGGACATGGAAGTCGCATGGGCGAAGCAGGAACTGACCGTGATGGTCTCGACCAAGCTCAATCGAAGCCATCTCTTTCCGGCAAAGGCGGCCTATATCCTGCCATGTCTCTCGCGCTCGGAGGTAGACGATCAGGCGACCGGAAACCAATATATTTCCATCGAGGACAGCTTCTCCCACATCCACGGCTCGATCGGCAAGCGTAGCCCGGCCTCTGAGCACCTGAAGAGTGAACTCGCCATCATTGCCGGGATCGCTAAGGCGACGCTTCCCGCAAATTCCAGAGTGACATGGGACGACTGGACCGGCGACTACTCCCTCGTGCGGGACCTCATCGAGAAGACCTACCCGGAAGATTTCGCAAAGTACAACGAGCGGCTCAACGAACCCGGCGGCTTCTATCGTGGCAACGCGGCGCACGACCGCATCTGGAAGACCCCGGAAAAGAAGGCGGTCTTCACAACGCCCGATCAACTGAACTCGCTGTCCTTCCCCGACAGGCCTGGCCGTTACCGACTGTTGACGATGCGATCCAACGACCAGTTCAACACGACGATCTATGGATATTCCGACCGATTCCGCGGGATCGAGGGCACGCGCGATGTCGTCCTCATGTGCGCCGAAGACATCGCCGAAGCCGGCCTCGCGCCCGGACAGACAGTGCGGCTCGTCAGCGACTTCGAGGACGGCAGGCGGCGAGAGCTCGGCGGTCTAGTCGTAACACAGCACGCCCTGCCGAAGGGGACGATCTGTTCCTACTATCCGGAGTGCAACGTTCTCAATGCGATCGATCATCACGACGAGCTTTCGAAGACGCCGGCCTCTAAATCGATACCCGTCAGGATAGAGGCCGAGTCATGATGGGCGCCCGGCGGGGGACAGGAGGCTTGGCAGCATGAGCCAGCGCAGCGATGAGGCCGGACCAGACCGGCGCACAGTGCTTGCCGCCGACCGCACGATCTATGCCGCCGAACGCACCTATGCTGCCTGGATGCGCACAGGCTTGACGGCGCTTGCCAGCGGGATAGGAGCCAAAGCACTCTTGGCGGACGTCGTTCCGGAAATCCTCATTGTCACGACGGGGACGATTCTGGTCGTCTTCAGCGCTTTCTGTTTCGTCGTCGCCGTTATCAGGGAGTTCAATCCTGGGCCGCCACCGCCGGAGCCGGATATCAAGAAGATACCAAGCGTCCTGCTGCTCGCCGTCAGCGGGTTTCTGGTGATCGTGTCTTTCGCTACTCTCCTCGGCGTATGGTTTGGTCGCTCAGGCACGCTTGGCCGGTGAGCTGGACGAGGCATGGATCACGAACCCAACTATGGCACGATCGGCATTGCCGCGATCCTCGGGATAGGTGTCCTCGTATGGATCGTGGCAATGACGTTTTGAACGAGCCGGGCTCCTGTCTATCGATCGAATTGTGAGCGCTGCAACACGTTCAAGACCTCCTTCGCCATGAGATGTGCCGCCATCAGGACTGCGGGCGATAGCGGCCGTCCATCGCGGGCATCGCGCGAAATCCTCAGGAGACCAATCAACTCGATCGGATTGTCTATGAAGCCATCAAGAACCTCCTCTATCTCCTGCGGGAAAGAAGGTCCCATCCCGAGGGCAAGCTGTCCTTTTTCATCGAGCACTCCCCGATCGATGAGTATGGTTTCGATCCGACCGACCCAAAGGCCGAGTTCGGCGCGCATGTCTTTCATCGGTATACCCCTGCCCTTGCCAGCTCAGTCTAATAGTCGCAATCCCCCCGGGGGAATGCCACGGCCGCCTTTTCGGATGTCCTGCAGATAGGTCAGGACCTTGCCTATCATCGGCGGATGAACTGGCTTGGATATCACGCCCACGACGCCCAGAAGTCCGGTTTGAATGGCCTCGGGATTGCCAGTCACCATCACGACTGCCAATCCGAACTCGCTTGCCAGATAATGTCCAACCCTGGGACCCGTTGCACCGTCTCGAAGTTTGACATCGACAAGCGCGATATCGCTGAACGGAGCGAGCGCTTGAGCGGTCTCGAAACTATCGGCGACGCCGGACGTCTCGTAGCCGAAGCTTGTCACTATGTCGCGAAGATCGGCGGCCAGGATGGCGTCGTCCTCCACAATCAATATTTTCTCGGCCGTCATCGCCCCCTCCTCCCAGTTTTGTTCAGCCTGTATTCAGGATTGACAATATGGTCGAAGCGTTAAAGAATGTCATCACATGATATAAAGGATGATACGATGACGAAGACGGCTTTCATTTCAACGGTATTCGCAGCCTATGTCGCCGTCATGTTCGCTGTCGCGTCGATCCCCGCAGAAGCGCCCCAAGTCGTGTCGCAAATGCAGACCCAGCAGGCGGTCAACTGAGGTTGACGGGATGGACGTGAAGCTTTTTCTCGCCGGAGCAGCCATCATGTGCGCGAGCATCTATGGCGGATCTGTTTATGTCCTGTTCTATCTTTGAAGCACCTTCATCATGACGTGATATAAATTTTGCGGATCGCGGAACCGCAAGGGCGCCTCTCCATTATCTTTCGATAAAGGGAGTACGCAGATGCAGCCTACCCTCATCAGGCCGAACCATTCTTACGTCGCGCGTGGCGGCCGCAATCGCAGATATGTCGCGAGGATCGACTGCGGCGTCGTCGACTACAGCGTGAGCGTCTTCGGCGTTTCCTTTACCCGGTCGGAAACGTTGGACGCGTTCGCGCGGTGGGCCTACGAAGACGCGGACCTTCTGATCCACCGTACGTCAACCCGCGGTGCGGGAGCATCGTGATGCTCATGGCGACGCCGGTCAAGAAGGCCGTCATCTACCGCATGGTCATGAAGGACCACATCTGTCCGTTCGGTCTCAAGTCGCTCGACCTGCTGCAACGCGAAGGATATCGGGTCGAGGACCACTGGCTCAGGACCCGTGAAGAAACGGATCGCTTCAAGGCTGACCACGACGTTGGCACCACACCGCAGATTTTCATCGACGGCAGACCTGTCGGTGGGTACGACGACCTTCGCAATTTCTTTGGCGATCCTCTAAAGGATCCGGACGCCACTTCCTACGTGCCGGTCGTGGCAGTATTTGCGATGATCGGATCGATGGCGATTGCAGCTGGCTGTGCTGCCGGGACTCTGGCATCGCTTCGCACGGTCGAGTGGTTTGTCGCCTTCAGCATGTGCGTGCTGGCGATCCTAAAGCTGCGCGACCTGGAGAGTTTCACGAACATGTTCCTCGGCTACGATCTCCTGGCTCGGCGATGGGTTCGCTACGCCTATATCTATCCATTCGCCGAAGCGTTCGCGGGCGTGCTGATGATCGCAGGCGGGATGTTGGCCCTGATCGCCTCGCCGGTCGCACTGGCCATCGGTACGATCGGCGCCTGGTCAGTATTCAAGGCGGTCTACGTCGAGAAGCGCGAGTTGAAGTGCGCCTGCGTTGGTGGCGACAGCAACGTTCCCTTGGGATTCATATCCCTGACCGAAAACCTCATGATGGTCGCAATGGCCGTCTGGATGATAATAAAGGCAGTTTTGACATGAGCGAGCACCAGGACGAAACCACAGACGGTCAAAATGAGCCGGAAGCGATCCACAACATCGCGTCGCTCCGCCGGCAGTACGGCGTCAGCAGGCACGAGGCCCGCCGGCTTATCGAGCGCTTCGGCAATTCGAGGGATGAACTGGATCTGCTCCTCGCAGGCCGCGGTCGGACGGCCCTCCATCGACGGCGTGAGGTCGCTACACCCGAGAGTGACGCCGCGTTTGGTATTGGGTAGTGCGCGTTTCAATGCGAAACCCTGTCTAAGGGCTTCGAAGTTCCATCGTGAGACTCGGCAGAGCGCTTCAGGGTTTGGCGCGCCAAGACCGCCTGCAGAACCCCAGTTCGCCCGGACCGCGGTTTCGTTCAAAACCGGATGGACCAGCCCAAGCATTTCCGCAATGACTGCAGCAGGGACACCGCTCACCTATCACAAAAATCGATCAATTCAATACGAATGCCACGTCGATGGAGAACCGGAATGAGCGGCATCGGTCTGCCGTTCGCCAATGCCTTTAAGCTGTACGTTGTGCCATCCTCGGCGACGAACGTGCTCTCGATCGGCAAAAGCGCGTTCGGTCTCCGGCCAATCCGCGCTTCCGGACAGAAACCACAGATCACTCGGGGTAGATGTGTCGATCTTTGAACTCTCCGCCATTCTCTTGACTCTATCGGCCGCCCTCGGCTGGATCAACCACAAGTACCTGCCGCTGCCGAACACGATCGGCCTTCTGGTGATGAGTGTGGGGGCGTCGTTGATCCTTGTCGCCGTCGACGCCGCTTATCCCAAGCGGCACCTCTTCGAGCCGCTGACCCAGGCCTTGCTTCGGATCGACTTTACCGAAGTGGTGATGAACGGGATGCTCGCATTTCTGCTGTTTGCCGGCTCGCTGCATGTCGATCTGGGCAGGATGCGCGACCGCGCTGCGCCTGTGGCTATCCTCGCCCTGTTCGGAACGATCGTGTCCACCGCTATTGTTGGCGTCGGTTTCTGGCTCATCGCAAAACTGTTCGGACTCGAGATGCCGCTGGCCTGGTCGATGGTATTCGGCGCCCTCATCAGCCCTACGGATCCCGTGGCGGTTCTGGCAACCCTCAAGAACGTCAAGGTGCCTGCCAATCTTGAGGTCGAAATGCAGGGCGAATCACTCTTCAATGACGGTATCGGGATTGTTCTGTTCACCGTGATGCTGCTGTTTGCGACGCAGGGTCATGACAGCACCATCACCGCCGGGTCGATTATCAAACTCCTTCTCGTGGAAGGCGGCGGCGGTCTCCTGCTTGGCATCGTCACCGGGGGTATTGCTTACTGGGCTATGCGCCTGATCGACGACTATTCGGTCGAGGTCCTGATCTCGCTTGCCCTTGTCACAGCCACTTACGCGATCGCCGATCGCCTTCACGTCAGCGGACCGTTATCCGTGGTCGCTGCGGGCCTGCTGATTGGCTACCACGGACCGCGCAAGGCCATGAGTGATCGCACCCAGGCGTATCTGTTCGGGTTGTGGACGCTGATCGACGAGATCCTCAACTCGGTTCTCTTCCTGCTGATCGGGCTCGAAGTACTCGTCCTGAAATTCGACACACGATCCCTGGAGATAGCGGCCGTCGCCATCCCCCTTGTTCTGTTTGCTCGGTTGATCGCCGTCGGCGCGCCCGCCATGGCTGCTTGGTCGAGCGATATGATGTCGACCAGGAACGTGCCATTCCTCACCTGGGCGGGCATCCGTGGTGGCATCTCCATTGCGCTGGCCCTGTCTGTTCCGGAGAGCCCGGCCAAGCTCGCCATTCTCTCCTCCTCCTATGCGGTGGTGTTGTTCAGCATCATCGTCCAGGGTCTCACCTTGGGTGCACTCGCCCGGCGAACCATACTTACAGATAAGCCTCCAGCAGCTGAAAAGACCTCCCACTAATAGCCGACTGCCGGAGACGTCCTTCAAGGATTGTCGCACAGGGGCCGGCGCCGGGGAAGCCGCCACACGCGCGCTGCGGGCGTCTAACGCTTCACGCTGAGGAAGGGAAACGCAATTATGAGCGGAAGACGCATGCATTTCAGAAAGAGGTGGCGTCTATAAGTGATCGCGCTCTGGTTCTCCTTGCACTGGGGCAAATTGCGGTCGGCGCCGCCGGCGTCGCTGGGTGGTTCGGCTTTGAGCCTCATCCCATCTCGCTTCCTAGACGGGTGGCGGTGCGACGGTATGGCCGACGGAGAAAGCCAAGTATAGCAGTCCGGCGATCGCGACTGCGTTGACGGCAAGCAATATCGTTTGAGAGGGACGCATTAGCGACCTCCTATGGGAAGAGACGGAATGCACGGCCCTGTTCAGGCTGCTGATCGACAAGTAAGGCGCCTGACGTGCCGTTCAAGCCTTTGTCAGAACGGGCGGCGCCTGTCGATTTCACTAGGCAAACCCATATCCAGTCCTTACTTATGAGACACGCGTGTGCTGCGTGCGCCGGGGATTCCCCTTATTGACGGAGACTGAGATCAACCTTCATCGGAGAAGCGAACCCGTGTCGAAAACGATCCAAGGCCGCATCAAGTCCACGCTGCGTCAGTTTCTCGATAGCGAGGCGTCGGGCGGCCTGATCCTGATGGCGGTGGCCGTGCTGGCGATCGTCGTCGCAAACTCTCCCGCCGCAGACGTCTACTTCCACGCCCTGCATGTCTACCTCGGCCCGCTCAGTCTACAGCACTGGATCAACGACGCCCTCATGAGCGCCTTCTTCCTGCTGGTAGGCCTTGAGATCAAGCGGGAAATGCTGGACGGACAACTGTCGAGCTGGAGCAGACGAATTCTTCCAGGCGCCGCTGCAGCGGGCGGAATGGTGCTGCCCGCACTGATCTACATCGCCTTCAATCTTTCAGACACGTCGACCTTGAGAGGATGGGCGATTCCGACCGCGACCGACATCGCCTTCGCACTCGGCGTCCTTTCCCTTCTCGGGGATAGGGTGCCCGCCTCGCTGAAGATCTTCCTGGCGGCGCTGGCGATCATCGACGACCTCGGCGCGGTGATCGTCATCGCCATTTTCTATACGGCAGACATCAACGTTCTTGCACTTGCCGTCGCAGCCGTCTTGATCGGAAACTTGGTGATCCTGAACCGGTCCGGCGTGAAGAACATCTGGGCCTATCTGGCGCTGGGAGTTCTCCTCTGGATCGCCGTCTTCCTGTCAGGGATTCACGCCACGCTCGCGGGAGTCGTCCTGGCGCTTGCCATTCCGCTGAAGGTCACCCCCGGCGCGCCCGAAGCCTCGGACGCGGACTCACCGCTCCATAAACTGGAGCACGCACTCCAGAAGCCGGTGGCTTTCTTCATCGTGCCAATATTCGGCTTCGCCAATGCCGGCGTCTCCTTCGCAGGCGCGTCGGCAAACGTCCTTGCGGAGCCGGTGACCATCGGCGTCGCCGCCGGCCTCTTCCTGGGGAAGCTTGCAGGCGTGCTTGGAACGGTGGCGCTTCTGGTCAAGTCCGGGTTGGCGCAGCTTCCGGCGCGGGCGACCTGGTCGCAGATGACGGGCGTGTCTCTGCTTTGCGGCATCGGCTTCACGATGAGCCTGTTCATCGGACTGCTGGCCTTCCCGGATGCGTCGTCTCAAGATCACGTGAAGATCGGGATCCTTGCGGGCTCGCTTGCATCGGGCGTGGCCGGGGCCGTCGTCCTGAGGGCGTCGGGCCATAGGAAGCAACCGACGTAGACGCGTATACATCACAAGCTTCGATCGGCGTCAGATGCGGGACGCGAGCGGTTCAATTGGTCTGCTTTTATTGGTCACGCCGATCTGAAAGCACTTCAGCAACTCGCGCGCGAGGTCCCGCCCTTCCTCGCTGTCCGGATTGATTGCCTTCGTCAGGCAATGGTCTTTCACCAGAGCCTGCATCGTGGAAACGTCGTCTGGCCGAGGGATGGCGATCCCCTTCCGAAGGCGCTGAGTATAACGTGCTCGGTGGTTCGGCACGGAGCAACAAACCCCGATCCGGCGCATTTTCAATTCTTGGGGGGTGATCTCCGGGCGCCTTTGGCGTTAGAAGATTTCTTGCCTGCGTCACGTACCGAGTCCGCCATGCCAAGCCGTTACCGCCCTTCCAAGCTTCTTCGCCGCTCCCGCGTGATTTGGGGTTCGTTTTCTCTCTGGAAGCCAAGACTGGTGTTCTGGTGCGGGGCCTTCGCGATCGGTGTAATAAGCGTCGGTTTCGCCAAGCTCGCGGATCTGGCGCAAAACGCATTCCTATCTCTCAACTCTGTCGCTGAAGGAAGCTTCCTGCTGCCGCTGTTGCTGACGCCGGCGGGCTTCATCCTGTCGGCCTATCTGGCGTCGACGTTGTTTCCGAATTCAGGCGGCAGCGGCATTCCGCAGCAATTGCAGCGCGACACTTACCTCACGCAGAAGACAGGGCACGGCTGCTGTCGCTGAAGATTGCCTTCGGCAAGATCGTACTGACAGTGCTTGGATTGTTCTGCGGCGCCTCGATCGGCCGCGAAGGGCCGACGGTACAGGTGGGCGCTTCGATCATGCTCGCCGTCGCCCGCTTTGGCGGCATGGCGCAGGCACGCGGGCTGATCCTGGCGGGTTCGGCAGCAGGTATCGCCGCTGCCTTCAACACGCCGCTCGCCGGTATCGTCTTTGCCATCGAAGAGATGAGCCGTACGTATGAATCGCGAGCCAACGGGCTGGTGCTGACCGCCGTCATCCTCTCCGGTCTGGCCGCACTCGGGCTTTCGGGCAGCTACAATTATTTCGGTATGGCCTCGGCGGCGCCGACCGACCTTCGTGACTGGGGACTGGTTTTGATCTGCGGTGTGGGTGGCGGCGCCCTTGGTGCCGCATTTAGCGGTTTTGCCTTGCATTTCGGCCAGAAGATCCGCCGCTGGGCGCAACCGAGACCGCTGAAGCGCACGCTGGCACTTGCGGGAGCCTGCGGACTGGGAATCGCTGTCATCGGTATCGCATCCGGCGGCACCACCTTCGGCACCGGCTACGAGCAGGCGCGTGGCGCGGTCGAGGGCAATGCCTTGCCCCTGCTCTTCTGTGTCGAGAAACTTGCAGCCAGCTTCCTATCGATGCTGTCAGGCATACCCGGCGGCATCTTCGCGCCGTCGCTCGCCGTCGGCGCCGGTCTTGGCAGCACCGTCGGCTCCCTGCTCGGCACCAGCATCGCCCTTGCAGCAATCCTCGGGATGGCGGGTTACTTCGCAGGCGTCGTACAAGCGCCAATGACGGCCTTCGTCATTATCCTGGAGATGACCGGCGACCACCAGGCCGTCATCCCGATCATGGCGGTGTCGATGATCGGTTACGTGACCTCGCGCTTGCTTTCACGTGAACCGCTTTACCACGGTCTGTCGCGGGTCTTTATCGCCGCCGCAATCCGGGCGCGACGCGCTGCGGAGAAGGAACCGGGATCAAATCGAACCTAACACACTCGGCCGACGACCATGCGACTATCTCACTGACCGGTATTCTATTCGCCGCGAACATGACGGCTCCTGGACAATCTTCGATCTGTTCACCGGGCTCGCCGCGGAGTACCACGGACGCACAACAACACTGATGGACGAAGGCGGATCGAAGTCCCTATGCATCGTCATGAATGCACTCGACAAGCAACGGCGGCGACAGACCTCGACATAGTGCTCGCTGTGGATTTGGGAAAGACGCAGGCCATATGGAGGATCAGACCAAAGCGACAGTGACGCGAGAAGCCAGTTGCTCCTGCGGCCAGCTTACCATCAGGGCTAACGCGGCCCCCGTAAAGATCTCCGCATGCCACTGCCAGGAGTGCAAGCGCCGCACTGGCAGTGCATTCGGGGTAGCGGTCTTCTTCGACCGGGAAGAGGTGGCGGCTTCAGGAGCCTCGCGACGTTACACGAGGGCGCAAGACAGCGGGAGATCGATCGAGTTCAAGTTCTGTCCTGACTGCGGGTCGACGTTTTTTTGGATGACGGACTTTCGGGAGGATCTCGTCGCGCTCGCCCTGGGATGTTTCCACGATCCGTCCTCCCTGGTTCCGACACTAAGCGTCTACGAGCAAAGTCGCCTGAGATGGGTGGGGCTCGACCTGCCCGGCGGAGACTGACACTCCACCGAGCCCTACCAATGCTTGCGCCTTCCCAGCAGCAGACACCGCTCGCGGTATTGTCATTTCCTTCACGTCCAAAAGTGAATTAGTATCACAACATGATATTTTCAGCCGCAGCGGTAGGTCTTAAGGTCATTGGATTCGTAAGCCCTGCCCTTCATCGTCAACCGCACGCTCAAAGGACGGACGCCCGTGAGCTTGTGGCTGTGAGCCTTCTTCTCGACCAGTGGTGCAGGCAAACGGCGGTCAACCGAAGCGATCCAGTGGCCTATGCCACAATTGCCAGGATCGTGGCGCTCCGAAAGGCCGGCAAGACCATTGAAGAGGTGTGGTCCGAAATAGCTTCGGATGCTCCGAGAGGCGCCGAAAGCAGTGACAAGGGGGAATGAATGCGAAGATTCGACCTGGTGGATAGCGGAACCGCATCGTCTTATCCGGGGCATGTTATCATCGTCGCAGGCGACGACGTAAGGACAACCGGCGAGCTCGCAATCAGAGGCCAACCGCATCAAGGCGAAGCGGAACCACTCGAAGCCGCAATCCATCACGCCTTGCTGGTGCGGCAGAGGGACGCGTTGCCAGTTGCGGTGCAAGACGATCTCGGACTGTGGCCCTCTAGGCTCGGAGAACTTGTTCCCTGGACGCCTTAGCGAGGTAGACCGTGCCGATCGACGAACCGGTCTGCGAAACGGCGCCGTCAGTGAGCCGTCGCCGGGGACGACGCTGCCGTCGTGATCGATTGCGTAGAAGCGAAATCATTGAACGGCGCTCGGCAACCTTGATGTCGTGTCCCATCAATCCTCTGCGCCCGGCGCCCAAATATGTTTACCGTCAGCAATGATGGGTGCAGCAGCGGCCCGCAACCTCTCCATGTCGGCGTCAATCTGTATCACCGCGGCCGCTCGATCGAGTGCCTCCTTCGAATGGCGCACGGCGTTTGAATGGAATTGCGGGCCGAGCTTAGAAAGAGCTGCGAGGGTCTTCTGAAGTCGAAGTCCGACTTCGACAAGGCCGGCGCCGTCGCGGGCGATCGGCGTGAACAGGTCGTCGAACAAGTCGGCTGCCGTCAGTGTCGCGACATTGAGCCGGCGATAGACAGCCTCCTCCGGCGCCTCGCCGATTGCTTCGTGCCAGGAGTAAAGGATTCGCATCGCGCGGGAGATGACGTCGATGGCGGTCCCCGGATCATTGACAGCAGGAGACAAGGCGCGCGACGCGATCTCAGCTAGTACCGACGCTCCGAACCGCGGGTCCTGATCGAAGGATCGGACGTCGCCGATCGAAAAGCAGGCCGCGGCCCGATCCAAAACATCCTCGCCCAAAGCTCCACGCAGCCATCCAAGCGGCCGGGCGGGCGAGGCAAGCTTGCCAGGTAACGCCAAGATCACCACGTCGCACTCTATCTCGTCGGCGATTTTCGCCAGCGCCGCTGCATCAACATGCTGCACGTAGCCGATCTCGTCCGTGAAAAACGGTGTGTCACCGGCCCTGGGCTCGAGACTGTCTCCGTCGAGCGCTTTCCCCCCGAGGTTCGGGGATTTCCGCCAGGCCTTTACGGCGTCGAGCGTCGCCTCCTCCACACGGCGTGTCGTCTCTGTCACCCTTCCTAGCCGGGACAGGTGGTCGATCCATCTCAAAAGCGTCACCACGATGAGCACAATGACGCCGATCGTGACGACGAAGAGAACCAGCCGCCCCTGCTCGCCATATGCGCCCGTCGTCAGGGCGACGATGCCGACAAGACTGAACAGAAACGAGCCGACGAAAGTCGCCAGCACGTTTTGTGTCGTGCTGTCCTCCATGACGAGACGGGTCGCACGCGGCGTTACGTTGCTCGTTGCCGCGGAGTAAGCCGAGACCATTGTGCTGAGCGAGAAGGTCGTGACGGTGAGCATGCTCGAAGCGATGATACCCAGGATATTATCGACGGAGTCGGCGCCGATCTTCGTCGACAAGTCCGCCGGGATGTAGGGCGTGACGACGATCGCCAGCAGGGCGGTGGCAACTGCCGCGATTGAGAACAGGGTCGCCCTGAACCAGATCCGCCGCGCCAGAACCGATATCGACCAAATCAAGCGCGAGCTCATGGCATCCCCTTCTTCGAGACAGGTTCAGATAGCATTAGGAGATGGAAATGCAATCGCTCCGATATTTCCGGCCTGAGAGCCGTTTCAACGGCGCGGCGTCGCGCGGTGGCGCTTGTCCAAGGCGTTTACAACGGCGCAAAGGCTGTCGGCGACGCCCTTGTCCAATCCATCGAGAAACCGTCCGACATAATCTGCCGGCCAGCCGGTGAAGATGTCGAACACCGTCCAGGTGCCATCCCCTTCGATCCGGACGTCGAAACGATCGGTCTCAAATGGCTGCGTTCCTGACCTGCTCTTGCCAACCATGATGAATTTTTTCTCGACGTCACGAAATAGGCACAGTCTTTTTGCCAGCATCAGAAGAATATGGTCCGCGAGTGATCGGTCGACGCCGGTGGTTTGCACCGTCTCCGCATCTCGCACACGCGATCCATTCTCCTGGCGTGGTTCGACGTTTATATCACATCATGACATTTTGGAAGGACTAATGAATGCCTCGATCGGGACGCCGGATTTCCGGCCCGGCTGACGAAGTCTATGATGGACTTGCTGGCTTCCGGCTTGCCATGCGCCGATTCCTGTCCTTCAGCGAGGCGGCGCTCGCCGAGGCTGGCGTGACCTCCCAGCAGTATCAGGTTCTTCTCGTCGTCCGCACGGCGCCTGGCCGCCAGATCAAGCTTCGCGATCTCGCAGAACAGATGCTGATGCATCACCATGGCGCGGTACAGCTCGTTGACCGCATGTGTTCGGCTGATCTTGCGGAGCGGATACCCGCTGAGGACGACAAGCGGAGTGTGCTGATCGGCATGACCAACAAGGGCGAAAAGGTGCTTGAGGGTCTGGCGAGGGTTCATGTCGACGGTATGCTCGAAAACGAACCGCTCCTGGCCGAATCCCTCTCGCGACTGCGACAGGTGACCGAGCTCGCTTGACCGGCGTCACCGTTTTTTGATCAGTGCGTGATTGACCTGCGCTCTCAGTTTTGTATCATGACATGATATAAAATGGAGGAGAACAGCTATGGAAAATGGCGACAGTGGCTGGTCGCGATACCGGCCTTCCAAGACCCTTTGGGGTTGGTCGATCGTCGGCGCCTCGGCATTGACGATGGTGCTCGGCTTCACCTGGGGCGGCTGGACGACATCAGGCAGGGCGAACGTCATGACCGAGATTGCCGTCCGTAACGCCAAGGCGGATCTGGTCGCAAGCATTTGCGTTCATAACTTTGTTACCGCGAACGACGCCGAGCACAATCTCAAAGCGCTGCAGGCAAAGTCCTCATGGCAGCGCGACGACTTCATCACCGAAGGTGGGTGGGCGAAGATCGCGGGGATCGACGGAACCGTCACGAACGCGGCCGACGCCTGCGCCGACCAGCTCGTAAAAATGAAGGAACTGCCGCGATCGGGAGGAGACGCGCCAGTCACCGACAGCTAGAGTTTAGGTCGGACGTGATGAGATGTCCGGTCCGCGCGAGGCCCGTCCGAAATGATTTCGGGCGGGCCACTTTTGAAAGTGGCGCCGACATTGGCGGCTGTGGACCCTGAACAGTATCTTCAATGCGGATACGATGTGAGGATTTTGAGGTTACGCCACAGTGTCGGCCAACACGACGCAGAGCGCCTTGGCATAAGTTCGAAAGCTCGAAGCACGAATTGGACCGCTACTTTCGGGCAAAGGTAAACCGCCGTTGCGCCTCCCTGGCGAACTCGCGGCGCCCGCTTACACGTTGCGTTTCGAATTGGTTAAGCCCGGCTTCACCTGCATCTCGCGACCCGCTCCAAAGCAGCCGTGATGCCTGACAGAGAATAATCGTAGCTAGTACGCGTTCCTCGTGCAGACGTCGCCTGCAAGGTCATGCGACTGCCGGAGCGAAGCGCGTTAATGAGTCCGGGTTCCTGCGCGGCGTCAGCGACCCAGGCGGTATTGTCCTTTACGAACATCTTGAACGTCTTCTCGCCAACGGAAACCCGTACCGAACCGGGCTGCACTGCGTAGCCGAGGACGGCCTCTGGCTCGTTGCTGCCGCCGTTTTCCGCTGGCGCGACCAGGAAGTAGTTCTTCCCGTGATCGACCTCCGAGGGTCTGGCTTCCTTGGGCACCGAAAGCGCGTAGCAAACAAGCTTTCCATCTCTTTCGAAGGAGTAGACGCCCCAGTCGCCGGTCTGAGAGACCATTCTGGCCGCAGCGTGGGCGGACAGAGGGATCGAGATTGCGACAAAGAGGCCGGCGAGCTTCTTCATTGTTTTCCTTTCTTTACGTCGAATCAGGATCCGCGGCGAACCATCGGTGGCGGGTTGCCGGCGCGCTTTCCGCGCAGAAACCGGACCTCTTCAGAGATGACGGTCCCATCTAGGATAACCCCTTCCCAGACCCTGTTACCGAGCTGGCAGGTGACCACAAACCCGTCGCTCCCGACCGCGTCCGCGGTGGAAACTGAAACGAGGTTCTGCAGGCGATATCGCTTGAACTCCTTGGTGGAGAGGCCCAGGCGATCCGCCAGGATCTCGTCATTCGGCAGATGCCGGGGTTTGATTGGATCTGACACCTCGACGTCACGCTCCGGTCATAGCAATATCATGTCGTGATATAAATCAATGAGCGCCAGCGGTTCAACCCCTTTTTCAAGTGAACTTCGCAGGCGTGTCACATGTGGTCGTTACGCAATGAACCGCTGTGCTTTTCGTCTCCTGGCTCGCCGCTGTGTTCGCCGGCATTCTCGTAGGGAACCGCGGTCCAAAGGATGCGCTGAGTGACGTGACCCAGCGCCATCTTTTCGGCCTCTGGACGCTGGTCGATCAGATACTCAATTCAATCCTCTCCCTGTTGATCGGCATCGAAGTTGCCGTGCTTCGCCTTCGACCCGGCTTAGCTTCCGGTCTCGCTCCTTGCGATCCCGGTTGCCGTCGGCGCGCGCTTCGTCGCCACTGCATCTGCCGTTGCGACAGTCAAGCGTCGGTATAGCTTCCAGCGTAGTACGACCGTGGTGCTGGCCTGCGATAGCCGGCGCGGGGGTATAACGATCGCGCTGGCGCTGTCGCTTCCAGACACCGAATGGAAGCCGCTCCTCCTCTCAACGACAGACTGCGTGGTCGTCTTCTCGATATTGGTTCAGGGGCTTACGCTGGGGCGTATGGCAAGCCACGCGCTGGAGCGGCATGCAGCAAGCGGCTAGGCGACTTTCGACCTCGTGATTGCAGCCTCAGGAGCGGCGATTGTCTCCAAAGCGCCCGCCTTGACAAGGCTCGCTAGGGACACTCCGGCATGGCGGTCCGCCCGAGGGAACTTGTGGACTCTTGACGGCCAAATCGATTATTGAAACCTTCGTTTGCCGGGCGCCGACGTGCCACGCAACGGTTAAGGGGACACCTGAAAAGTTGGCGGATATTAGAACTTGACCGATACTCGACCCTCGAATACATCACGACATGATATTTCTAGGGACTCAAGCGTGCAGAGAGATACCCGCATTGTTGTGGCGGCGGTCATCGGAAGCGTGCTGGTTTGTGGCATCTGCTTCGTCACTTGGATGTGGAACGAACCGTATCGTCCGAACTGGGACCTCCCGGCGGAGACGCGCTCGCGTGAATGAGCGACCGAACGCTGCGAATTTCGTCCGGTCAAACCTGGGCCTCTTGATCGATTGGCAGCAACCGCCGCCAAGACCATGAGGCCGGTGGCAACCAACGGATACATGACAAACAGCACGACCGGCACCGACATAAGGAAGTGCAAGGATAGGTCAAATGCCAAGGGCGCACCTCGGACCCATGCCGGTAAGGGCGATGCCACGCCACGGGATCAGGCCTGCGGAGAAGGAAATCATTAAGATCGGCTCAAGGTTCGGTCGAAGCGTCGGGTTTCCGCGACCCTTCTTACTTTTAGAACTATCGAATGACCTCGGCTGGCTTTTCTAAAACGCCAATGGAGCGCCCTTCCCTTATGTCTCTATGAATACAAAGGATCGATCGGCGGTCTCCAGCAAAGTGTCTGCTATTGTTCCGTAAGAAAGAATTGAGCCTGCACGCTTGCTTACCCCTAGAACAATTAGATTGAACCGGCCCTTTCTCGCATGAGCAAGGATCGCCAGCTCAGGGGAGGAACCATGCGAAACCACTTTCTCCACATCGACATCGTAGAAGCCCGCAATCTGATCGATGCGCTGGAAAGCAGAGTGGTGAATATTGCCGGTGTCGCTTACCCTGGACGGCGACGCCGCTTGCCCAGGCTCCTGGAAATAGACAGCGGATATCGCGGCACCACTCGCCTTTGCTATGACGCATGCGAACTCGGCAGACTTCATGGAGCGCTCTGTTCCGCTGACGGGAACAAGAATTCTGAGCTCGGTATCCTCCGCTGGAACTCTTCCTCTTGATGCGACGAGAGCGGTCGTACCTTCGAATGCTTCAATCATGGTCGAAAGATACTCGCTGTAGCCGCCACCTTCTGACGTCGTCGGCTCGATGCCGACGAACATCATGTCATGGCCCTTCTCTGCCGTGTCAGCGAGGACATCTTCCAACTTGCCATCCCGCTCTCTGATCGACACGTGGATGTCGGATCTGACCTCAGCTCCTTCTTCAGAGGCGGCTTCCACAGCGCCGCCGGCGATTTGGCGAACGCGATCGCTGACCAGTTTTGCGCGATCGCCAGCCTTCGACGATTGCTCTGCCTTGGCGGCGTCGGCATCTGGCGCGTCGACCGCCAGAACGGTGACAGGCATATTCCTGACCGCCGCGAAATGCCCTGCCACCCGGGAAGCCAGATCGCTGCTGGATGACTCATCGGTGACAAGCAGAACGCGCTCGAAATCCGATAGGAAGCTGGTGTCTTCGAAAGATTCAAGCTCCAGCCGGTTTCTCTCGTCGTCCCGCATCGGCAGTCTCTTTAGCGCCCAGCGTAATGTCGGTGGCATGGCCATCGTTGTGACAACCGCCATGGCAACAATCACCGAGAACAACCGCTCGTCCAGCACGCCAACAGAAAGGCCAATCGAGGCGACGATCACCTCTGTCGATCCGCGTGCGTTCATGCCACATCCGAGTGCAATTGCCTCCGCGTTAGTGAAGCCGCTGACCTTAGCGCCCGCGAATGCACCCGCAAACTTCCCGACACTTGCGATGACGATCAGGCCGGCAGCGAGGAGAGCGATCGAGGGCTCTCCAAGCACGCTGAGATCCGTGCTAAGGCCCGTCAGTCCGAAGAAGACCGGCATGAACAGTGCCGTCGTCAACCCCCGTAACTGACCTTCGATCTGCTTGGTGAGGATAGGAGATTGCCCTACCAGAATGCCCGCGACAAAAGCCCCGAGCACGGTGTGAACGCCTATGGCATTGGTGATGATCGCCATTGTGCCCATGATCGCAATAATGGCGCTTAAGACCGGCAGATCGCTTTTGAATTTGTCGTTCGTCCAACGAATGATTTCAAAAACGATGCGTCGGCCGACTGTGAAGCTCAAAGCCATAAAAGCGACGGTACCGACCACACTCTTCGCCAATGTTGTGAGGTCAACGTGCCCGCTTTGCGCGATACTGAATGTCACTGCGATGATGACCCAACCAACCGTATCGTCGATGATGGCAGACGCCACGATCAGTTGGCCGACGTTGCGGCGCATGAAATCCATCTCTCGGACAACTGATGCAACGATCTTCACCGATGAGATAGACAAGGCAGTACCGAGAAACAGCGAGGTGACAAGACGCGCGTCAGGATCAGGGAGCAGCGTAGCTGGCACGAGCTCACCAAGAGCAAAGCCCAATGCGAACGGCAAAACGATGCCTGTGAGCGAGACGCCTGCAGCCGCGCGACGAAGCTTTAGGGCTAGGCCAAGGTCGGTTTCCATGCCCGCGAGCAGCAACAAAAATAGGATGCCAAGCTGGGCAACAGCATCAGCCATCGCCTTCTGCGCTTCACCATCCGGAAAGAGTGCCGTGTGTGCGCCCGGTGCAATCACCGCGAAGATGGAAGGACCAAGGAGAATTCCTCCGATGATCTGACCCATGATCGAGGGTTGCCCCAATCGCACCATCACCTCGCCCAGGAGTCTGCCGACCACGACGAGGATCATGATCTGAACTAAAAACAAGGCTTCGGACGCCCCGGTGCCGTTTCCTTCCGCCGCTGCCGCGGCGTCGCAAGATGACATGAAGCATAAGAAAGCGATCGGCCACACTGAACGTGAGGGCTTCCCAAAACTTATATTGCTGAATGTCAATTCGACGCCCCCGCACTCTCTTGCGGAGAAACGGTTCAATCGCGGTCCAGTTCCGCCAGGGGGCATCGAGCCAAGCAAGATTGCGCGTCGATGTTGAAACGAAGCGCGGATAGCGCCGGAGCAAGAGGTGTAAACGCGCCTCAACAAAACCGCCACAGATCCGCTTCCCGAACGACCTTCTTGACGATTGGAAATAGACCACTCAGCCTCATCCCATCGCGCGTTGGTTTTTGTCGAGGCCGTCCTGTTTAACGAGTGGACGGCCAGCGGGCGGTTCTAGCAAAGCCGCAGCGAGATTGAGGTCGGCACTTGAGCTGGCCGGGCCTAGCTTTTTCTCGTCGCAGGTCCGGATCACCGGAGAGATGATTGACGAGGAAGGACACGAACATCCTGACCTTGACGGCGATGTGACGATTGGCAGGATAGACTGCATGGACCAGCACCGTCGCGATGTCCCAGTCGCTCAGGACCGGAACGAGTTGCCCTGTCCGGATCGCCGGTCCAACGACGAATGCTGGCTCCAATGCGATGCCCATTGCGGAAAGTGCTGCAGCCAGCAAACTTCGTCCGTCATTGCACTCTAATAGCGGCACGACAGGGACGCGCCGTGCGGCCTCTGTGCCCACTGAGCGAGCGGAAATTCCGCCGCAGATGCCATTCACCCAGGACGACCAGCAGAAGCTTGCGGCGCTCTGCAAGCGGAAAGGCATTGAATTCGTTGGTCTACCGATCGACTGCAGGAGCACTTCACCGACAGCGGCCAGACACCGATCTCAGAACCCGAAGTGGCGCTGAGGTACGGTGCTCGATCGACCTGCGGAACACCGTGGCAAATCAAGGCGGATCGCACACGTAAGGAATGCTCAGAGCAAGTCGAGTTCAAAGCAGGCTTCGACGACGAAGTCATCGCCTTCCGAAGGCAAATCGGCTGACAAGCAGGCTGGCTCGCATGAGCAACACGTCAAGCCGGGCCAGCGGAGCCACAAGAACAGCCATTAGGTTCCAGGCCCTCCATCGCCGTGGGCCTGATGCGATTAAGACGCAGGCTCGCGGTTTTTCTGAACATCGAATGGCGATGAGCTGCGGTCGACCAGACGGTGCCGAATTCGAAACTGTCGAACTTGCCTTCGAAGAAGCAAGGGCGAGCGCTAGGGATCTGATGGCGGAGAAAATTCGCGGAGGCCAGAAGGTGAATGGCCACCGTTTCGAAATTGCCGATGCTGACGGTATGATCGTTGCCGCCTCGCCGGAGAGGTTTTACAAGTCGCTCCTACCAAGTACCATCAATCACCCGAAGCAAACGGAGCGAAATTGACGAAAAGCAAACCGGAAGAATTTGACGCGGTCATTGGATCGCGGATGCGCGCGCAGCGACGGCGCCTAGGTCTGTCGCAGACGCAGCTCGGCAACTGCATTGGCATCACCTATCAGCAAATCCAAAAGTATGAGACGGGACGCAACAAACTGAGCCCGGGACGGCTCCTCCAGATCGCCAGGTGCCTAGAGGTTACTCCCGAATGGCTTTTTGGCGATGTAAAGTTCGTAGGCGCCCTCGGTGACGCATCAGTTTCACGGTTCTCCGACGCTTTTCATTCCTCAGAAGACTTGTTGTCTGCCTTCACCTCCATCGCCGACGCTTCACTTCGGTCACTCGTTATCGAGTTCGTGGAATATTTGACGCAGCGGCCGGAGCTCGCCTCGGAAGTTTTTCCAACTCGCGCTTGCGAGCTTCGCCTGCTGCTCGAAGAAACAGGGGGAGCTAAATCGCTGGGCCATGCCGACGTGGCCAACCGTGAGATCGCCGCCCGGCATCGTTAGAGACGTTCCTTTTTGACCGCAGATGCAAGGTGCGACCTTCGTCGGTTCTTGAGATAGACCCGTTTATGCGATCGCGCATAAAGAATGCTGGCGGCAAAGCGGTGGGCAAGGTTTTGCCGGAATAGCCGGAACCTTCTTCGCGTCTGATCTTTGTTCAGCAATCACTCTGACACCGCGGGGATCTTCCATGGCCGACGACAGCAAACGGACCGACAGGTGGTGGGAACGCAAGACAATCTACCAGATTTATCCACGCAGCTTTGCCGATAGCAATGGTGACGGCGTCGGCGACCTCGGCGGCATCATTTCCAAGCTCGAATATCTCAAGACACTGGGTATCGAGATCATATGGCTTTCCCCGATCTACACGTCGCCGATGGACGACAACGGCTATGACATCTCCAACTACACCGACATCGCCCCGGAATATGGCACGCTCGCAGATTTCGACCGGCTCGTCAGTGAGGCGCGGCGCCGCGGCATCGGTATTGTACTGGATCTGGTCGTCAACCACACCTCTGATGAACACCCATGGTTTGTTGAAGCGAGGAAATCGGTCGATAATCGCTTCCGTGATTTCTACATCTGGAGAAAGCCCCGGCCGGATGGCAGCGCTCCGAATTCCCTGACCTCGTCTTTCGGCGGCCCCGCCTGGACACTCGATCCCGCAACCGGCGAATACTATCTTCATCTCTTCTCACGGCGGCAACCCGACCTGAACTGGGAAAATCCGCAAGTCCGTAACGAGATCTACAAGATGATGAACTGGTGGCTTGACCGCGGCATTGCGGGCTTCCGCATGGATGTCATCGATTATATCGGCAAGCAGGTGGATCGCGAAGTCGTCACAGACGGACCGCATTTGCACACTTATCTGCAGGAAATGCGCCGCCAGACCTTTGCGGATCGCGATATATTGACTGTGGGCGAAGCATGGAGCGCAACACCCGGCTCCGCACTTCTTTACTCCGGCCGGAACCGCAATGAACTTTCGATGGTTTTCCAGTTCGAGCATGTGACGCAGCAATGGGATGAAGTCTACGGCAAGTGGCGCTCGCGGCCGTTCGATCTGATCAGGCTGAAATCCGTTTTGAACAAATGGCAATATGCGCTGGCCGACGACGGTTGGAATTCCCTTTTCTGGGGCAATCACGATCTGCCGCGGGCTGTGTCGAAGTATGGAGACGTCAAAGGCTATCCGGTCGAGTCGGCCAAGATGCTGGCAACGGTTCTGCATCTGATGAAAGGAACGCCCTTTATCTACCAGGGCGAGGAAATCGGCATGACCAACGTGCCGTTTTCGAAGATCGAGCAGTATCGGGACATCGAAACCCTCAACATGCACCGTCTGCACCTGGAAGCCGGCCTTTCGCCCGAAGACTTCATCAAGGGTGCCAACGAAAATGGCCGCGACAATGCCCGCACGCCGATGCAGTGGACGCCTGAGGCCAATGCCGGCTTCACCACTGGCATCCCCTGGATTGAAATCAATGAGAACTACACGGTGATCAACGCGGAACAGGCTATTTCTGATGAACACTCCATCTGGAACCACTATCGAAAGCTGATCGCGCTTAGGAAAAACAGTCCCATCGTCGTACACGGGCGCTACCAGTCCTACTTGGACCATCACCCTGATGTATTCGTCTATTCGCGCCGGCTCGGCGATGAGTTCATGGTGGTGGTCGCCAGTTTTTCCGCCCGCATCATAACCGTCGAACTGCCGGAAGAGCTGCTCGTCTCCGGTCAATGCCTGATCAGCAATTATGCGCCCGTCACACGGTTAGCCGGTGTCGTCGAACTCCAGCCATATGAGACCTTTGCCATTCTTGTCATGCGAACCTAGGCGAATGGAACAATGACCGGGCAACATGGTTACGACCATCGCCCGCGCATGGCTGTCGATGCACGTGGTCCATTGTTGGAGGGTGAAATATGAGCGCCAATCAAGACGTCTTGGCAGGTAACGAAAAGATCGGTGAAAACCGACGATATCCG
>Ga0102589_1002226_pt1 | contig 23206 bp, 20 predicted proteins | sample AraplaMF_Col_mLB_FD_76858 | JGI IMG/M metagenome (GOLD analysis project Ga0102589, IMG submission 76858) | Arabidopsis root microbial communities from the University of North Carolina, USA - plate scrape MF_Col_mLB | ecosystem: Host-associated > Plants > Roots > Endosphere | place: USA... | reverse complement strand
GTGATAACAGTAGATAAAAACCCTGCCTATCCTGTAGCGATTCAAGCGTTGAAAGAAGAGAAACATATGCCCGAAGGCATAAAGATAAGGCAAGTTAGGTATCTCAATAATATAGTGGAACAAGATCATCGTTTTATTAAGAAACGTGTGCGTTCTATGTTGGGATTCAAGTCTTTTGACACAGCTACATTCATTCTTTCGGGAGTAGAAGCCATGCATATGATCAAAAAAGAACAGATTGATTTACGGGATCAGTCTGTCCAAAATCAGAAAGAATTCATCCATCAATTGTTGGGGCATACAGCATAAGATACGTTTCCGCTAGGAATATATGCGCTTTATTCTCTTTTATTTTATCTTTGCACCAGAACCGGAAAAAGGAAGGGATTTAGATAGGGCATCTAGAAAGCTAAAGTTATTCCCCAAAAAGGGCAGTATTTTCGCCCTGCTCGGTTCCAATGGGGCGGGCAAGACAACGGTTGTAGAATAAACGTCTGATGAACACATGGCTCTATGCTAAGTGCAGGACATATCTCTATTCTGATAACCCAGAAAAGGAAGTGAGTCAGATTTTGATTGCCAATATTCATTCTCTTTAATGCATCGAATCCACCCTTTTTGATAAAGGGCTTTCAAGCATGAATAACAAAAGAGAATTTGTAGTTTTAAAACAATAGGGCTGATAAAAAAGTAAAAAGAGGGAAACCAAATGAAAAAGATTACAACAGAAGATTTTTGTTCATCAAAAAATGGAAAAAAAGGAGAGATACATGATGGGACAAAGTAACAAAGGCTTCTCCGAAACAGGGCTGCACAAAATGCGCAACGTGCTGGCACGGCATGTCGATTCCGGGAAGATTCCTGGGGTCGTCGCCTTAGTCAGCCGGAACGGTGAGACGCACGTCGAAGCGCTCGGCACCATGCGCCATGATGGTGGTGCGCCGATGCGCCGGGACACGATCTTTCGGATGGCCTCGACATCCAAGCCGCTTGCAATTGCGGCGGCAATGATCCTGCTCGACGAGTGCAGGCTGCGGCTGGATGACCTGGTAGAGACGTGGCTACCGGAACTCGCCGACCGGCGGGTGCTGAAGCGGATCGACGGCCCGCTGGACGATACCGTGCCAGCGCGGCGGCCGATCACCGTACGGGACCTGCTGACTTCCACGTTCGGGCTCGGCATGGATATTACGTCGCTGGGCACTCCGATCATGAACGCAATCTTCGAGAAGGGGCTCACGCCCGATTTACCGGTGCCGATGCCCGAGCCTGATGAGTGGATGCGCCGCCTTGGCGAGCTTCCGCTGATGCACCAGCCCGGAGAGCGCTGGCAATACCACATCAGTAACGATCTACTTGGCGTGCTCGTCGCCAGGGTCACGGGCCAGTCGTTTGAGACGTTCCTGCGCGAACGCATCTTCGCCCCCCTAGGCATGAAGGACACCGGTTTCCACGTGCCCGCCAACAAGATTGACCGGTTGCCGACCCTCTACGCCCCCGACACGCAGACCGGAGAGTTCATCGTGTGGGACGAGGCCAAGGGAGGACGCTGGAGCCAGCCTCCGGCGTTCCAGGGCGGCGGCGGTGGGCTGGTCTCCACCGTCGACGACTACAACGCGTATTTACGGATGCTGCTGAATCATGGGATGCACGAAAGCGAACGGATCCTGTCCCGGCCCGCCGTCCAACTGATGACCACCAACCGTCTCACGCCCGAGCAGCAAGCCGCTCGAAACGCCATGGCCACCAACAACGTCCATGTGTCATTCGGCCAAGGGCAGCATGGCGGCTGGGGCTTCGGGATGGCGGTACGCACCTACCGTGGCGACTACGCGCCCATCGGCCAGTTCGGCTGGGACGGCGGAAGCGGCACCACGACCTACGCCGACCCGGACAACCAGCTCACCGGAATCCTGCTTACCCAGGTCGGGCTGTCAGTCCCGAATTCGGCACGGCTTATCCACGACTTCTGGACCATGGTCTACCAGGCAATCGAAGACTGACACCTAGCCCGCGGTTCGTTTAAAAAAAGGCCGGTGAATTTCATCGACCTTATTGGGACAGAATCAGGACGTGACGCGGAGTTGGTTGGACGGAGTGGAAGCGGGCATGGCCGCAAGGCTTCTGTTGCAAAGTTTTCTACATATGAAGATACACTCTAGAAAACAGGATCTATGAGAATCAGGCATGAGATATTTTAAAGGAAAACAATTCAAGAAAGATATTATTTTAGTAGCTGTCGGCTACTACTGCCGTTTTTCTTTAAGTTATCGCGATGTTTCTGATATCCTGAAAGAACGTGGTATTTCAGTTCACCCAGCAACCATCATGCGATGGGTTCATGAATATGGCAATCTCATCTATCAAATTTGGAAAATGAAAAATAAATCTGCACGCTTATCTTGACATTTGGATGAGACTTATATCAAAGTTAAGGGAGAGTGGCGTTACCTCTATCGTGCAATTGATAAAGATGGACACACATTAGATATTCAACTTCGTAAAAAACGAGATCATCAAGCTGCCTATGCCTTCATGAAAAGATTAGTAAAACATTTTGGAGAACCAACGGTTCTCATTACAGACAAAGCGCCAGCATTACTTTGCGCATTTAACAAATTAAGAAAACAAGGATTTTATCAAACTACAATCCATTGTGCAATCAAGCATTTAAACAATCTTATTGAACAGGATCATAGGCATGTAAAGAGACGTTTTGCCAAATCCGCAGGATTTCAAAATCTTCGTCATGTTTCACGTACGATAAAAGGTATTGAAACCATTCATGCTCTATATAAACAAAGGCGAAGTCTTCAAAGAGACTTCGCCTTTTCAACGTACAATGAACTTCAACAATTACTAGCTACTTCTTAAACATTACTCCTCATTTACCAACCTGTTTATGCTTTTTTCAAACTTTGCAACAGAATCCATTGCCCTTTCACTTTAATATAAGTTTCATCGACTCTCCATGAATCATTTGTTGTTTTAAGATGATGTCGTACTTTCTCTTCTAATTGAGGTCCATATTGGTGAACCCATCGTATAATCGTTATGTGAGCTATGGATAAGCCTCGTTCCTCCATTTACGGAAGCTCAAATTGTACCGTAGGTACCACCTGTTAATAAGATGAGTTCCGGCTGATAATGCTTCCATTTGAACAAATTTTCCTTTTCCATATCGATCACACACCTTTTTCTAGAGTAATACTATCAGTATGTCCAAGTTTAGGAGATTACTTGCAAAAGTTTTAGAGTTTTTGCACCAGAACCGTTCATTCCGTAGGTGGGCTTTATCTTTTCTTGTATTTTGTGAACTAACAATCTGGTGTATATAGACGACTCTGTGTTATAGGCTGTGTTTACATCTATAACAAAGGGGTAATACGAATAGATTCGTATTAAATGAAAATGGTTCAAGTCGGAGGAAGCCACCTTAGGGTGTCTTTTCTTTATTTTCTAAAGGACCTGCTTGCTTCTGCTAAAAAAAACAATCAGAAAAGACACTCATAAGAGTGTTTTTTCTTTATGAAAAACCCCCACACAATGCGCAAGGAAAAGTGTAAGCCTTTCAGTTGGATGAATACCATCAAAATAATGCATTTATTCTTTACTAGCAAAAGACCATCTATTTCCGTAGATGGTCTCTGCCTCTTCAGCTTTATTGTACATATTTAAATTATACTGCTAATCGCATACTATATTGTTATGCAATTATGCATTAATTCTATTTTTAATATAGTAATAGTGAAAAATATCTATACTAAACTTTGGGAATATTTTGCATAAACATTATCAATTTACTGTATATTCTGTCAATGTTAAGCTATAAGTGTAATATATATCTGTTTGAACCATGTCCCCTAATACAAGGTTTGAATAGTCATCTCAATACGCGAGAAAAAACAAAGAAAAGGCACCTTAGGGTGTCTTTTCTTTGTTTTCTAAGGACCTGCTCATATATTATTTAAAAGCATAAAGTAATGTGAATCCGTTAAAATACATGAGTGACCCCTTGTTTTCTCCTCTTATCTAAAGGAGGAACTATTATGGGCTTTGGTGGTAGTTGTGACGGCGGCTTTGCTGGAGGATTTGCTTTATTAGTTGTATTATTTATTTTATTAATCATAGTTGGAGCTGCTTGCTTCTGCTAAAAAACAATCAGAAAAGACATTCTTATATGGGTTCTGGTGCAAAAAGATAATGAAGAGTAAAAAGAATGAGTCATTCCTAACGGAATGACTGTTTATGCGGTAAGACCAAAGAGAATATTAATCAGTTGTATCTGCTTTTGGACAGACTTTCCCCCATGGAAAATCTGTCCTTTTCTTATCATATGCATAGCTTCTATTCCAACAAGTGTTTTGGTTACTGTGTGAAAAGATTGAAATCCTAGCATATACTGGACTCGTTTTTTGATAAATCGGTGGTCTTGTTCCACTATGTTATTGAGATATTTCACTTGCCTTAGTTGGATGCCTAATGGCATCTTTTTTTCTTTTCTCAATTCTTCAACTGCTATAGGATAAGCTGGATTCTTATCGACTGTCACGACACGAGGCTCAGAAATATGAAAAGACTGCAAAGCTTTCTTGAAGAATCGCTTTGCAGCCTTGTGGTTTCTTGCTTTGCTTAGGTAAAAATCGATGGTATTTCCTTTTGAATCGACAGCACGATACAGGTACATCCATTGACTTTTCACTTTGATATATGTTTCATCGGCTCTCCAAGAGTCTTTGGCTTGCTTGAGATGACGACGGATTCTTTTGTCTAATTCAGGACCATACTGATGAACCCAACGCATAATCGTTGTATGAGCAACGGATAAGCCCCGTTCCACCATCATTTCCACCAAATCACGAAAGCTCAAGTTGTACCGTAGGTACCATCTTACTGTTTGCAAAATAATATCATGATGATAATGCTTCTACTTGAATAAATTTCGTTTTTCCATACTGATTACGCACCTTTTTTAGAGTAATAGTATCACTCTGTCCAAGATTTAGAGATTACTTGCAATTATCTTGAAGTTTTCGCACCAGAACCTTCATGGTCATTACCTCTTTTTTACTCTTTATAGGAGAAGTGAATGAAGTCCTTTCTGATCCTTCGCTACGTGTATGATTTATCAAGTAATTTTTACACATTGTGTAGTATTTGCATATGGTTACTTTTAATATAAGGGATATAAAGGTAGTCTGTAAATAATTTGTAGAAATTTGTAGAAAAATTTTTATAATTACAAATGAAAATGTTTCCAAATGTAAATTCTATCTTGTTTTTTTTATTTTCATTCTTTAATTTATTTAGTAGGAGTGAACAGACGCTCCAATTTTTTAATGGAACAGGCTAAAGGAAATAGAAGATAAAATGGAGTGTAATGTGTGAACATCCGTACACTTTTCCGCTAATTTTCCCCTAAATCTTAAGGAAAGTGAATAAGCGGTTGTTTCATATTACGTGGTTACCATACCAATACAAGTGATACAAAACTCCTTTTCGTTTTGCAAAAGAAATATTTGTGAGTTCTATGTAAATGCCCTTAATATATATCACTAGATTGATAGAGCCTCATCCAAATTATTTTCCTTTCCCCTGTTTTGTCTTGCACCCTACAGCCAACATAAACTGGGTTCATGACTTAAAAGTAAGCTATGTTATATATGATAGATTTGTTAGAAATAACTAAGAAGTATTGGAGGGTTTCCCTTTAGAATATCGCATTTGTGATTCTCCCTGTTCTGTTTTGGAAAAAATATTTTAATTTCAAAAAATAAATTATCCCCAGAAAATATCGAATATATAGGCAACACGAACAGGAGTTTATAAAGAAACTGTATTGGTAACAATACAGTTGTTTCATTTTAAAATGATTTTTAGAGAAAGATAGTTTAGCAAGATGTGACAAGATTAAAAAAATTAGAGTTTTTTAGGAGGATTATATGAAATAGGGGTACAGCCGAGATACGCGTAAAAATAGGTCATAGTCTTACTTTTATTTCCAATACGATTTAAAATCAGTTTTTTTTATCTATTATTTCTTTGTAAAAATCCTTGGTACCTCTAATATTTCATTGTTTAACTTATTATCATACACCCTAATCATAAGATTGAAATTAAGTATTTTCAGTAAGCAACCAATGGATGATTAGGGTTAACCCATAATAAACAAAGACAGATTCTTTATTGTAAATAGATAATAAAAAAGAATTGTAAGATATTTTTGGAGTTTGCTATATTATTCTAGATTTTTCTGTTTTCCACCCTGAAAGTTTTTATCGTTACTATTCGTAACAATAAAAACTTTCAGGGTGGAATGACAAGTCACAATTTTATGGATGCAGGAGGCTACATACATATGGGTACGATGCGAAAAATTTTGATGCAAGCGATGATGCTTGTAGTCATGGTTATGATGAGCGTGGTGTTTAGTAAAGAAGTAGGTGCGGAAACAGAGCATATTGATTGGATTGAAAGCGTTCATGTGACGCCAAAAGAGGTGCTTTTTGGTAAAGAAATCAACGTTCAAATTCGTGTGGAGGTAAATGAAGAAATCGTAAAACCAAAAAAAGGTGAAGTACTTCAGGTAGAATATAGTCTTCCTTATTTAAATGAAGAGGAAGAAGAACAATATCAAATTACATACTTAAACTATAATGAACAAACCAAAAGATTTGAGGCTATTTATAGAAGTGAATTCAATTATGAACAAATCGGTACGTGGAAAATTCATAGGATTTCTCCTTGGTATAAATCATTAGTGGCATATAATTCTAATGTATATGAAGAAATCGAGCTTGCAGATAATGAGAGTTTTGAAGATTTAAGTGATGGTGACATTACACTTCAAGCTCCTCCAGTTGGTTGGAATTATATAGAGTTGAATGGGACAAGCCATTGGTATTATGTTTATGCTGAAACATTAGAACTTGCTACTGGTTGGCTGTACGAAGGCGGCAAATGGTATTACTTAGATGAATATACAGGGCAAATGCAAACGGGCTGGACGCTAGTCGATGAAAAGTGGTACTACCTTCAAGATAACGGTGAGATGTTGATCGGTTGGAAACTGATAAATGAGAAATGGTATTACTTAAAAGACAATGGAGAGAGAGCATTAGGATGGACAAGGATAGATGGAAAACGTTATTACTTTAAAGACAACGGTGAAATGGCAATAGGTTGGATAGATGATGGAATAGGTTGGAATTACCTAGAGAATAACGGAGAAGCAAAAACAGGCTGGTTATATGAAAATGGAAAGTGGTATTATCTAAATCAAAATGGATCGATGGCTACTGGCTGGCTAAAGAAAGGGAAAAGTTGGTATTATCTAAATCAAAATGGATCGATGGCTACTGGCTGGCTAAAGAAAGGGAAAAGTTGGTATTATCTAAATCAAAATGGATCGATGGCTACTGGCTGGCTAAAAGAAGGAAACAGTTGGTATTATCTAAATCAAAATGGGTTGATGGCTACTGGCAAATTGTTTATTGATAAAAAACGGTATGAATTTGCAGATAATGGAGTCATGATTGCTAGTTAATAAGTCTTACCATGTTGAAAATACAATTGTAAGTTCAGAGATAAATTAGATATATTTTAACCGGTTTCTTGCATGCTGTGGAACCGGTTATTTGTTTTACTAATATCTATTAGTTTACATTCAATACCCCAAATTCATTGACTGCACAGCAAATCTCCGGTAATAATATCAATAAATGCTGTAGTGCAGCATGCCCATCAACTTAAGAAAACAAATCCACCCCAAAACGAAAAAAGTGAACTTAATTATCATGAATAAATGTGGCGTGAAAAATGTTGTTATGGGCATATTTTGAAATCTTAGAGAGAATAAAAAAAGATATTGTTATATTCTTAAATCTGTAATATAATGAATTTATAGAATTCTTAATATTCAGAAATTTAAAGAGGAGGGAATAATATGACAATCGCAATGGCAGTTTTAAAATTTGTAGGTGGAGTACTTCCATTCGTACAAGAGCTTTTAAAAGCATTTATGTAAGTTTATTATTCCGCAATTATATATAAAAATTATCATACAAATGATCTGTATATCAAAGATGAATTGATGAGCAGATCATTTGTGTGAGTCTAAATGGTAAAAAGGCTTATTTTCTTCACAAGAATTGAGTCTTTTTATATTATTTCTTGTGGAAAATATAAAAATTTACTTCTTCTCAAAATACATGGTCAGAATGGCAGTGATTTACATATATTTGAGAATTGTATTTAGTGATAACATGAAATTCATTTTATTATAGTTAATTAAAAAATACTACCTGACCATTGCATGGAGAAATTCAGCAGGTATTGGTATGTCGCCAAGCCGAACATACCAAAAACGAGGATTTAGGTAGCACGACTTGGACTAGCAATTGTACTTACCAACAATCCATAAAGAAATACAAAGATTAAGTGGATTAATTAATGACTTATTTGACCTTTCTAAGTTAGAACTAGGGTAAGAAGATTTTCATCCGAGTTTAACACATATGGATCGTATTCTATTAGAAGTACTCGATTCACATTCTATTTCATTAGAAGAAAAACAAATTCATTTACAATTCCGAGTTTCTGATACATTGCCTAAGCTCTGGATTATGCCTTGTAAGATAGCACGGGTGATCAGTAACTTGTTACATAATGCAATTCGATATTCTCCAGTATCTGGAACGATTGAGTTAACTATAGAGGAAAATAAGCAGAAACAGCACGTTCAATTTATTTTGCGTGATGAAGGAGAAGGCATTGCTTATAGTGATCAACTATGCATATTTAAACGTTTTTTTAGAACGGATCCATCAAGAAGTTCACAATCTGGGGGATCTGGACTCGGATTAGCCATTGCACAATCGTTAATTGAAATGCACAAAGGCGAAATTGGTGTACGAGATCGTTCAGATGGTAAACAAGGGAGTGAATTTTGGTTTACTCTCCCGTTACATCCGAAACGAAATAAGATGATTGCAAGACTTTTGTAACACTTATGAAAGTGAATTGAAAGATTTTTATAATAAGATAAATATATCGAAGGTGATTTTATTTTCATCCGAGGTAAAAAGTATAAGCAATGTACAGTATAATCTTCTGCTTTATAGATTCATCTACCTCAACAGGTGAAATTAAAACAGATGATTTACAATGAATTCGCTCAGATGTGCTAGAAAAATAAGCTTGAGCGCCCCCTTCCCCTTATTTTCAAAATCACTTTGTGAAAATGACATAGAATTCATATTCTATGTCATTTTTCGTGTAATTGGGGTACGACAACATGCCCATCAACTTAAAAATATTAACTACCCCCAAGAGTAAAAAATGCTATCCCTTCTTTATATTCTTACTAAAAGAATAGCGTTTTTTCATTATTTAAATATGATTTCATCTGAATTTAATGGAGATTTCTCCTACAAAAGTAGTGGAATTTTCATTTGAATTTGCTACCTCAGTTGGATTTATCATATTTCAATTTCGATATAATAGTAAATAGGTATATTGGATTTGGAGATACATTACAATGATTATACATACTTCAGATTTAGGATTACAGTAACTACTCAACCCGTAGTTACCAATAAAAAAAGGAATAAGCAGAATGATACAGAACATATACGAAACTCATTTACATGTAAGAGATTTAGAAAAGGCGATAAATTTCTATCAAAATAAGTTAGGGTTAGCATTAGCAAGAAAACTATCCAAAAGAAAAGTGGCTTTCTTTTGGGTAGGAGAAAGTAAAAAGCAAATGCTTGGACTATGGGAAGTACATAATATTGAAGATTTGGAGATGAAACACTTTGCTTTTGGTGTAGATTTAGAATTTCTAAAGACTTCTAAATTGTGGTTAGAGAATCGTGGAATAGAAGTGGTGGGAAGCCAAGGAAAAGGAAATCAAGAGCCAATTGTCCAAAGATGGATGCCAGCTGCAAGTGTATACTTTCTGGATTGTGATGGAAATAAATTAGAGTTTATTTCTATGTTACATGATAATCCAGATGAATTAGAATATGCATCCTATTTAAGTGAATGGGATGCGGAACACCAAGAAAAATAAATGAGATTGTATCTATAAAACGGAAAAAACGTCATCCTTTCTAATCTAGCTTGTTTAGAAAGGATAACGTTTTTTTGTATTTGAGGATATTAATAAAACTTCTTAGATTGAGGGGCATGTAAGGTAACCCCCATTAGGGCAATCCTAAATAAAACAATAATGAGTATCACAATTTTTTTCTTATGTTATCCAAAATAAAATATGTATAATGTTTTATAAAAAACAATTATTTACGACGCCTTCTCTTTGCTTTTTTACGCTGATTTGTATGACTATATTTTTTTATATGAGTACTTCTGTTCTTCTTATAATTAGGTAACTTAGATATAAGAAAAGTAATTGCACAAAAAATGAAAAATATAAGGTTTGCAATCACCCAAAGGTTAATATCATATTCATATAGCTTACTAAAATACTTTTTGTCACGAGTAATATGGCTTACGTTACTGTCAATTGCTTCGAGGGTGTAAGGAATAACCCAAAAGGAACCAATTAATATAACAATTGTTCCAAGAATGAAACTGAGTATATGTTTTATCAAGTTCTATTCTCCTTTAATTATGTTTATTGTATACGTTCATATAGTATATATGGTTCTGGTGCAAAGATTGTATTTATTTGAAAGAGGTATATAAATTTCTATTGGAATCTATTTTTATAAATGGGGTCTCGCCACATCACAATCAAGCTAAGAAAAGCAAATACCCCAAAACGAGAAAATTGGCATCACCAGGTGAAAATGTACAATTTTTTGTTTTGGGGGCGTTATAAAATTCTTAAGTTGATGGGCATGTGTTTAAACCCTTAAGCTCATCGAAATCTACCGGTCTACAAAGCCAAATTCTAAATATAATTTGCAATCGCACCTCATGAACTGACCTAGGATCTCCAATCAGCTAGTTTTCTTTACTTGCTTGGTAAAGCTGCTCTCCAGGAATCTCCTGTAATTTTTCAGTATGAACGAACATGTTCGCTGTTGGCATTTGTACTTGATTCTTATGGAATACAGACATCAGTTCAAACCTTACTTGCCTGGAAGTTTCAAAATACTCTTCAGGTTTAACCAAGCCTACAATACAAAATTCGTACCCAACATATTTAAGGTTTGGATTTAAGTCTGTAATACCAATATATTGAAATGGTTCAACAGCCTCGTCCTCTATCCTATATAGGCTTTGATCCAATTTTTCATTGCAGATAACACTTACTTTTTCTAACAATTCCTTTATTCTTGTAGGATCTTCATGATAACTTACCGTAATCCGTTCAATAACCCGCATCCGGCCTTTATTAAAATTTTGTATCGTTCTAATCTCTCCATGTGGGATGGTAAGGAGTTTTCCCGACCATTCACGAATTTGCATAAAGCGAATACTGATTTCCTCAATGGTACCTGAACTTGTTCCGTTAAAAGTAACAAAATCGCCGACACGAAACTCTTTGTCCGTTAATCTTGCGAACCCTAATATAACATCTTTTAGCAGCTGTTGTGCAGCAAAACCGACGACAACTCCGGCAATCCCTGCACCTGCAAGAATACCTTTTATATCTACAAATTGACTAATTAGATAAATAACAAGGCTGATCAAAATTCCATACCTAAAAATTGATCGAATTACACTTTGAATCGTCTGTTCTACTTCTTCAGCAAAAAAACTTGACTTCCTAAAGAACCAATCAATAATACGGTTTATGACAAAGGAAAAGGTCATGAGAACCAAAGCAAATAGTGTAAATCTTAAAAGTAAAAACTTCCTTACATAATTAAAAAATTCCTCAGTAAAAGTTAATAAATCCATCCATCCACTTCCTTAAAAATGAAAATTTCATGCAAAGCTGATTTATTTTGACACTCCCACCCCTAAAGGGGCAAGCTGACTTAAGTCAGTAGGATTCTTGCTACCAAAAACCAAGTCTATTTCTAGTATGGCTGACGTGCAAGATGAGGGTGTGCCATCACCTCTCATAGGGCAGAACGTATAGTTCCCTATGCTGATTGACTGTTACCATCAATCACAGGTGCATATCGGATATTCATTGCACCAACTCTATCACGATGAGTGCGAAAGCCACATTTGCACTTATATGTACGGTCTTTTGCTTTGCTTCTTTCAGAGCAATATGGCCCTTTAACGGAGCAACTTATTATCACTCAACAGTTCCTTAATCGATCTTTCAATTCAGCTGTTCTTTTCCTTTTCACTATAAAAATCCCCCTTTAGATAATCATATCCAAAGGGGTAAAACGGTGCAACAGCACCCCCTTTAGGGGTGGGAGTGACAAGTTTTCAAGAGATAGTTGAAAACTGCCAGGATATCGCTATCAGTTTTTTTGCTTTGCAATTTAATTGCGAGTTTCCGTGTGGTTGATTTCATCAACAAAAGTCAACTGTAAATCCATGGTATGTGCAGCCATAACACGTATAATTATAACTGAGGTGATGAAATGAAAGAAATCAATATCGCTAAAACTCTTATTGCAAAACGCAGAGAAAAAGGTATTACGCAGGATGAACTAGCAACCTATATTGGTGTTACAAAAGCGTCAGTTTCAAAATGGGAAACAAGCCAAAGTTATCCCAATATTACCTTTCTTCCTCAGTTAGCAATTTATTTTAATATCATTATAGATGAACTAATAGGATATGTGCCCCAAATGACCCAGGATGACATTAAAAAGCTGTATCACAGGCTCGCATCTAACTTTGCTGAAAAGCCATTTGATGAAGTGATGGCAGAATGCAGGACTATCATCAAAAAATACTATTCTTATTTTCCCTTACTACTTCATATGGCGGTGCTATATGCTAACCACCATATGCTAGCGGCGGATTTGGAAAAACGAATAGAAACTCTTGAGGAAGCTGTTAACTTGTGCGTCCAAGTGAAAACAGAAAGTGAAGATGTTTCGCTCGCTAAAGATGCGGTATCGATGGAAGCCATTTGCTACCTTATGTTACAAAAACCGCAGGAGATTCTGGACTTACTTGGTGAAACCATCCGCCCAAAGTCCCCGGATGATGAAATGATAGCACAGGCGTATCAAATGATGGGAAATGTAAAAAAAGCTAATGAGATTATGCAGATCAGCATGTATCAGCACTTAATCTTACTGATCGAAGGAATACTACCTTATTTAATGCTGAATGCTTCGAATATAGAAAAAACAGAGGAACTCTTACAACGTGCTTTTGCTCTTGCAGATGCTTATGAAATAGAAAAGCTGCATCCAAATATGATTATAAAGGTATACTATGCGGCTGCACTGGTATATTGCATGCAAAAAAATCATGAAAAGGCACTCGATATGCTGCAAAAGTATTCGTCTGTCTGTACTATAGATTTTTCCCTATATAACTTGCATGGTGATTCTTATTTTGATGCGATTGATGGGTGGTTTGAGGAGTTTCAGCTTGGATCGAAGACGGTCCGTCACGAAGATACCATCAGCAAAGTATTGTAGATAATCCTGCATTTGCTGCCTTGGTTGACCTGCCGAGGTATAAGAGTATCATTGGCACCTTAAAATTCAAATTAGGAGTGAATGAGCGTGAAAAACCTATTTAAACGGGCATTAAAATTTTCACTTTGTGTGTTGCCAATCGGTATTATTGCTGGAATGCTGATAGGGGATGTATGATGTTGAATCTAAAAATGGGTGACCAGATAGTAGCGCAGATGCCAAAAGAAACATATATTCTAATTTCGGGTACTCAGACTGGCGTTTTATATACCGGCATTTTGGGGTTTATCGGTTATATTTTAGCCGATAAGGTGAATTTGCTGAAGAAGTTGACTTTTACAAAGAGAAGTATTCTAATTACTTTATTAATGAGCATGATAGTTGGTCTATTTTTAGTATTGGATTATTTCACTTTTGCCAAAGTGATTCCCGAAGTTGCGGCAGTTTATACGAAGGATAACTACTCTCTGCTCCATCTGGCAGCATCGGTTATTTACGGAGGAGTAGTAGAAGAAATCATGATGCGATTATTTTTCATGTCATTGACTGCTTTTATTCTATGGAAGCTGTTTGCTCGAAGCAAAGAAAAAGAGAATATTCCAGTATGGGTATTTGTAGTTGCGAATATTGTGTCATCACTTTTGTTTGCAGCAGGACATATTCCAGCAACGATTATGACCTTTGGTGGAATGAATGCCCTTATCTTGATACACTGCTTCTTGCTCAACGGCGTTCCTGGCATGTTTTTTGGTTGGTTGTATCAAAAGTTAGGATTGCAATATGCGATAATCGCATATGCTTTAGCGCATGTTATTACTCAGTTTACATTTGCGTATTTCTTGCTTTAGTAGTAATGAAGTAAGCCAATACTTCATGTGAAGTTTAGTTTACAATTATAGATGATCTAACTATATAATTGAACGTGATTCCCCGATTTCATCCCTAAACGTTACTCATATTTGTAAAGAGAAGTCCTTTCAAAAATCAGTTCTATCAACTCACCTAAAAGTTGAGATAGACTCTCAAATATATGAATGTAAAGCCTTACAACGTGATTGTTGTAAGGTTTATTTGTTATTGTTAAGAAATTGTTAAGAAAAGGTTAAGAAGCATTTAAAATTGCTTTCCTACAATGGAAATATGAGTTTCAGGTTTTTCCCTTCCTTAATATAAACAATTGAATATCTGGATATATGCGATGTGTTTTAAGATTTGAAATTTCAATGATTGGAGGAATTTAAACATGCCGTTTTCGCAGTTTAATATCGATGCTTTTCGATGGATTAATGATCTAGGGAAACAAAACCCGTCTCTAAATCCAATGATGGTTTTTGTTGCCGAATATATGTTATATGCTTTGGTCTTGGGTGTTCTTATATATTGGTTTACCCGAAACAACAAAAATAGAATGATGATTATTCAAGGTGGACTAGCATTCATTGTCGCTGAAATTATTGGGAAGATTGTTGGTCAATTTTATTCGCATCATCAACCATTTGCAGTACTTCCAAATGTTAATCAACTTGTTGAGCATGAAATCGATAATTCATTTCCAAGTGACCATACGATTTTATTTTTTTCTATTTGCGTTTCTATCTGGCTTGTTCGTAAAAAGGAAGGATGGTTATGGCTTATGCTTGCATTCTGTGTAGCTATCTCCCGTATTTGGGTAGGTGTTCACTACCCTATCGATGTTGTTACAGGAGCTCTTGTAGGCATTATTTCAGCCTTATTTGTGTATTGGATAGCACCAAAGCTTTCTTTCATCAAGCGATTATTGGGTCTTTATGAAAGAATGGAGAAACATGTTATCCCGGTAAAAAACAATTCGAAAGACTTTTGATTAAAACGAGTTACAAAATATCAAAAATTAAAAAAGCGGATTATATATTAGGGGTCACTATATCATTTCGGGATAATTGTACGCTAAGGACTACAAAACCTTATCCTGGAAACATCTTTAAAAGATAAATACATGTTCAGAAAGATAAAATCCAAAGATTAATTGAACATTGAATTATGTACACACTTTATGAACGTGATTATAGCTAGAAAACCTTGATATTATTGAATTCTATGCTCTGTTCATAAATATAAGGTTTTCTGAACAAATATCTCTTTACCGTACATTAAAAAAACAGTGAGTTTATACTTCACTGTTTTTTCTATTCTTTCTGTTGTTTCACTTTTTTAACTTTTACCCCACTGGGATCAATATTAAAAGTAATTGTTACTTTGTAATTCGGAGGATTATGAGCATTTACATAAGTATGATATTCAGTTGTGACAAGAAAATTAAAAGTTCCTTTTGGATATCGCTCAACTTTTATAACTTTTGTCTCTGTTAAACTATATTGATGATATGTTCCAAGTTGCTTTCTAATAACTTGACTTGCATATGGGGCCAATAAAGTATTATAAAAATCCTTATTACACACATTGGTTGCTTTCCCTTTCAATGGAGATATAAAGAAAAATGTTATTATAATTCCATAAAATATTATGGATAATTTATGTTTTTGCATAAAGTTCTCTCCAACCTATGTTACTGGATAAGGGTTAGGATATGCTGAAAAATAGTAATTATTCATTTTAATTTAGCGTACAGGAAACGATTTAAATTTGTCCAATTTGTGTCTAAACGTACAATTTTCCGGAAATGATATAGTGACCCCATGCCCATCAACTTAAGAACAGAAACAAAATGAACTTTCGTTCATCAGGATTAAAATATCCTTAAAGTAGAGGTACACTCTTAAAAATGCACATGCCAAATAAACCTAGATAGGCATCATTTTAAAAAATTATGCAGCTTTCTTTTGTCTTCTCAAACCACTATACTCATATACAATGCCCAGAATATCAAAGACTGTCTTCTTCTCATACCGGTGAGATTTCCGGCCGTTTTTTTGTAAGAGATTAAAAAGTTGGAGAAAAACCTTTGTTATTTCTTGAGTACTTTTTTGTAGGGCTTCATACACCAAATACAGATGATCTTGAATCATGTAAATAGCTTTATATTCACTTAATTCTTTTTGCTTTTTCTGTAGTAACAGTTGTCTTATTTTGAACATAGTTGAAGAACAAAGAAAAATAGCGATTAATTGGCCGTAAAGATGACATTCTAGACGTTCCCGCTTAACATTGTGGCAACGATTGATACCAAAAAGAGATTTCCATGTTTTAAATACAATCTCTATTTGCCAACGTAGAGAGTAGATATCATGAATATGTTCCATCGGAACAACTTCCCATGGAATGTTGGTAATATAAACATTGATTTCTGTTAGACGTTTACTTTTTTCAGAGTATGTAACTCCTTTTTTCTTTTCAACATAAGTTTGTTGTTTCCTACGTTTATGAATTTGAGTTGATGTGAGTCTATATATTACAACTCGTGAGGGTAATTTTTGTTGTCCAATATAGGCATTCTGAATTTCATAAGTATCTCCTGGCTTTATCTGATGCATAATATCTTCAAGGTTAAGCAAAACATATAAAGATTGCTTTTTTACTGCCCCATTCCGAAAAAATTTGGGTGATTCATTTTTTACATATACGCTATTATTTAATTTCAACCGTGAAACATAGAATACTCCCCGTTGATCCATCTGATCTAAATCTTTTAGAGAAAAGTATCCTAAATCTCGTATACATAAATCTCCTGGGCGTAAGGTATCCAAACACTCTGTACCAAAGGTTTTATCATTGTTTTTACCTGGTTCCATTTGAAAATTGAGGAATTTTCCACTATGTAAATCATACTCTAGCTGAATCTTAATACCAGCTGTTTGTGCACATCCTCCTGAACCAGGATAAATAGGGGCCAAATGATTGGGTACTTGAAAAATAGTAGCAGAGGTGTATTAGTTTGAGATTTGAGACGAATCGTTTAATTTGCTTTTGATTAAAAGGGAAAATACACGTTGTAGAAATAAAACAGCGCATCGGTTAAAACGTTGATTAAGTCCTTCTGGACTCATAAGTGTAGCTGTATTTGCATAAAGCTGACTACATAATCGAGTAAGAGAATCGCTTGCTACCTGTTGACTAATCCAGATACATAAAGCAGCCAAATCTCGTGCGCCATACTTACTTTTACGTTTTACAAAACCTGTCTCTTGTGCGAGTTGTTGAAGAATATGTGGAGATAGATATCGCTGTAGTTCTTCAGCGAACAAATGAAACTCATCCTGAATCGATAGATTCATACAAAAACGCCATCCTTTCTGTATATTTCTACAAAAAGAATAACGTCTTTTTTACTTAATGGATAGTGCAAAACTTTAGCTTTATGGCGATGTGACGTTACCTCATAAAGTCGTTTGATAACTTTATATATTTACATGATTTTCGTTAGCGGAAGTTAATTTCATTTTTAGCTTTCTGAATAATATCTGTTATAAATGGCGCTTTTTCATTTGTGTATGCGACTCTATCATGATGATGTTTTTCAGCTAATTTTTGTTTTAATTGATAATACTGTTGGAGTGTATCAGGATGGTTTTTTAGATAATCTCTAAATAAGATATTACTGTTCCATTCTTCACTCCCTAGTTCATAAACGTGCAAATGATGTGTTCCCGCTCTCCATAATCCCTTTCTAAAAAATCTTCTGTTTGGAAACTCTTTATGAAACACATATTCATATGCAATCTTTTTTAAAGGTTCAATAAACTCATCTACTTCTTTTAAATTATGAACTCCAATCATAATATCTAATATTGGTTTAGCTCCTAATCCTTCAACAGATGTACTTCCAATATGTTCAATTGTAATAGCTTTATCTCCCATTATACCTTTTAGAAGCCTTTGTTCTTCTTTAAATTATAGTGCCCAATCTGGTGTATACTCCTCAATAACAACTGGTCTTTCCATATTCCTAATCCCCCTTATGTATTTTGCGCTTGAACATAATATCAAATTTATATGAGCAAAGCTACTTCAAATCAATAGAATTTTCATTATGGGGGGATTTTGATTCTTTAGGTTGATGGGCATGGGGTCTCGCCAACAAAACGCGAATTTCGTACGCTAAGGAATTTTTCAGTTAAAGAACTTGGTTCTACTGTACGTTAAGAAGGTTCCATAAACGATTTTTAATGTTTGTTATGGTACTTTGTTTTTGGTAATGAGTTTTAGAACTGGTTTTTGAGCGTATTTCTGTCAGTTACATTAAAAATACATAAAGCCCCATAAACGGTCGTTTTTGGTATCTTTTTATAAAGAGAAAAGGGATATTTATAAAAATATAGATAAGAAATTGTGAAAAGGTGTACTTAAAGTAACGAGGTATAATAATTAAAAAACTGTTTTAAATTTTCTTTATTTATCTAGTAATCTTTGGTAATATTTAATTTAGCGATGTAAAGAAAGGGGAATCTATATTACACATGTGGAATATCTTGAAATGATTATTTAATTGGATAGAGACAGTTGCGGTCCTTGATTCTTAAGGATGCGTTTATTTGTCTATCTAAAATCATTCAAGGGATACATGGTGTGGACAATTAAATTCCCATTACCAAGCAGATACCTTTGTATATCTGCTTTTATTTATGGGCAAAAATACATCTCTATTGACACAATCATAGCGTCCCTAAATCGGGGGAGTTTTAATGAAAAATCAGTACGAAAACGAAGAAATGCTAACAGGAGGTAATGTCTCAAACGTATATCGTTCGGGAGATACTGTTCGACGAGAATTAAAGCCAGACAGTACCAAAATCCACAAGCTATTAAAGCATTTGGAAAACAAAGGTTTCAGTTATGCACCAAAGTTTTTAGGTATTGATGAAAAAGGTAGAGAGATATTATCATTTATTGAAGGAGAAGCTGGCAATTATCCTTTAAAAGAATACCTGTGGTCTAATGATGTTTTAAAAGAAATAGCGAAGATGCTCCGACTTTATCATGATTCTGTGAGTGATTTTTCAATTGAAAAAAGTTGGCAATCAATAGATAACACACCCCAATCATTTGAGGTACTATGCCATAATGATTTTGCAATATATAACCTTATTTTTAATCATAAAAGACCAGTAGGTATTATTGATTTTGATGTTGCTGGTCCCGGTCCAAGACTTTGGGACATAGCCTATACTCTTTACACTTGTATTCCCTTAAGTAGAGTTTATTATTCTGAAACAGGTGAAGGAGTTTATTATAATTCATTACAGCATGCCGACCTTATAAAAAAAAGGGTTAAATTGTTTTTTGAATCATACGGTGAGGAAATAGAAGAAGATTATTTGGAAATGGTATTGCTACGATTAGAAGGATTATGTAAAACCATTAAAAGAAAAGCCAGTGAAGGTGACATTTCTTTTCAAAAGATGATAGATGAAGGGCACATTGAACATTATCAAAACGATATTAAATTTATTCGTGAACATGGAAAAGAGTGGATTTAGGGGGAAGATTTCGTTGAACTAACCTTGAGTTTTAGCTTAACAAGCCAAATTAAAAAGTCGGTTCCTTAGCATTTAGGAATCGACTTTTTTAGGTTGCAATTTGCTTAGCGTACGAAATTCGCGTTTGAGTTGAATTTGTACATAACTTGTTTGGAATTGCATCATAATCTGGAATTGAACAGACTGTGTAGGTATTATGTCTCTATTAAATGATTTTTGCACCAGACCCCTTTTGTCTACTTCAGTTATAAAAACACTAAAAAAATTTACTAAATCTTTTAAGGTAATACAAAAGTTATTTTTATCCAAAATCTAGTTATCGTTGCGCACAATAAAATGATTCAATAAATTCACTGTAGAATAAATATCTTTGATATCAACCATTTCAAAAGGTGTATGTGTATAGCGAGTTGGAATACCAATAAGTGCTGAAGGAATACCGCTATCAAAAAAAGCTACTCCGTCAGAACCATAATTACTATAAATACCAATTTGGTAAGGGATATTATATTCTTTAGATACATCCTCTAAACCCCATGTTATTTTAGTATCATAATGAATAGCTCCATCCTTATAAACTAACGTCGGCCCACCGCCTAATCTAGTAGGATAGTTTTGTTCATTTACAGTTGGTATATCTCCCACTAAACCGCTATCTAGAGATATTACCAGATCGAAGTTCATCCTTGAACCTAAAGCAGACGCGCCATGTGCTTTATTCTCTTCCTGTACTGTAGCTCCATACCATACTTCATAATTTAATTTGGAAACGTCTATTTTCTTCATAAGGATATCCATAACAAGGAGCCCAATTCGATCGTCAAATGCTTTTCCTATAAGCTTATTTCCGACTTGAGTTAATTCCCTTGTCCATACTACGCTAGAGCCAATATGGACTCCTAATTTTTCTACTTCTTCTTTACTATTAATCCCCATATCTATGAATAGACTATTAAAATTTAAATTTCCAGATCTTTGCTGTTCAGTAAGGACATGACCAGTAGATGTAGCAAAAACTCCTGTTGCTATCTTCCCTGTTCTACTTATTACTTGAGCTAGTTGCCCTATCATATGTAAATGGTTAGGACCAGATCTATGTGCTTCTTGCACTGGATCAATTAATAAAAAGCCATCAGAGGTAATATACCTTACAATAAATCCAATTTCATCCATGTGTGCTTGAATTAATAATTTAGGACCTTTTCCACCAATTTTACAAATTAAATTTCCCACTTTATCGTTAAAGCATTCTTCGGAGTTATTTATCCAATGTTTCTTTAACCAATCACTGACTATATATTCATGACCAGCTGGACCAGGTAAATTTACTAATTCTTCTAGTGTTTTAGAAATACTTTTCTCAATTACAAGTTCATCTACATTTAACATTATTAAATCCCCCTATATTTTAATCAATTCATATGGGACACTGACTAGCTTTATTTTACGTACCATGGATCTTATCTCAATAGATTAGAATCTATTAGTACAAATCTCATAATTCTTGTTATGACAGGGTTTATATCCTTACCGTTGTAAATTGCCTACTCCTAAAAGAGTATTATTTCACATGTAGAAACGAAAGTTACACAAGTAATTTTGATTAACTCGATGGATATATAGTAGTCCCCCTTAAATAATAAACAACAGTACAATCAAAATGCCATTTTATGTAATTTTCTAGAAGTTAAGTTCTTATAAAATTAATTTGAGAAATATAATTATTAAAATGATAAATGGACAAAATCAATGAAATAGAAATGTAAAGGAATATAAAGAATTATCTATCTAATTAAATATAAAACAGCAAAACTAATTTTAAAGGTGTATCTTTCGTAATAAGTTGAAACATATATTTAAAATATAGTTTAACGGTTTTGAAAAAAGTTGTATTACGGATATGTTTATCTAAAGAAGGGGGGATTAACTTGAGAAAATTTGAGCCAAGCTCAAGATATTGAGCTCGGCCCTTAGGGGTGTATTTTCTTAGTGAAGGTAATTCATATTATCACCTCCTTTAATGGATATTTGGAGAACAGAAATTTAAAACACATAATAAATTAACTAATATTGTTAGGAAAAAGAAACTGGCAACAACTCAATACCTCTTGAAGTAGCTGTGACCCTACGTGTTGGGCGTCTCAATAATCGTAAACGACTCGACTCTTCTAAAAGACATAAAATCAATTCTTTAATTGCTAATTTACCAAAAAAAGTTCCTACACATGTATGTGGTCCCCAACCAAACCCCAGATGTGGATTTTTTGAACGGTCAAGAATTATACTATCAGGTTCAGGAAACACTTCCGGATCTCTATTGGCTGCAGCAAACAGTACTACAATTACATCACCTTTCTGAATTGTAGTATCTCTAATTTTTGTCGTTTTGGCAGCTATGCGACCCGTTCCTTGTGCTGGTCCATCAAAACGAATTAATTCATCCACCCCAGTGTCAATTAAAGATTTATCATTTAATTTATCAAATACTTCTGGGTGTTCTAATAGAGCAAGTACGACATTACCAAATACAGCATATAAAGATCCAAAACTTGCATTGAACATCGTACCAGTTGTATTACGAATGTAATGCTCAGGAACATTTGTGTTTTGAGCATGCTTTCTAATGTATGAAACAATTCCTGGCCTATCTTCAGCAGCAAACCACTCACCAACAAGAGCATTGAGTTTTTCGCGTGCTTGATTACCTGGTTCAATATTCTCAGGTCTTAGTCCTGAATCCATTTGTCGAGTAATAGCTTCCGATATTTCAAGAAAAGAATCCAAGTTTGGCTCATCAACACCAAGTGTAATTGCTGTCATACTTAATGCTAGGGGAGCGGAAACCTCTCTCATAAAATCAAATTCATTTATTGATTTGTGTTTTTTAAAAATATCTTTAATTAATACATGTATTTTCTCTCGAACATTATTAATATCCTGTGAATTAAAAGCTCTCGTTAATAGATTACGCAAAGGTATATTGTCAGGTGGATCCAAAGATTGAACAGTATGACGTACATCTGGAATTTCCACTCCAACTCGTCTTCTATCAGTTGTAAACACTTCATGATTACGTAGCACTTCTTTACAATCATCGTATCTTGTTAATACCCATGATTTCATTCCTTCATGCCAATAAACGGGAGCGTTCTCTCTTAACTTTTTATAAATAGGATATGGATTCAATAATGTTTCAGGATCGAGAGGATCATATTTAAGTTCTATTTTTTGTAACATAATCGTCTCCTTTCACAA
>Ga0102589_1002224_pt1 | contig 23215 bp, 19 predicted proteins | sample AraplaMF_Col_mLB_FD_76858 | JGI IMG/M metagenome (GOLD analysis project Ga0102589, IMG submission 76858) | Arabidopsis root microbial communities from the University of North Carolina, USA - plate scrape MF_Col_mLB | ecosystem: Host-associated > Plants > Roots > Endosphere | place: USA... | reverse complement strand
GCCATTGTTGTTGTCATAAAACCATATTTCCTACATCAAAGCTAAAAAATAGTTATTTTTCTCCAATGAAGGAATGGGAAATGCTTTACATGAAGCTTGCCATATTCGGATTTATAGCTATGTAATGTGGCATCCAGCAATCTGAATTCTCAGTACCAATTTCATGACCATTTGAATTTTCTCTTTTTATTTATGTCTTTTGAAGCCAAAACTCACCATATGAGCTATTACAAAGGAGATAACAGTAGCAATAATAATCTTTATGTAAAAGAACAAACGGATCAAGTCAATTTGACATTGATTAAAGTCTTATATACAAATAAACAAGTATACCTTACATATTATAAGAATGGAAATCGTATAACTGAGACAGAATTCATACAATTTGTTGATTCTCTTGGGGAATTTGTTTGTTTTTATCGATGAGGTATTTGAATTAAAAAATAAAATGAGGTTAAGCGAGCTAATCGATGTTCGATTGGCTTAGTTCCTGAAGAATTCGTGTACAGGAATCATTTATTTGGGTGGAGGTACATTCGTATACAATTTTAGAGTATACACGTTACGTGACGATTCAAAGAGAACCATTAAGCTAAAAGAGGGAGAGTCATTTGAACAGGAGCTTCAACGAGTAGATATTCAAGAAACTCTAATAAAAAGCCACCTGCTTCATACAAGTGGCTTTTTTCTACTTAATTCTCTCAAATATTATCTTTAATAACTTCATTGAATTCTTCTACTTCTTTTCGAATACTAATGGTTGGTCCCCAAGAATCAATAAGGTTGATAGCTTTTCGGTTAGATTGTAAAGCTTCTATATGCTCTCCCTTTCGTAATAGCAATTGGGCCATCCCATAGTGGTAGTATATTAGTTCAATTTGGTTAGCTTTATCTTTATGATAAAGAAGACTATTAAAGCATTTTTCTGCTTCCTTAAGCTTATCACAAGTGACATAAGCTATCCCTAAATTGAAGTAAGCTTCAATGGTCTTTTCTCCTCCGTATATTAAACTGATTTCATTAGCTTCTTCATATAATCGGATTGCTGCTTCATAATTTTTATAAACCATACATAAATCACCGCGCACTAATGAAATTCTATGTTGAATAACAGGTGTAGTGGAGATCTCCCTAACTTCTTCAAGAATACATTCTGCTTTGTTAGGGTTATTCTTCTTTAACAAGAGCCTTGCTTTTAAGGCAAGTCCCCAAGCTTTCAAATCGTAAACATCAGACCTGTCTGAGCTTAACTGATCTAGTGCCTTTAAACCGGAATCTATTTGTAGTAAGGAATCCTCTAGGTTATTGACTTCCATCAGTGCCCACCCCAATGTGTCGATTCGCAAGAATGCTTCATGGGTATGTTTTCTGAGTTGTTTTGCATAGTCAGCAGCTATTTTCCCATATTTAATCCTTAAAGGTAAATTAATTCGACTCAGAAAATGGCTTATACGAATCACAAGTTCAATTAAAAGCTCTTTTTGGTCGGATTCTTTTGCCCATTTTATAACTTTGAGTACATTTGGCCATTCTTTCTTAATTTCCTCTAGATCACGACCAAGTAAATAGCTCCAATAAATAGAATCTGGAAGATCCCGTTTCAAGTAGTTATCTAAATAATGGATATAGTATTGACTCCAACGCTTACGTGCTACATGTTCAAATTGTTTATCTTCTAACAATCGTTGTTTCCCATACGTTACTACGGTTTGATGCCCGAGATAATGAATTTTCCCTTCTATACGTTCTCCTTGGATAAGTGCGAATAGTTTCATTTGATCAACAGCATAATGGAATTTTCGAGCGTCTAATCCAGCCACTGTTGCCCAACTTTTCTCGTCAGGAGGTTTACTAAAAAAGCTTAACACTTTCCAAAGATGTAAAGTATTTTCATCACATTTTTCCCATGTGCGTCTGAAAAGAAAATCAAATAACTCCAACAGTGAGTAACCGGCTTTTTCTAGTTCCTGAATAAGTTGCTGAGCAGGAATGTCATCATCTGCAATGTAAGCTATACTAAGGGTGATAGCTTTAGGATTTCCAGCAGTAGCTGAAATTAGTTGTTCACGAATTTCAAGAGGGCTATTTAATAACTGTTCCATTTGTTCTTGTTTATTTGAGGAATTAGACATTTTCATATGTTGTTTTACTTCGTAAGAAAGATAGTTAAGAGCATCGTCCTTTTCCAGTCCCTTTAGTTGAACGGTTACCATATCTCTAAAGTTGTTTCTATATTTTTGTTGTAGATTCTCGCGAGATGTGAGTAATACTTTAACGCCTTGTGGAAGATTAGTAATAAATTCATAAATTTCACTTTCAGCTGTATCGATGCTATCAATAACAAGCAATACAGTTTTTTCTTTTGCATAAGTAGCCAATGCATTGCGAACCACAAAACGTTTCTCATCAATAGATCGGTTGATTTGCTCTATCCGCCCAAGTTGGTAAGCAATTGTATTTAGAAAATCACTAAAGGTTAGTCCCTTCCAGTCAGCACTAAACCATATTATAGAATTGAGGCTTGGCCAATCCATCTCAAGGCTTTCTGTTTCCTTATAATTTTCCTGAATACATGCATATGCTACTTCAAGAGCAAGAGTTGTTTTTCCAATACCAGCCCATCCGGAAATTAAACATAATGGAGAAGGAGAAATTACCCAATGACGAATTGCCTCTAAGTCAAAGTGTCTTCCGATAAAAACTCCTGACCAGCGTGTTGGTAAGTTATGTACTGTAAAATGTTCCTTTGGAGTAACATCTTCAGTTTGAAGTTTATTATGAAATATTTTTTTTACTACTTCCTCAATCTCTTTATTAAGAGGTGCACCAAATGAGTTGTCTGCTCCTAATATTTTTGCCTTTTCCAGACACGAAGACACCCAAGCAGGTAAAGCAGGTTTAAGAATGGGTATAGAAGTTGTTTCCATCAGTTCTGAGAACCAACTTGTATCTAAATCCGTTTTTTTTAGTATTATCCATATGATGCCGAAGAGCTTTCCATCGTCAATACGACCAGGAATATATTTTAATCCCATCTGACCTATCCAACTTTTAATTGTATTGGGAGATACACCTAATTCATTTGCGATATTAGCTATATAAGATTGTCCTAGTGAGCTATTTTCGCCCTTTTTCCTTTTAATCTTATAATCAGGGTGAAGTTTTAATTCTTTAACACCTAAAGATAACAGCTCCGCAAACTTCTTCCGATCTTCAATTTCAGCCATAAGAATCTTACACCTCCTATTAGCTTTATTTTAACGCTATATCTTTTTTTGTATATAAAAAAGAAAAGTACAGTGCTACTGTACTTTTATACAGTACAAAAAGCTATTGATAACATGATGTTAACAGGTAAAATTAGCTCATGTAATAAAAAAAAATAAAATGTATGCACTTACATGATGACAGGAATATTTTTAAGTTACAGTTAAGTACATTAGAGATTTATGAGTTAAAAATAAATTCATATTAATTTTAACGCTATGGATTTATATAGAAGTTCTATTAAAGAAAGGAAAATTAGTAATGAAAAACAACTTACCTAAAACCATGAAAGCAGCTGTTATGCACGGCACAAGAGAAATCAGTATTGAAACATTGCCTTTACCACAAATTGATGATAATGAAGTTTTAATTAAAGTAATGGCTGTAGGAATTTGTGGCTCAGACTTACATTATTATACCCATGGTAGAATCGGTAAATACAAAGTAGAAAAACCATTTATCCTTGGGCATGAGTGCTCAGGTGAGGTTGTAGCTATTGGATCATCTGTTGAAAGATTTAAAGTAGGGGATCGCGTAGCCGTTGAACCAGGAGTAACTTGCGGACATTGTGAAGCATGCAAAGAGGGAAGATATAACCTTTGTCCAGATGTTCAATTCTTAGCGACACCACCAGTTGATGGTGCCTTTGTTCAATATATAAAAATGCGTCAGGACTTCGTCTTTTCAATTCCAGATACCCTCTCCTATGAAGATGCTGCCTTAATAGAGCCTTTTTCAGTTGGTATCCATGCAGCGATGAGAACAAAACTTCAGCCTGGGTCAACAATTGCTATTATGGGGATGGGACCGGTAGGTTTAACGGCTGTAGCAGCAGCGAAAGCATTTGGAGCAAGTACAATAATAGCAACAGACTTAGAACCATTGCGTCTTGAGGCAGCAAAACGAATGGGGGCAACTCACGTTATTAATATTAGAGAGAAAGATCCTCTTAATGAAATTAAAAATATTACTGAAAACGTAGGCGTTGACGTTGCATGGGAGACAGCAGGGAATCCAAAGGCATTACAGTCCTCATTAGCTTCACTTCGTCGTGGTGGGAAATTAGCAATTGTAGGTTTGCCTTCTCAAAGCGATATTCCACTCGATGTACCATTTATTGCTGATAATGAGATTGATATATATGGTGTTTTCCGTTATGCCAACACTTATCCAAAAGGAATTAAATTTCTTACTTCCGGTGCAATTGATACAAAACATCTTGTAACAGATAGATATTCGTTAGCCGACACACGTGAAGCGATGGAGAGAGCATTAAATTTTAAAAATGAATGTTTAAAAATTATAGTGTATCCAAACGAATAAAAACAGTAGACTTGAAAGCTAGGCTCTAGTTGGTATTTATAACAAAATTCTTGAACTTTTAATTTTCAGATGCGGATTTAAAAATAGAACAATTACAATTAAACCGCATCTGTTTTTCTTCAAGATAACTTTTGATAATATGGACTTTCTACTATCTTTCTTAGCATATTTTTGAAAACGCATTCTGGGGGTATGACCTATGCAAAACGTAGAACAATCACAAAGATTAGAGACTGAAATTAAAGATAAATCTCGTTCTACTACCAGGTTGTCCTGGTTAGAACGGTTTGGATATGGAACAGGAGACATGGCATATAATATTGTTTTTCAATTCGTTAATGCCTATCTACTCTTCTATTACACTGATGTTGGAGGCATCCATCCTGCAGTTGTTGCGACCTTGTTTTTAGTAGTACGAGTTCTAGATGCTATTTGCGACCCTATAATGGGAGTTATTTTAGATAAAACTAATACACGTTGGGGAAAAGCAAGACCGTATTTATTATGGGTTTCACTTCCTTTTGCATTATTCACTATCCTATGTTTTACCAATCCTCACTTAGGGTCAACTGGAAATATTATATACATGTATATTACCTACATCTTACTAGGGATGACGTTTAGTATGCAAACGATTCCAGTTAATAGCTTAACAGGACGAATTACTAACAATGTTCAGGAGCGTACAGTTTTAACAACTACTCGTATGATATTAGTTTATGTGGGAATACTCCTCTCTATTTCATGCGCAACCCCTCTTGTAACAGCTATTGGAGGAGAAAATCAGGAATTTGGGTTTCAAATGACTGCCCTAGTCTATGCTGTTGTAAGTATAATCTTAAATCTATTTAGCTTCTTTACAGTACGAGAGCGTATTGCTCCTAAAAAGAGTAAAAAACACGGGTTTAAAGTAACTTTATCTGTTTTGTTTAAAAACAAACCACTACTTGTGTTAGTCTCATCTTTCTTGGCATTTGCCATCGGTTTTAATATTAAACTTAGTACAATGGTTTATTATTTTACTTACAATGTTCATCAAAAGGAATTAGTATTTTGGGGTACTGTTTTATTTTTTGGAGCTGCACTAATTAGTAACTTATTTATTCCTTTATTCTCTGATAAATGGGGTAGAAAGAGTGTAATGATTGTATCAGCTACTATCTCTCTTATTTCATATACAGGACTCCAATTTACTTCTTTTGATTCAGTCACTTTAATTTTATTTTGGCTGTTTGCTTCAGGATTCTTTACCACTCCACTAAACACACTAGCTTGGGGAATGGTTGCCGATTGTGTAGATTATGCTGAATGGAAAACTGGAGTTCGAGCAGATGGTGTTGTTATTTCCTTAATGAGTTTTACTAATAAGTTAGGGGTTGCACTTGCTGGATCATTCTCAGCCATTTATTTGGGTATAGCAGGTTATGTGGCTAATGCAGAACAAACCACAGCTTCGCTAAATGCTATAAAAAATATGAATGCGTTAGTGCCAGGAATTTTCATTTTACTTTCTGTATTAATAATATGCTTTTATCCTTTAACTGAAAAAACATACAAGAAAATGATTTTAGATTTAGAGAAAAAAACTAAGTAGTAATTAGTTTAATTTTAAAATTAAGTAAATGAGTGTGATATAAATGCAAAATAAAATAGGCGAAAGTGTTCCAGTTGTTTGTGTAGGAGAATTATTAATTGATTTCTTTTGTAGCGATATTGATTCTAATTTAATAGAGGGACGCCAATTTCTAAAAAGTGCTGGCGGAGCACCAGCAAATGTATGCGCAACCATAGCAAAACTAGGAGGGAATGCATCATTTAGTGGTAAAGTAGGCAGGGACCCATTCGGCTACTTTTTAGAAGAAGCCTTAAATTCATTAAACGTAGATACTTCGATGCTTGCTTGGGATGAGAAAACAGCCACTACTCTAGCCTTTGTGTCCCTGCAAGAAAATGGTGAGCGAGACTTTGTGTTTCATAGGGGAGCTGACGCTTTAATGACAATGGATGACATTGATCTAAATGAAATAAATAAAGCTAAAATCCTTCATTTTGGTTCAGCCACGGCTATGTTAACTTCTCCATTCCGTGAAACTTATTTAAGCCTTATATCTAGTGCCAGAGAGGACGGGAAATTTACTTCTTTTGATCCTAACTATCGAAGTGATTTATGGAAAGGAAGATTAATTGACTTCATCTCAATGGCTAAGAAGGCTATTTCTTTAAGTGATTTTGTGAAAGTAAGTGAGGAGGAATTAGAGATTATCACAGGCGTTAAGAATCATGAACTAGGTGTGGATATCCTACATAAAATGGGTGCCAAAATTGTAGCAGTTACACTTGGAAAAAGAGGAACATTCATATCTAATAGTAGAAAAAAAGAACTAGTACAAAGTATTCCTATCAAGTCCATTGACTCTACGGGGGCTGGGGATGCTTTTGTGGGTGCAACTTTATTCAAATTAGCTAATACACAGAATATCAAGTCCATTGAAAATGATTTCGAGCAGTTACTCGACATTATTACATTTGCAAACCGAGTTGGAGCACTGGTATGTACAAAGATAGGAGCGATTGAAGCACTGCCAAATATTGAAGAAATAGAAATTACTAGCGTATAAACAGCCTAGCAGTAATAATACAATAACTAGAACAAGCACAGTAAAAAAGCCACTTGTCATTATACAAGTGGCTTTTTCCTACACATGGAAAGTGTTTAGATTTTATAACAAGGAAATGAAACATGTAATTCCACTTTTTACAGCGTAATTTGTTTCTTCGCTTTAGTATGTTTATCGCTCAAGTAAGTATACATCCATCATTTACCATGTATACACCTCTCCTATAATAGGAAACTTAAAAGAAACAAGGAGGTGACACAACATGGCAAACAACAAAAGCAGCAACAACAATGAATTATTAGTATATGGTGCTGAACAAGCAATCGATCAAATGAAATATGAAATCGCGAACGAATTTGGTGTAAACCTTGGTGCTGACACAACTGCACGTGCAAACGGATCAGTAGGTGGCGAAATCACAAAACGTCTTGTACAAATGGCTGAGCAACAACTTGGCGGCGGACGTTTCTAATAAAACTTTATAACGATGGTTTAAGGGAGAATGGATATCCATTCTCCCTTTTTCTATGAGTAATTTTCTACATCATGTCATGAAAAAATAGACCTTTGAGACAAACACTAGCATATAAAAACCCATTCCTTCTTACATAATTAGCTACCCCTTACCTACTGCGGTAAGGGTTCTTTGTTATTTTTCGATTGGACAGGCAAGCTTACTGCAGTAGCTACATAGTATCTAAAGAATCTTAACTTCAACACCTAATCAGTATCTATTTCAGTAACGTTACTGCATTAATACAAGCTGTATACGCTTAGTGACGCCCTTGTTGAAACCTGTAAGGGAGCTGAGCCGAAGAGGCGAAGGGGGCGACCGGATGCGTCGAGCCGAAATAATGAGTACCTGAAAGGCAAAAAATAAAAAGAATGAAAGAAGGTAGCAACATGAGAAAAACAAAAGGATTTACCTTTCATAATATCTTTTCTCCATCCCCCAAACCATCTCTTACGAGACTTCGTCCCTTCAAGGCCTATTCCTTTGTCCCGTTTAGTCCACTTGCCATGCTTGACCCTACTATTCTGACCATAGGAGGCATTGTCTTAGGGATTGCTATCATCGAACGAATATTAGAACGATGGGGTGTGATTGATCTGGTCGATCAGTTCTCAAAAGTAATGCGCTTTATCTTGCCTGTCACTTTTTATGGGGCCTTATTTTACTTCTTTGCAACATTTATGTTTTAAGGAGGGTTCTAGATGTTTGAGAAACTAAAATTGCGTGGAAAGCTTATTAAAGCGTTTCGTACAGCAGAGATTTATCGTGTCATAAAGCGTGGGGATCGTACCTCCTATCAATTTCCCAAGATCCATCAAATCGATCATCAAAACACCTATACTCGGTATGCTTTTTCCTTACTGAATGGCATTGATCCTGAACTTTTAAATAAAAAAAGATGGGCACTACGACAAGTATTAGGCAGCAACATCGAAATAAACGGCAATCTGAAGAATTTTAGCATCACGGTTCATCACAAAAGCCTACCTAAGATGCTCCATTATAATTATGAAGTCATTCATCCTCATATAGAGAAAATGGAGCTTCCGGTATGCATTGGTCAAGATATCTATGGAAGCCCTGTATCATGGGATTTTGCGGATTTAGAAACGTTACTGATTTCTGGTGAAATTGGGGCAGGAAAAAGCAGTCTCATGCGTGTGATCCTCACAACATGGGTGAAATATGCCTCTCCTGAAGACTTGCGCTTAGTATTAGTCGATCTCAAACGAGCTGATTTAGGGCTGTTTCATGGGATTGAGCATGTGGATGCGCTTTGCTTTGAGGCGAAGGATATGAGAAAACCTTTTGCTTTATTACGAGCTGAAATGTACCGAAGAGGCGATTTATTGTTAGAGCATGGCGTCACACATATCAGCAGGCTTCCGTTTAAGCTGCCTCGCATTGTCGTGGTTGTAGATGAGATGAGCATTATTAAGCGAGAAACAGACCTTGTAGAGATGATTCAACAGTTTGCAAGCCAAGGTCGTGCGTTAGGAGTTCATACGATTATTGCGATGCAACGTCCTGACGCCGATTTATTGAATTCCGCATTGAAAGCAAACTTACGTGTGAGGATTTCAGGTCGGCAAGCCGATGCCACCAATGCCAAGGTTGCCGGAGTACTCGGAGCCGAAGAAATCGATGCTGCAGCCAGAGGGCGCATGAAAATTAAGATTGATGGCGTGAAAGAGTTTCAAGCCTATTTCTTAGATGAAGGAGCTTGTAAGGAAATACTTTCACCTTATAAACCACGCGTAAAAGACCCTGAACCTCAACTAGAGGTCGTACCACAGTCTATCTTTGGATTATTAGAGAAGGAGGAACAGCGATGAGCTTTCGGTTATCTCAGCGTGATAAAGACATCATTGGGTTTATCAATCAATTTCGGGCTGTAGATCGGGACTCATTAGTGGAACTCTTCTTTAAACAGCTAAAATCGCCTATTAATGCGTGTAATAGTGTGATGGTACGTTTGTATCGCTTAGGGCTCATTGAACGCACACAGCAGTATTCTCCCACAGTCTATTTACCTGTAGATGCGAAGATTAAAAAGAACTCTCAAAAAATCCTTCATTTCCTTTCAATTCTAGATATCTATAAACAAATGTATACGTATAGTGCGCCTAAGCAGATCATTGTCGAGGATAAACCTACTGGACGAAAAGGAGGCATCGAACCAGACCTATTTTGTATTTTTAAAGGATCTCCTTTTTGGATTGAAATTCAACGAAATCAGTATTCGGAGCAGAAAATGCAAGCGAAGATCAATCTCTATGAGGAGTTTTTCTTTTCAGATGAATGGAAATCCTTGCGCTGGCAACCAGAAGAACGGGCACCTATCTTCCCTTCTGTCATTTTGATTACACCTGTTCGTTATGCTGTTAATTCTGATCACATCCGCATTATACAGGTAGCAAGTATTCATGAATTAATGGAGAAACATAAGGATTCTTCGAAACAAATAAAAGAAGCAAGGTCAAGACCGTTAGCTTCTTCTGGCGGGATTAAAATTAACCTTAAGTAATAGAGGACAACATAAAAAGCTGTCTCAAAACAGGGAAAGAGACAGCTTTCTTACTTTCACACTCGTTGAAATGTGAACGTTATAGCAACTAAACTATATCAAATTTATTACAAAAATTCTATATTTTTCATTTAATATTTTAAAAACAAACAGAATATTAGACCTTTATAGCCATATTTTAAGGCGAAGATACGCATTACAAGATGTACAACTAATAACTTCACATGCTTGCTGGTGATATATAAATAGATACCTCACTAGAGTAGGACAAATGAAAAGCACCCCAAAAGAGAGGGAACTCTTCATGAAATATGCACTATACACAAAGGTAATGAATCGTTAATAAAAGGTTATAGTCAAGCTCCTTTTATATTCATTATTATAGGTTCTCTTTATAACTATATCTAAAAGAAAAAAACACCCCCATACGAGGGTGCTTTTACAACGTTAAATTTGAAAGGAGAAGCGATTCGTCAGCAAACAAAGTAACCGACCATTTATAACATTTTCTCCTTCGTTATTTTCTATTTGCAAAGCCTGTTAAAAAATTCAAGAATACATGAACTCCTGCTTTAACAGTAATTCCTGATTTATCGCGTAAGGGATCTAAACATACAATATCCATTGCTTGGACTAATGGGTGTGAACCAGCAATGTATATCGCTTCAAATAATTCATCCGTTCTCATTCCTCCTGTTGTTCCTGCTGGTACACCAGGGGCATAAGCCACATCAAGAACATCCATATCTACTGTTAGATAGATGACATCCACTTTCTTGGCTAAATCATCTAAGGCTTTCTCAACTATACAAGAAATCCCTGTTTTTCTAGCTTGTAGTAAGGTCACGTAATTAACCTGGTGGGTATCTGCATACTCTTTGAGAGATTTTGAGTTATAAAACCCATGCAGGCCAATATTCCAAACGTTTTTGCCTTCAATTGTACCACTCTCAATCAGGTTTCGAATGGGTGTTCCATTTGATGGTCCGTTATCGTCTAAACTGCGTAAATCAAAATGTGTATCGAATTGAAGAATTCCTATACGTTGTTCTGGATGCGACTCTTTCCAGCCTTTTACTAACATAGCCGTAATCGAATGATCTCCCCCTAACATGATAGGCAGTGTATGAGGGTGATATTTCCGCATTGAAATCATGGCTTCTTTAATATACTGATGAGAAAGTGAAATATCTGTTACATGCTGTTTGACATCGCCTAAATCTAAAACCGATAAGGGAGTCAAATCCGTATCATATTCAATGTGATACGGATTAAACGATTTCCATAGTTGCCTCATGGCAAGGGGTGTTTCACTTGCCCCTGAGGCACTAATAGAAGATCTCGAAAGAGGGACTCCCAAAACGGTTACATCTACAGCTTGAAAATCTATTTCATCTTGGACCTCAAATGTCTCGATCCAATCACTTACCTTAGGTTCAGTTGAACGCTGTCTTTCCCAATGAAAAGAGGGACGATTAAGTTGTGGGTACGGGTACATCACGTAAAACCCCACCTTCCACAATCACTTGTCCTTTTTTAATGACAGTATCTACAAGGTTCACTGCATAGTTATACTGCAACGTTTGATAATTCGGTGCATTAAATAAAACAAGGTCCCCTTTCTTTCCTACTTCGATGCTTCCAACTTCGTCAGCTCTTCCAATGGCATGAGCTGCATTAATTGTACATGCTGTTAGGACTTCGGCTGGCGTCATCTTCATCGTAAGACATGCTAGATTCATAATAAAAGGTAACGATTCAGTAGGTGATGACCCTGGATTACGATCCGTTGAAAGGGCAATCGGAACTCCAGCTTCAATCATCTTTCTTGCATTCGCAGGCTTCTCCATTAAAAAGAATGCTGTACCTGGTAACAGGACTGCAATAACACCACTTTTAGCCATTTGTTTAATACCTTCATCAGATGCTTGTAATAAATGGTCGGCCGAAACAGCTCCCACCTTGGCTGCAAGCTCTGCACCGCCAAATTGAACAATTTCATCCGCATGTATTTTTGGTTTTAAACCATATCTTTTTCCTGCCTCAAGAATTTGCTCCGACTGTTCAACTGTAAAGACTCCTTCTTCACAAAAAACATCGCAAAACTCAGCTAAATTTTCTTCTGCAACTCTTGGAATCATTTCCTCTATCACTAAACGAACAAATTCGTCTGGATTTTCTTTATATTCAACTGGAACAGCATGAGCTCCCATGAAGGTAGAAACTAAATCAACAGGGTGTTTTTCATTTAGCTTTTTTGCTGCTCGTAGCTGTTTCAATTCATCTTCCAGTGTCAAACCATATCCACTTTTCGCTTCAACCGTCGTAACTCCATATTGTAGAAAACGATTCAGGCGTTTAGAGGTTTCTTGGATCAGTTGTTCTTCTGTAGCTTCTCTTGTACTTGTTGTTGTTTGAAGAATTCCTCCGCCTGCTTTTAGGATATCAATATATTTAGCTCCGTTTAATCGCATCTCTAGTTCCTTTTCACGACTTCCCCCAAACACAATGTGAGTATGAGCATCAATTAGACCTGGAGTAACAATCTTTCCCGAAGCATCAATCGTATCTATATGTCCATTCAACGTATGAACATAGCGTTCTGCTTCACCATCTGATCCAACAAATGTAATCAACCCATCTTCTACTACAACACTGCCATGCTCGATAATACCGATATCGGACATATCTTGAGCACGTTTTGGTTCTTTAGTTCCGCCTCTAACTGTAATCAGTTGTGAGGCGCGTTTAATATACGTAATAGATGACATAATGCTCACTCCTTTTCTTTTAGTCTAATGTTGGAATGTTCATGCCTTTTTCTTTGGCAGTTTGAATGGCTAATTCATAGCCTGCATCTAAATGACGAACTACCCCCATACCAGGGTCTGTTGTTAATACGCGTTCAAGACGTTTAGCCGCATCTTCCGTACCATCTGCTACTACAACCATACCTGCATGAAGAGAATATCCCATACCTACGCCACCACCGTGGTGGACGGAGACCCAACTTGCCCCTGCAGCTGTATTAACTAGTGCATTTAAAATAGGCCAATCTGCTACAGCATCACTGCCATCTCTCATCGCTTCTGTTTCGCGGTTTGGCGAAGCAACAGATCCCGCGTCTAAATGATCTCTACCAATAACAATAGGTGCTGAAAGTTCGCCAGATGCAACCATTTCATTAATGATTTTTCCAAATCGTGCACGTTCTCCATATCCTAACCAACAGATACGCGCCGGTAATCCTTGAAATTCAATTTTTTCTCTCGCCATTTTAATCCAGTTACAAAGATGAGTATTATATGAGAATTCACGTAAAATAACTTCGTCTGTTTTATAAATATCTTCTGGATCACCTGATAAAGCGACCCAACGGAAAGGTCCTTTTCCTTCACAGAATTGAGGACGGATATAAGCAGGTACAAAACCTGGGAAGTTGAACGCGTCTTTTACGCCTTCATCTAATGCTACTTGACGAATATTATTTCCGTAATCGAAAGCAATGGCTCCTTCTTTCTGCATATCTAACATAGCCTGAACATGAACAGCCATACTAACCTTAGATTTCCTTACATATTCTTCAGGGTTTTCGGTACGTAATACTTCCCCTTGCTCTAAGGTAAAGCCTACTGGAAGGTATCCATTTAATGGATCATGCGCGGATGTCTGATCCGTTACAATGTCTGGAATAAATCCACGTTTAATCATTTGAGGAAGCACTTCAGCTGCATTTCCAACCAAACCAATTGAGAGCGCTTTTCCTGAGTCTTTTGCTTCTTGTGCTAAAGCAATGGCATCATCTAAGCTTTCTAATACAACGTCACAATAGCGTGTTTCAATTCGTTTTTCAATACGTGTTCGGTCAACATCAATTCCAATGACTACGCCTCCTGCCATTGTAACGGCTAATGGCTGAGCGCCTCCCATGCCTCCTAATCCAGCTGTTACGGTAATGGTACCTTCGAGACTACCATTAAAATGTTGTTTTGCACATTCAGCAAATGTTTCATATGTACCTTGTACAATTCCTTGACTTCCAATATAAATCCAGCTACCGGCTGTCATTTGTCCATACATCATCAATCCTTTTTTATCGAGTTCATGGAATTTTTCCCAATTTGCAAAGGCCGGAACAATATTGGAGTTAGCCAAGAGTACACGTGGTGCATCTTTATGAGTTTTAAAAACGGCTACTGGTTTTCCAGACTGTACTAATAGTGTTTCATCCTCTTCTAGATCTTTCAAAGTGGCTACGATACGATCGAATGCGTCCCAATTTCGAGCTGCCTTCCCTATTCCCCCATATACAACTAATTTTTCCGGATGTTCTGCCACTTCTGGATCTAAATTGTTCATTAACATACGAAGAACTGCCTCTTGTACCCAACCTTTTGTATTTAATTCTTTTCCATGAGGCGCCTTAATTACTTTTTGTTCAGTAGTCATATTTCTTCCCCCTGTAAATAAATTCAAATAATTTTAAACTGTTTTTAAAACTTATTCTTATAGATAATTACTTATAATCGGGCCAGATTTCATACGGTTTACTTTACGCAGGAAATTTCATAAATCTTCATAATTGAGAAAATGAAAGCTTGGTACCCTAATATTTTAATAAGTTTATGCTAGAGTTTTATAATAAAAATGGCTTCACACGTTCATTAACGTACCATTTCGTAATTAACTTCTTTTACAACCCCTTTTAAATCAGCAGCCAATTTTTCAATATCACGTGAGAAGATTCGATCTTTTGTGATTGTTGGAACAGATTTTCTAATTCTCGAATAAAGTTTCGTTGTTTCTGGAGCCAACTTACTTACACCTCTAGTATCAGCAGCCTGAGCAGCACAGATAGCTTCGATGGCAAGAACCCTTCTACTATTTTGAATAATTTGATAAGCATGGCGAGCAGCAGTTGTTCCCATACTCACATGATCTTCTTGATTAGCAGAAGATGGAATAGAGTCTACACTAGAAGGATGAGCTAATGTCTTATTTTCCGAAACTAATGAAGCAGCAGCATATTGAGTAATCATTAAGCCTGATTGAAGACCAGGGTCTGGACTTAAAAATGCCGGTAAATCACTTAGTTGGGGATTCACCAATCGTTCGATACGTCTTTCAGAAATATTTCCTACTTCAGACATTGCAATTCCAAGAAAGTCCATCGCAAAAGCGATAGGTTGTCCGTGGAAGTTTCCACCGGAAATAACATTTCCACTGTCTGAGAAGATTAGTGGATTATCTGTTGCTGAGTTTATCTCAATAGATAGTTTCTCTTTTACATAATTTAAAACTTGTTGAATAGCACCATGAACTTGGGGGATGCATCGTAATGAATACGCATCTTGAACCCGAATTTGTCCTTGAGTAGTGGTTAGTTGACTACCGTCAAGGTAAGAAAGAATGCGTTCGGCTACTTGTTTCTGTTCAGGGTAAGGTCTGACAGAATGAGATTCTGGTGTGAAAGCATCAACAATTCCTTGTAAACCTTCTAATGTTAGGGCAGCAATTCCATCTGAAAGGTCAGCTAACTTTTGAGCCTCCATATAAGCAACCACACCTACAGCAGTCATAGCTTGAGTTCCATTGATTAAAGCAAGCCCTTCCTTAGCTTGCAATTTAATTGGTTGAAGGCCTGCTAATTTCAATGCTTCTGCACCTGATATTTTTTCACCGTTAAAGACGGCTTCTCCTTCTCCAACTAATAATAGGGCTAAGTGCGATAGAGGAGCTAGATCACCACTTGCTCCTAGCGATCCTTGACTAGGAATAACTGGAACGACATTTTGATTTAAACAATCTATTAATAACTGCAGTGTTTCTAGACGAATTCCTGAATAGCCTTTCGCTAATGCATTAGCTCTTAGAAGTAACATAACCTGGCTTACTTCTATAGGAAATGGCTCCCCAAGCCCACAAGCATGGCTTCGAATTAAATTGATTTGTAAGTCAGCTAAATCATCCTTTGAAATGACTGTGTCACTGAATTTTCCAAACCCTGTGTTCACACCGTAAATTACCTTGTTATTGGTAATACTATCCTCGACTAAAGCTCTACTTCTTTTGATATTTTCTAGCGCGTGATCACTAATTTTAACAGAATAACCCTCATAAATAACTTGATGAATTTGTTCATACGTTAATGAGTTACCATCTATTTGAACAAACATTCTAATCACTCCTTTTTAAATTAAAAACCTTATTGTTTTTTGAACATAAAAAGGGGGCTATATCAAAAAAGAAACAAATCTTTTTTGATATAGCCCCCTATAAACTAAACTGAATAAACTATGGGCTTTAAATACAATTTTAAATATCTAAAACATACATAACTAAAAATGCTAAATGAATCTATACTTTAAGATCTAAAACTTAAAGCAACTAATGTATCTGAAACTAGTATCTCTTTATCTGAATAATTTGTCAATTATTTTTTAAAAAAAATTAAAAATATTTATTTAAATTACTTTGAATAGATTTTTTTTAGATATGGTTAAACCCAAACCCTAATGCATCATGTTCAAACCCTTTTTTTGGGGCCCCTATAGTTCCATAGACACACACACTAATCCATTCTCCACCATAACCAGAGGAGTCAATATTTCCTCTGACAATTGAAAAAGTTAAACCAACTGTACGTAAAATATCTCCTAACTGTAAAGTCCCCCTACTTACTCCCTGAATTGCTTCCAATATGGCATGATAAAGAGCATGGACTTCCCTATACGAATTAGCATTTATAATATGGTTATTTTTGGCACTTGTTTCAACAGCAGCAACTACTTTTGATAGCTCCATAGCCCCGACTTTTCCAACTGTATAGTTATAACCCCTTGAGTCCAGTTCTTGTTCAACTTCTTTCACCAGTTCAGTATTATGCAAGAGAACCAATAAAGAAGTTAACTTACCCATTGAAAAATTATTCTTTTGTTTAACCTGATTGCTCATAAGATGTTCCCCCTTTGTACTTCCCTTACTACTAGATTAGTATATACTGAGGGGTATATTAGTTGTCAATCTAGCTTTTGATAGCGCATACATTTCTACGTTGACAACTATTTATCCGGTAGATATACTGGATATAATTCTGAAAATTCTAGATAATATAGCCTTTAGTGGAGGAATTAAATTTTAGTTACTGGAGGATCTTAACAAAAAGATGGAAATATAAAAATCAGGTATGATGTTATTTTTTAGAATAGGGTTTTCTCCAAGAGAGTAGATCAGATACCTATTAAACTTAAAAATATTACTTATATAAGTTTATTTAGGTGTAGTTAAGTAAATAAAACAAGACTCCAATTTAGTTATTAGTTTATAGAATGGAACTTGGCAAAAAGGAAATTAGTATTTTTGCGAAGTTTTTTTGTATTGGAAAGACTTATAGTAACTTGGAAAGGAAAGCTAGATTATATTTTTTTGAGATTTTAATAGATATTTTAAATTATCTCCAACCGATCTGCTCATTTAAATTTTTAGTTTAAAGGAGAACCCTGCTTATAACATAAAAATAATTAAATCATACTATTAGGAAGAGGGTTATACATGCATAGTAAAAAAACAGAAGTATCCAATGAGCTTCAAAGAAATATGAAAAGCAGACATTTATTTATGATTTCAATCGGTGGAGTAATTGGAACAGGCCTTTTTCTAAATTCGGGTCATATTATCAATGAAGCTGGTCCTGGTGGGGCTATATTAGCTTACCTCGTTGTAGGTTTCTTAATGTACTTAGTTATGCTGTGCCTTGGTGAATTGACCGTATCTATGCCGGTGACAGGGTCATTTCAAGCCTATGCAACAAAATATATAGGACCTGGAACAGGTTTTACTGTGGGATGGATGTACTGGTTGAATTGGGCAGTTACAGTAAGTGTTGAATTCACAGCATCCGGATTGTTAATGCAGAGATGGTTTCCTGACATTCCTGTTTGGGTTTGGTGTGCTATTTTTGGAACTTCTTTGTTTGTTATTAACTCTCTGTCTACTCGCAGTTTTGCAGAAACAGAATTTTGGTTCTCAAGCATTAAAATCGTAACCATTTTATTATTTATTATAATTGGGGCAGGTATAATTTTTGGGTTTCTTGATACTCATGGGACAAAAAATCCAGTTCAAAGTGTTTCTACCATAATGAATAATGGCGGCCTTTTTCCAAATGGATTTAGTAGTGTTTTCTTTGCCATGATTGGAGTTGTTTTTTCTTTTCAAGGAACCGAATTAATTGGTATTGCAGCTGGAGAATCTGAAAATCCACATAGAGAAATCCCTAGGGCTATTAAAAATACAGTTTGGCGAACAGTATTTTTTTATGTGATTTCCATGCTTATCCTCGTTAGTTTAATCTCCTGGCAAAAAGCAGGAACAGTGGATAGCCCATTTGTTTATGTTTTTGACAATGTTGGGATACCGTATGCCGCAGATGTGATGAATTTTGTTATCCTTACCGCAGTTTTATCGGTTGCAAATTCAGGTTTATATGCATCCACACGAATGTTATGGGCTATGAGCCGTGAAGGATTCGCTGGAAAATCTTTTTCGAAATTAAGCCCAAAAGGGGTGCCCTTACGTGCATTAAGCGTAACCTTTTTAGTAGCATGTCTATCACTCTTAACAAGCTTCATTGCTGCTAATACTGTTTTTCTCATTTTAGTATCAATTGCTGGCCTAGCTGGTATCACTGTTTGGATGTTAACTGCCTTATCTCAATTAAATTTCCGTAAAGCTTATATTGCCGAAGGAAATAATATTAATCAATTAACTTTCCGTACACCTCTGTACCCTATTGTTCCAATTACCTGCTTTATGCTCTGTTTAGTAGTCATTGTTAGTATGGCTTTTGTTGATTCTCTCAGGGCTGCTTTATATTGTGGTATCCCATTTGCAATTGGATGCTATGCCTACTATTATCTACGTATTCATAAGAAAATAGATAAGGAAAAAGATACAATAATATTAAAGAGAAGTTCTGGGGAATAAACCTAGTGGGAATTACACTCTTTCTTTACACAACGAATCATTGAGTAAATCATGATATTTTCATCACTTCTTTTTAATTTTTTAGCAGGTTTTATCCTTGGATAAGATCTGCTTTTTAATTGCAATAACAAATATGGAATCTTTTTTATGTGAATTGAAAATAAAAATATATATTAAAGTAAAAAGTTTAGATTATGTTTAGGTTGGATAAGACTAGAGATGTCACCTTACAAAGGTTGACTAGTGACAGGCAGGCACAGTTTGTTGCCCTTCTATTGATATAGGGGGGCACTCTTTTTAACACAAAGAAAGTAAGTAAAGGCACAATAATTGTACCTTTTATATATCGAAAAAGTCTTCAGATTTCAATTTAGGATCAAGCTTCTTTAAAGCTTTCATTACTTTTTTTATAGTAACTATAGAAGGAGTATAATTTGAATCATTGCAAATTCTACTTACTGTATTCTTATTAAGTTTAGAAACTTTACCTAACTCAGTCTGAGAATAACCCTTTCTATCTAGAAATCTGCCAAGCTTACTTCTTTTTTTACCAGCACTCCACAATTTAAAAACCTCCTTTTTTAGAAGGCTTGCCACTTTTTCCTAAAAGTATTCGAATTTTTCTTAAAGAAATAGGAAATATAATTTAAATGCATCATATAATAAAGTACAAAAGAAAAATAAATGAATTTTGATCTATATAATTATTTAGAATAATGTCGATATTTTGGTCATAATCATATAGCATGAATACAGTTAAGACCGCCTTATACACTAATAAGTAATGGGCGGTCTTTGTTGTGGTTATTCCATGTATTTGTCAGGTAGAGACTTACCTCTCATCCAATCGTTCCAAAAAGAAAGGTCAATGTTCCCCTTATTTATCACCTTTAGATTATGTTTAATTTTCTTTTCGGGAAGAGGGTTTGTTTTAGCATCCTCTGGAAAGGAACGGTTTCCTGATGAATCATCTATCAATTTCAAAGCTTCTTGAAATTCTCGATAAGTAGATGCTATCTTTACTTCCTTCCAATTTGAACTATTTTTTTCTTTTTGTCCTACATAAACAGGAGAGTTTTCTTCATTACCATGGATAAAGATAGGCAGCGTATATTCAATGGCGCCAATAACTAACCAGTGCCTATTCCACGTCTTTGAAGGGTTTCCTTTTTCATTTACGGCAAAATGAACTTGTCCTGCAGGAATTTCTTCGTTCCTGTATACGATTAGTGAATTAGCAAAAAGGTCAGCCATATCTAAATCGAAACTTTTTCTCTGATCTTTAAAACTTTTAGGGACCGACATATTTCCGCCCTTTCGTTCAAAATGTATGGGTACTCCTTTGTAATTGGCTCCCTTGCTATAAACGATGGTCGAAGGAGCATACGTGACATCGAGCTGATTATTGTGTACATTTCCATCAATATGTGAATCACCTTCAAGCATTCCATAAGAAAAGATTTCTTTCTCACCTTTATCATGATGGGTTAGAGTTAATTTATATCCAAAATCAGTAGTAGCTCCACAGTTTGTCTGATGGACCTTTATGCTATAGCCATTCTTCATTTCTATCTTCTGAATGATCTCATCGCTACATCCAATCTTTTGTGTCATTGCAAATAAGTATTTTCCGCCCATCAATAGGATAAGGATACTTACAGCGACAGCTAGTAGTATTTTCTTGTTCTTTCTCACAGGTTCCCCTTTTCTGTTCATCAATCCCTAGCACAAGATGTAATTGGCCTATAACTAGGCATTGGCACGTTTTAAAACGGCATCTATTAAATTACAAATTTTATGACTGAATCTTCTTCAATTGTAGATTTCCTTTATTAAAAATAATAACAGCATTATAAGCTTCATATAGAGCATACACGGGGTAACAAAAAGCAGTAAATACAATCATTGTAGGTACCTTTTCTACGATGGGAAAGTGACCTGCCAAGAAACTTTTTACGCTAATACCCAAGTATACTAATAAAGGAATTACAATTACGGCTAGTAATAATAACCAGGGTGTCATTTTGGTTTCTTTTAATTTTGCTCGGCAATGTGGGCATTTCATTGTAAAAGGGCTTGAGAAATCTTCAAAATGCTCAATTGTAATAGGTTTTTGACACCCTGGACAAGGTGTTGATGTTTTCATATAGGCTTCTCCTTAACATATTTTAGTTTAAAATAATCGTTGATATATCGGTTAACGAATCATAGGAAGAAGCCCATCATTCTTACTTTTGATATTCGTAAACAACCGGAACCTTATCCATTTTAACGGTTTTGGCCACCACATAACGACGGTAACCATCTTTTAAGACATTGGATCCTTTTTCAATCGTTAATGGCTCATCTAGTCGTCCTGTACGCTTCACAAAATCGATGACCTTTTGTGTTTTTTCAGGGTTTGGACGTGTTTTTAAGAACTCTTCAGGCACGATAATGTCATCAAAGCTTAAAACATCCTGTGTCCCTTTTGGCTGATTTGGCATCTGTGTCTTTTGTGGCTCCACTTTTTTCTCTTGAACAGGCGCCTCCTTTACTTCTGTCTGTACTGTTTCAGCTTTCTTCTCTTTTTTTGCTACAGGTTGAGAAATAGGTTCTTGTTCTTCTCCCTGTTTAGTAGACTCTGTGTTCTTTTGTTCTTGAGAAGGCGCAGAATCCTCTTTTTTAGGTTCTTTTTTCGCATCTGACTCATTCTTCTCTTTGTCATTTTTATTCGGGAGAACGGTAATTTGAAAACAAATGACCCCTACTTCACCGGGACATTCATCAATTGGAATATCCAACGTAGGTTCCCCTTGAATTAAAATCTTTTCATGCATGATGCTTTTCTTCGTGAGGCCTGTTTTATTAAAGGCTTTCTTCGCAACAAACACCGTATACGAAATAAAGGTACTCTTCTTTAATCCTTTAGGCGCAGATGGTGACCCTTTTTCACGCATATCAAAGGCAACGTAGCGATCATATTCTCGTAGTGGTCCTGTGGCTGATCCGGTTAACGTAATTTTATGTGGCATAATAGTCTCCTCCTGCATAGATTTTTAGTTATTGTTTATTTAGAACACAGTTCTAAATAAATATATTCTATTGAAACATCAGCTTCTAAGAGATTTCTACTTTTTTTGATTAGGAAGCTGTGTCTTTTAACTGGTTATGTTGATTCAAACATTCTTGTTCCTCTGGCGTTAAAGCTTGTCCTAAGTCTTGTTTTACCTGAGCGATCTCCAACAAACTATACGTGGAGCTGTGCTCCTGTAGCAAGTCCCCTTCTTCTGGTGTTAGCTCTTGTCCTAAATCTTGCTTCAACTGAATCATTTCAAGTTGTTGTTCCAAAGAAAGCTCTGTTTCTTGTGTAGCTTCTTCTTGATCCTGTTCAGCTTTTAACCAATCAGGAACCATTTCCTTACGGATAATACGTTTTGGTGTAGCCAATGTTGTTTCCTTGCTTTCGTTATGTATAACTTCTTGTTGGTTTGCGTATACTGATGAATAATCCTGGTCTTCAGGCTTTGTTAAATCATAGAATTGATTTTTCGCAATCTGATAGATTAATCGACACATATCCTCAAGGGATAAAGGATTGCCTTGCTGATTGGCTTCATGGACATATTTATCTAATCCTACAATGGTTGAATACGCAATCTCATGTACTTGCTCTTTTTTAATTTCAATCTTCGTATCTCGTTTTACGGCTTTTGCAGCATTTTGAATACGAGCATAGAAGTCTTGTAGTTTATGCCCATACTTACCTGCATAGACTTGATTGACTTTCTTTGGAACACCTTTGATATAGCTGAATGACTGTGAAACAGATATTAAATGATTATTTATATGATTTACAGGTAAATCAAGGTTAATAAAGGCATCAGATGATTTATCGGCCTCTAAGCTTGCTGTACCAACGTTTTCAGCACTTTCTGGATGCGTCACAGGACGTGTCACAGGAGTGGTCATTTCTTCTTGTTGAAGCGTTTGTATCCCTGT
>Ga0102589_1002223_pt1 | contig 23217 bp, 15 predicted proteins | sample AraplaMF_Col_mLB_FD_76858 | JGI IMG/M metagenome (GOLD analysis project Ga0102589, IMG submission 76858) | Arabidopsis root microbial communities from the University of North Carolina, USA - plate scrape MF_Col_mLB | ecosystem: Host-associated > Plants > Roots > Endosphere | place: USA... | reverse complement strand
TTCGTCGGCAATGAACAGTCCGCCCGCCCGCTTGATCGCGCCGACCGCGCCCTTCAGGAAGCCCGCCGGCCCGGGAAGGATGCCGTCGCTGGTGAACAGCGAATCGACAATCAGCGCGGCCGGCTTGATGCCATGGCGCCGCAGGTCGGCGATGGCCGCCTCGACGTCGCGGGTGAAGCGTTCGGACAGGTCGGCGCCCCCGGCGTGGTACAGGCGCGGCGCCGGCACCAGGCGCACGTGCGCACCGAGATCGACGCTCACGCCCAGCGAGGGTGAGAACTTCGACACGGCGTCCGTGATGCCGTGGTAGGCGGTGTCGGTCACGATCATGCCGGTGCCGCCGGTGCGCACCTTGGCGATGCGATAGGCGAGGTCGTTGGCCTCGCTGCCGGTGCAGGTCAGCATCAGGTGGGCCAGGTCGGTCCCGGGCACGCTCGCAAGCAGGCGTTCGGCCAGTTCGAGGATCGTGTCGTGCAGGTAGCGCGTGTTGGTCGCCAGCGTCTGCACCTGCCGGCAGATCGCCTCGGTCACCGCCGGGTGGCAATGCCCGAGCGAGGTGACGTTGTTGTAGGCGTCGAGGTAGCGGCGCCCCTCGGGGTCGATCAGCCAGGCGCCTTCGCCTCGCACGATGTGCAGCGGCCGTTCATACATCAGGCGGTAGGCCGGGCCGAGCAGGGCGTCTCGGCGCGCGATCATCTGCGCGGTGGCCGGGCCCACGTCGGCGCGGCCGGGGATATAGGCATTGACCATGTTGAGGTCGGTGGTGCTTTTCATGGAGTGGCTCCTGTGGGTACGTGTATGCCGGCCAGCAGCCGGTCGCGTGCGGTGTCGCGGGAAAGATCGGCCATCCGGGACAAGCCTTCCCAGGCCGCGGGGTTGTGCCGCATGATGTAGGCGCGGTTCTCGGGATAGCGCGCGGCGCGCCATTCCGAAATCAGCGCCGTGATGAGGTGACGTGTGGCCAGGAGATCGGCAACGACCTCCTGTTCGGCGCCGGTCAGCGGCAACACCGCGTGATAGGCGGCCACGAACTGGGCCGGTCCCTCGAAAGGATCGGAGCAGCCGGCCATGTGGAAGGCGGCGGCTGTCGCCACCTCGCCGACCAGCGGCGCATGCACCATGTCGCCGAAGTCGATGATGCCCACGATGCGCGCCGGGTCGTCGGGGGCGACCAGCACGTTATAGAGGTGGTAGTCGTTGTGGATCACCTGGGACCGAAGCGATGACAGGCGCGGCAGCACGTGCGTCGTGAAGCGCGTCATGAAGGCCTGGGCCAGCGCGCGGCGCCTGGCGTCCACGAGGCTGCCCAGCTGTTCGGTCAGCCGGTGCGCCGTGGCGACGTTCCACAGCAGGTCATGCGCCGCGCCCGGATGCGCGAAGCCGTGCAGCGCGCGGTTCAGGCCGGCGAGCCCGGCCCCCATGGCGCGCCGCTGTGAGGCGGTGCGTTCGGTCTCGCGGATCTGGATGCCGTCGAGGTAGCTCAGCATGCGCACGCGTGTCTGAACACCCTCGGTGAGCTTGATGGTGTCATGCGTGTGCCCTTGCAGTGTCCGCACGACGCGGGGCACCGGCTGCTCCGGTGCGGCGCGGGCAATGTGCTCGAGCGCCGCGATCTGGAAGTCGACCACCGCGGGCGGCTCGGAGGGGTTGCTGATCTTGAAGACGTAGCGGCGGCCGTCCGACGCCTCCACCAGGCAGTTCTGGTCGCGCTCGCCCGCCAGCGGCTGGGCGCGGCCCTCGATGCCGTAGAGGTGGCGGACCAGCGCCTCCACCGCCGCGGGGGCGAGGTCGGGCGCGGTGGTGCTCAACTGGGTCATAGGCCGAGCAGACCGGGAAGCTGGCGGACGTCGGTCAGCCTGCTGACGCCGAAGTTTTCAGATGTCGGCTCGTGGCCGCGATCAATAAAGGCCTTGGCCATGAAGCCCAGGTCTGACGCGGTCATCAGGTCGTAGCGAAAGCTCGACGAGACATGCATCATCTGGTCGGGCGAGCAGCCGAGCTGGTCGAACATGTATTCAAAGGTCTGGAAGCGCGGCTTGTAGGCGCGCGCTTCCTCGGCGGTGTAGACCGCATGGAACTTCGCCTTGAGGTGGGCAACGCTGGCCGGGATCAGGTCGACCATCGAATTCGACAGGATCACCAGGGGAACGTGCGGCGCGATCGCCTCCAGCACCTCGACAACATTGGGATGCGGTTGCCAGCTCGGAATCGCGTCGTACAGCGCCACGGCGTCCGACGCTTGGTAGTCGACGCCGTGCGCCTTGCACGCGCGCTGGATGGAATTTTCCACCACGTTGAAGAAGGGCTTCCACTCGCCCAGGACTTCGTCGAGGCGATAGGCCCGAAAGCTGTCCAGGAAGGCAGGCATCCGGCCGGCCGGCACGCGGTCCTTGAACAGGCGCTTGGCGGTGGGGCCCATCTCGAAGTTGATGAGCGTGCCGTAACAGTCGAAGCTGATGAATTTGGGTTTGAATGTCATAGAAGATCCACGCTGTTGAGGTGGATACAAGTCTATGAATTCGCCGCCTTTTGAAATGCCGCATTCACAGGCGGCGCAAGTGGAATCCGTTTCAATCCGGGCGCTTGCCAGAACTTTGCATGGCCCTGGTTGTCAGCCGCCGCGTCGGCGGCGCGCCCTTTAGAAATCCGCCACTTTGCCCCAGGCCGACGCGTTGAACCGGGCCGGGTCGAAAGGCTTGGGATCGAAGATCGGTGTGGCCCCGGACACGATGTCGGCGATCAGGTGGCCCGCGCCGGGGCCTATGCCGAAACCGTGCCCCGAAAAACCCGCGGCCAGGATCAGCCCGGGCACCTGCGGCAGTTCGCCGATACCGGGCACGCCATCGGGCGTGCTGTCGATATAGCCGGCCCAGGTGTTGGCGATGCGGGCTTCGCGCAGCGCGGGCAAGAGCTTGATGGCACGGCGGTGGGTTTCGCGCACGCCGGCAGGGTCGGGCGTGGGATTGAGGATGCGCGCCCGCTCCATGGGCGTGGGGGCGTCCAGCTTCCAGCGTGCGCGGGTTTCGTGGCCCCAGCGCATGCCTTCCAGGCCGCCGGGAAATACATTGCGCCAGCGCTTGGCGAACATGGGGATGAACTGCGGCGCGAAGCGCATCAGCTGCGGTGTGGGGTCGACGCGCCCACGGCCGCTGATGGCCAGGATGTAGTGGCCGTCGGGGCGCCGGGTGACGGCGACGTTGGGGCCGGCCAGCGCGGCCGGCAGTTGCTGCGCCACCGGCGACAGGCGCAGGATCGACTGGCGTATCGTGGCCAGCGGAAACCGCACGTCGAGCTGGTTGCAGAAGGACGATGCCCACGCACCACCCGCGAGCACCGCGCTGCGGGTCTTGATGGTCCCGGCTTCGGTGACGACGCCGCTGAGCCGGCCGCCCTCCATCTCGATGCCGCGCGCGGCGCAGTTCTGGTGGACCGTGCCGCCGAGTTTCATGAGCGCGGCCGCAACAGCCGGCGCCGCCTTGGCCGGGTCGGCCGTGCCGTCGCTGGGCGAGAAGACGCCGCCCTTCCACGCGCGGCCGGTGGCTTGCCCGCGTTCGGAGGCCTCACGGCCGCTGAGCATGTGGGTGGTCACACCGGCGGTGATCGCGAATTCGCGCCACTTGGCCCAGCCCGCAATCTGGGCCTCGTCGTCGCTGAGGTAGAGCAGGCCGCAGCGCTTGAAACCCGTGTCTTCGCCGCTGTCGGCGGCAAACTGGTCCCAGAGCTCCAGGCTGCGGGTGGCCATGGGCAGCTCGCGCGCGTCGCGGTTCTGCTGGCGGCACCAGCCCCAGTTGCGGCTCGATTGCTCGGCGCCGATGTGGCCTTTTTCGACCAGGGCGACCGACATGCCGCGCCGGGCCAGGTAGTAGGCGGTAAAGACGCCGATGATGCCGCCGCCGATCACGACGACGTCGGCGCTGGCCGGCAGGGTGGGCGAAGTCTCCAGGAGGCGCAGGGGTTGCGGCATGGTCGGTGGCATTGTCGTTGGCGCGCCGTGGGCGCGGTGCATGGTCAGCGGCAGGTTCATGCTGCCATGGTAGGGGCTGGAGGGCAGCCGGTACTGCCGGATTGCGGCCCTCCCGCAATGGACAATGCTGTTCTCGGCGGATGCCAAGGAGAATCTGCTTTGGAGCCATCGCCCACCATGCCACCTCCCGTGCAAAGCCCGGCCCCCGGTGGCCTGGCCGGCTACCTATGCTGCGCGCCGCCCTGAATACCGGGGTTTCTGTGCCGCGGCCGTGTGAAAACAAGACTTTGTGCAAGCCCCTCATGTTGTACTTGTCCACACAGGAATGGAGAAACATCACCGTGAAAACACTGCTGCTCAAGAAAGAGGAAGTCCGCGGATTGATCCGCATGAAGGAAGTCATCGCTACGGTGGAGGAGGCCTACCAGGCCTTCAACAGCGGCCAGGTGATACAGCCCCCCTATATTGGCATCGACCTGCCGTCCCACCGCGGGGAGATTGACTTCAAGCTGGGCTACAACCAGGGCAACGAAATGATCTCCATGAAGGCGTCCTCGGGCGGGTTTACCGGCAACCCGGAACAGTACGGGGTTCCCAACGGCATGGGGACCGTGCTGCTGTTCGACGGCATGAGCGGTGCCCTGGTCTGCGTGATGGACGGAAGCCTGCTCACGGGCCTGAGGACCGGCGCGTGTGGCGCCGTCTCGGTCAAGGCGCTCGCAAGAAAGAACGCGAGCAAGATCACCTCCATCGGCACCGGCAACCAGGCCAGGATGCAGATACGCGCCATCAGGGAGGTGATGAAGATCGAAGAAATCCATGCCTGGGACCACCATCCCGAGACGCTGGCCAGGTACAAGGCGGACATGGAGAGCGAGTTCGGCATTCCGGTGCTCACGGCCAATTCCAAGCAAGAGGCCGTAGCCAACGCCGACATCCTGATCACCACCACCCGCGGGAAAGGCTCCTTGGTTGAAGCCCGGTGGATCAAGCCCGGCACGCACATCGTCGCGATCGGCACGGATGCGCCAGGCAAGCAGGAACTGGATCCGCAGATTTTCCGGGGAGCGAAAGTCGTCGTCGACTCCATCGCGCAATGCGTCGAAAAAGGCGAAATACAGCACCCCATCAACGCGAAGATCATGGCCCGGGGCGACATCCACGCGGAAATCGGCGAGATCCTGCTGGGCAGGAAGCCTGGGCGGGAGAACGACGAGGAAGTCACCCTCTTCGACGCCACCGGCATGGCCATCCAGGACAACACCACGGCGGCGAAGATTTACCGCAACGCCATCGAGAACAAGGTCGGCGCCTTTTTCGATTTCCTCGAATAAGGTTCAACCGGAGCAAAAAAAGCCGCCACGCGGCTTTTTTTTGCTCCGAGTGTTTGCTCGAACTGCGCCTATTCAGCGTCTTTGTAGACCTCGGCCAGGTCGCACAGGTCCCAGTTCCCGCCGGTCAATACCGTGCAGACCTTCTCATCCGGCCTGAGCTTGACAAGGCCGGCCAGCAAGGCCCCGACGCCGATGGAAGCTGCGGGCTCGGCGATCAGCTTGGCATCCCTGGCCAGCGCGCGCATGCCGGCGACGATGTGCTCGTCTTCCACAAGGACGATCTCGTCCACGTACTTTTCGATGATGGGAAACGGGTTCTGGCCCGGCACGCTGATTCGCAAGCCATCCGCAATGGTGTTTTTCAGCGGAAGCGAGGTGCGCTCCTTGTTGATCCGGCTCTGGAAGTACTTGGGCGTCAAGGCGGGTTCCGCGCCTATGACCCGCACCGACGGCTTGGTTTCCTTGATGGCGGTGGCGATTCCCGAAATCAGGCCGCCGCCGCCCAGGGGAACGATGACCGTATCCACGTCCTCCAGGTCCTCCAGGATCTCGCAGCCTATGGTTCCCTGGCCGGCCATGACCAGCGGGTCTTCGAAGCCGTGGACCGCCGTGTACCGGTTCTCTTCGGCGATCTCGCACACCCTTTTCCAGCGGGTGGCCGTGTCGCCGTCGAAAAGAATGACTTCCGCCCCCAGGGCCCGGGTGTTCTCGATCTTGATCCTGGGCGTGGTCACCGGAACGACAATGATCGCCTTGACGCCCAGCATCCTGGCGGCATAGGCGATGCCCTGGGCATGGTTGCCCGAAGAAGTCGCAATGAGGCCGCCCGCGATCTCTTCTCTCGGGAGCGACAGCGCCTTGTTCAGGGCGCCCCGGATCTTGAAGGCCCCCGTGATTTGCAGGGTTTCCGGCTTGAGGTAGAGCTGGCAGCCAAGAGCCCTCTCGATTTTGTCCGCACGCAACAAGGGCGTACGGCGGATGTGCGGCTTCAGCCGTTCCTGGGCTTGCCGGATGTCCTGGAGGGTCGGGTAGTTGCGCATCTTGCTTTTTACTTTTCCAATGTTGTTTCAGCCCAGCGCACCCTGCCAGCCGAGGATGGCCTTGGTCTCCAGGTATTCCTGCAGGCCCTCCAGCCCGTACTCGCGGCCGTTGCCCGAATGTTTGTAGCCGCCGAAGGGGGCATGCGGGTTCCAGGCCGGGTAGTTGATGTGGACCTGCCCGGAACGGATGCGTGCCGCGACCGCGCGTGCCGCGAACAGGTCCCCGCCCTGCACATGCGCCCCCAGGCCGTAGACCGTGCCGTTGGCGATCTCCACGGCCTCATCCACGCTGTCATAGGGAATGATGGCCAGCACCGGCCCGAAGATCTCTTCCTGCGCGATGCGCATCTGCGGACCCACATTGGAAAAGATGGTGGGGCGCGCATAGAAGCCGCGCTCCAGGCCCTGCGGCCGGCCGGGGCCGCCGAAAATGAGCCGCGCGCCCTCGGTGATGCCGGCATCTATCATTTCCTGCACGCGATTGAACTGCGCGCGGTTGGCCACGGGGCCGTGCGTGGTCTGCGGCGAGCGCGGGTCGCCCACAACGAGTGCGGCTGCTGCTTCGCAGGCGATCCGCTCGACTTCCGCGAGGCGTTCGCGCGGCACGATCATGCGCGTCGGGGCGCTGCAGGACTGGCCGACATTGCGAAGGCCCGCGGCCACGCCCGCCGGCACGGCGCGTGCGAGATCCGCATCGGGCAGGATGAGGTTGGGTGATTTGCCGCCCAGCTCCTGGGCCACGCGCTTGACGGTGGGCGCTGCAGCCTGCGCCACCAGGACACCGGCCCGGTTCGAGCCGGTGATCGAGATCATGTCCACGTCGGGGTGTGCCGCCAGGGCGGCGCCGACTTCCGGCCCGCTGCCGTTCACCAGGTTGAACACACCCGGAGGGATGCCGGCGTCGCGCAGAACCTGGGTGAAGAGCAGGGCGCTCAGGGGCGACAGCTCGCTGGGCTTGAGCACGATGGTGCAGCCCGCCGCCAGCGCCGGACCGACCTTGGCGGTGATCTGGTAGAGCGGCCAGTTCCAGGGCGTGATCAGCGCGCAGACGCCGATGGCCTCGCGCATCAGGGCCATGCCCTCGCGGTGGATGACAAAAGGGTAGCTGCCCGCGTTGTCACGGGCCACGCGGATATGCTCTGCCGCCATGGGAACCTGCGCGCTGCGCGCCGTGCTGATCGCAGCGCCCATCTCCAGCGAGATCGCCTGGGCAAACAGCTCCGCCCGCTCAAGAATCAGGCTGTGCACGCGGCCAAGAAGCGCAGCCCGGCTTTGCGGCGAACTGACGGACCAGGTTTTGAAGGCGGATCGCGCCGCGATCACCGCCTCGTCCACATCCTGCGCATTGCCCAGGGCGATCTCCGCGATGGCGTCCTCCGTCGATGGGTCGATGACGCTGGTTCGGTCGTGCCCCATGGGCAGCACCCATTCACCGCCTATGTAAAGGCGGTCTAGCAGGCCGCTGCTTGTGAGTTGTTCTACGAGGCGCGTTGCATCGCCATTTCCCATGATTGCCCTCTCAAAAAGAATCGAAGTCATGGTACGCCCCTGCCCCGGAATTGATCTGCCGTTTAGGCGCGGGCATTCGGCATGAACAGTGCACAAGTGGCGCACAACCGCAGCATCTGCGGCGGCTCTTCAATAGCATTCACTGCATGGTTGCGGCTACCGGCATCTCGAGCTCGTCATTGATAGGGATGTCTAGTTTTCCGCAGGGCAAGTGCAGCAACATCGTTTTTTGTGGCGAGTATCCTTAACTTGGCACATATCGAATCCGCGATTCAAGAAAATCAATTGACGCGACTGAGGCGTGCGACGCCGGTTTTTCGACCGATTGTGCGTGACTGGTGCAAGGAGTGTGTTGCTCCGCAATGACCCCGAAATGAGTGTCAGCGCAACGATGAACGATCGGTTTTACACGTTCGGCTGCAGCGACGCGGGCCTCCAGCTCGCGCCCAACGTTGGCGATGTGGTGGCGGGCAGCACGTTAAACGTCGAGGCGTTCACTGGCGGTGTTTTGCGAAGTCGGGGAGCAAGCGCACATCGGCAGCTACGAACTGACGTAGCAGTCCCGATTCGGAGAGTCGTACGGCCGTTGAAGCTGATGCTCAAGCTCAAGCTCAAGATGTTCGGGAAGCGAGTTTCAACTTACGAATTCAGTTGTTCAACAGATTTCATTGAATAGGGTGGCTTGATGAGGAGCGGGTCCTTTCAAACTGAAATTTTCGTTCGCAAAATCTTTAGAGTGGCATTTTCGACGAACACCTTCAGTCCATGCTGCTCCGCCCGTCGTTCAAGGAAAGAAATGATCGCGGAACGTGCGATCCTCGAATTACAAGTGCTGAAATAGCTTTGAAGCGTCAAATAGTAGTCGACGCTCTGGCGCTCAAGAAAAGTTTGGAGAATATGACCAACTGGAAGATCGCCGCCTTTCTTTACGATATCGAATACCAAAGCCTCCTCCAATTCGATGTCTTGCTTATTAAGTGTGTAAAGGGCGGTTGCGAACCAGGTCCAGTCTTCGTGTTCGATGGTTGAGTGGCTAGCTAAGTATGCTTCAATCGCCGCGCGGAGCTCTTCGATGTGTGTCTTAAGACCAAGCTCTGCTAGATTCATGACTAGTTGTCGAGACTGTGCCGTATCAACAGGTTCGCTAGATAATGTTTGCTCCATCCATCTAGCCAGTTCATTTGTCCAGGCTGGCGGCGTCTTCCGCCATCGAAATGGGCCACGAAATTGTAGAGAACGCGGAGTGCCTTGCATTTTGCGCGTACTAGAGTCGGTGAGAATCTTCATCAGGTCGAGTTTGACGTTTAGCGAAAACTCTCGCGTCATGATCAAAGCGAGAGGTGCTTCGACTGTTTCCTCTGGCAGGCATGGAATATTCGAGGCCCAAGAGTAAATAGATGATGAGTCCATCAGGTGTACCTGTTCGAGCAGAAGAGCGAGATGGTCTTTCGATCCAAGTATGGCTAGCATCAATAGAAATTGAAAGCGAATAGAGGCCGCCACTAGCGGATCGACTGCTAGATCTCTAACAAGATTCATCAAAGATTCACTTGGCAAATCGTCTTGTTCTAAGCAGGCCCAGAATCGTGCGTTTGAAGCCTCGGTAGCGTCGCGGACCAATTTCCGCAAATGGCCTTGCCACCATGGCGTAGACATGTATGCCTGCTTAAACGAATCCCAGTAAGTTAGTGCTTTAGGCCGATTTAGGACTTCTTCAATCAGCATTTCATCAGGTAGCTCAGAAGGTGCATGAGCAAGTTGCGCGGCCAGACGAACCACCGCCGGGACGCTAGCATCATCGGCAATACTCTTCCATTCATAGGACGCATTTCTCAACGCGTAAAGTGCGTGCGCGATAACTCCTGCTTGAGAATCCGAAGTGGCTACCCGAGCGCGGTTTGCAAGAAGGGCTATGGCTTCTTCGCTGACAAGCACTAAAAGCGACGACCACTCAGGTGCCCATAAATCTCTCATATCATCTTCTTCCAAGATTTGTGCCAAGCAAGCGAGCGAGATAGCGCTATCACCGGCTGACCGTAGGATCATTGGACGTTGAAAGGTGCCATCTTCTCCTTTACATAGCTTCTCCTTTAGTGTTGGCCGTAATGGTCTGCAAAACCCGTCTGCAATCATTTGACCAATGGCGCTTGAGGTGGCATGTGCGGTACGCCCCCATGCGTCGGTCAGCTTGTCTCCAATCAAATTTCGGAAGTCTTGTCGCACGCGAGCACCATTCAAAATGCACCGTGCGGCAAACCTGAGTCGCGTGACGAACAGATCGTCCTTTGGTTGTAGAAATGGTTCCAGCACACTGTCCGCTGAGGGCAGCTGTTCGATAGCAAACTGGATGGATTGAGCCCAGGGGCGCTGGTGAATGCTGTCAGTCCAGTAAAGTGTCTGGAGTTCGCCGCGTTGCGCAATTTCGCAGCCAGCCAAATATTCTTGGACGGACGGAATTGCGAACGCAACTTGCGTGCCGATTCTCTGAAGAATGCCCCGCTGAACAAGTTCTGCCAAAGCCGACTCAGCCTGTATTTCTGATAGCTGCTCAATGAGCACCTTTTGCGCGCTCCATTCAGGCAATGTTTTTTTATCATGTTCTAGCGAGTACAGTGCTATCGCTGATGCGCTTTTGCGTAAGGCGATCTTTCCGATCGGAGTGGCTGTACCTTTATGGCGTTCCTGCGACAAGGCTTGCTGAAGATAGCGTTCAAGCAGGGTTGTCCTGCTAGTGGGTACCGCGCCCTCTTTTGGCAAGGTCGCCGCGAAAAGAGCCAAGAACAGCGGTACCCTGCAAAGAGTCTCCATCTCCCGATACGCAAAAACATGTTGAATGACCCTTCGCCTTTCAGATTCATCACGATCTCGTAAGTAGCGCTTAAGCATCTCGGAAATTTGCTCATCTTTAAGCGGAGGGATGCGAAAACGCTTGAACTGTGTTGGCAACGTAGCTACTGCCGCATCGCGGGTAGCCACTAGAAGCGGAACATCCGGAAATCGAGCTGACGTCCGGGAAATTTTCTCCAGCGCGACGGCTCTTGATGACTCGTCAAGTTCGTCAAGACCGTCAATCAAAACCACAGCACGGCCTTGCTCGCATAAGGCGAGCCAGTCCACCCTCACGTCATAACTGGCGTTGTGGGCGCCAAGGAGATACTCTGTAACAGAGGCCGCCCCCGTCAAGGCGGCGGCGTGAAAGATCGCGGGAACTCGAGAGGTCTCTCGGGTGATCCGCCGAGTTATTGCCCGGAGCAAAGTTGACTTTCCATAACCGGCACCGCTCTCAAGCACTACATGATGAAAATCCGCTGAAGGAAATGTCCGAATCGCGTCGCTAGTAAGAGGTTGATCGATTACTCCAACTTCGTCGTCAAAATCGGTGCGATCGCGTGTATCTGCCTCAACGATTGGAGGCCACACCAACAATTCCTCTTCCAAGGATGAGATCGAAGTTCCCGGGATGCCAATATGCTTACACTGTTCAAGAATGGTCCGTCGATATCTCTCCAGGCCGTCCGCAATGCTTCCGAATACTTGAACATTGAAGTTATGGAGAAGCCGATCTGCTAACTCCGCAGCTCGAAATGTGGCGCGATGTCGCGCTGCGCCACCGCATAGATCACGAAAGTGGCTGAATAATGCGGCTGAAGAGGTTGATGACGATGGAGTAGCGCGTTCTGCGATTGATTCCGCTTCTTGGAGCGAAACTGCACGGATGGTCGTCCGTTTGGCCAATTCGTAAAGAGTTTCTAGGGTAGTTCCTGCGGCTGCAGAAATGGACTCCAAAATCTTGCGGTGGTCGCTGCTGAGTGCGGCTACCCATTCTTGCGAAGTGTCTTTACCTCGAGTCCGCTCAAGAAGTTCACGCGTATGCTTTAGCGCTGGGGTGAGATCCGCAACAACCAAGTGAATCTCATCCCCATGATTCATTCCTTCGCGCACTTGGTTTGCCGCGGCGGCCCAAAACTTTTCCCAGGGCTCGCCATTGGTTTTCAGTGCCTCTTTTGCTTGAATGAAGATCCGGTGGCCATCGGCATAGGTAACGACAGTGTCGTCCACATACTCTGGGGCTTCAACTCTCACCGCAACCACTCGCAAGGTGGCTGATGATGGCGAGAAATCAAGAAGCGCTCCCATGTAGCCAGCAGCTATGGTGTTTTGATAGTAAATCCCCGATTGTGTCGTCGGTCCACCAGTTTCGGCCATTTTTACCCCCCCCTTTTTCTTACTATTGAGTCGGATACCTTGTCGCGATTCTGAATGCTTTTGTCGCTGGTGTCAGCGGCTGCAAGTCGATAGGTGTGTTGCAGTTCATTGGAAACGGTGCTAGCTGCACAGGGCCAGCAAATATCCACTCCATCCATCTTGTGCGGTGACCGGTCCCTCACCGCAGCCCGAGCCCAAACGTCGCCAACGGGTCCGGCTGGCGCTTTTCCGGCTACCGATGCCCATCAGTCCAATGGTCCGACCGTGGGGATCCGGGGGAACACGGGCGGGTCTGGCCGCTTACTGGCTTCCGGGGAGACGCCGCACACCATGCCGCCGGCCATCCACAAAACCGCAGTTTTAACCACGCACCCCCGTACGATCAAGGCATATCCCCGGCCGCGCGGTGCTCCAATGCCTTTACCCCACCACGAGAAACCAGGAGAACACCATGGCAGATAAGAAGCAGCTGGACGGCCTGATCGGCCCTGAAGAGAGCACGCGCATTCTTGGTGCGTTGCAACGCGGCGCCAACCGGCGCGATGTACTGGCCATGCTGGCGGCCGGCGGCATGCAGGCCACCCTGGCCGGCGGTATTGCCGGGATCGCCTCGAGCGCGCAGGCGCAAACGCCAACGCCGCGCAAGGGCGGGCGCATCAAGGTGGCGGGCGCGGTTTCTTCCGTGAGCGACACGCTGGACCCGGCCAAGCAGGCCAACCAGGCCGACTACGCCCGCGGTTTCACCTTCTACAACGGGCTGACCTGGCTGGACAGCAGCCTCGCGCCCCAGCCCTCGTTGGCCGAGGAGTTCACCACCAAGGACGCCAAGACCTGGGTCTTCAAGCTGCGCAAGGGCGTCACCTTCCACGACGGCAAGCCGCTGGCGCCGGCCGACGTGGTGTTCTCGCTGATGCGGCACAAAAACCCGGCCACCGGTTCCAAGGCCAAGGTGCTGGCCGACCAGATCGAGGACGTGGCGGCCACCGGGCCCAATGAAGTCACCGTGCGCCTGGTGGCGCCCAATGCCGACCTGCCGGCCATCCTGGCCACCTACCACTTCCACATCGTCAAGGACGGCACCACCGACTTCAACGCCGGCATAGGCACCGGCCCTTACAAGGTCAAGGAGTTCAAGCCCGGCGTGCGCTCTATCGGCGTGCGCAATGAGAACTACTGGAAGCCCGGCCGCCCCTACCTGGACGAGATTGAGTACGTGGGCATCGCCGACGAGTCGGCGCGCGTCAACGCGCTGCTGGCCGGCGAGCTGGACCTGATAGGCACGGTCAACCCGCGCTCCATCGACCGCATCAACGGCAGCGGCAAGGCCGCCATCTTCGAGACCAAGGGGGTGTCGTACACCGACCTGATCATGCGGCGCGACAGCGGCCCGGGCGCCAACCCGGACTTCGTGATGGCCATGAAGCTGCTGTTCAACCGCGAGCAGATGCTCAAGTCCATCCAGCTGGGCCGCGGCGTGGTGGCCAACGACCAGCCCATCGCGCCGGGCAACCGCTTCTTCGCCAAGGGCCTGCCGCAGCGCCCCTACGACCCTGAGAAAGCCAAGTGGCACCTCAAGAAGGCCAACCTGGGCAGCGCCGCCATCCCGATGGTGGCCTCGCCTGCCGCCACCAGTTCGGTGGAGATGGCCCTGGTGCTGCAGCATGCCGCGCGCGGGGCCGGCCTGAACCTGGATGTGCGCAACATGCCGGCCGACGGGTTCTGGTCGCAGCACTGGATGAAGCACCCGGTGGGCTTCGGCAACGTCAACACACGCCCCACGGCCGACCTGGCCCTGACGCTGTTCTTCAAGTCCGATGCGCCTTGGAACGAAGCGGGCTGGAAGAGCGAGAAGTTCGACCAGTTGCTGGTGGGCGCGCGCGCCGAAACCGACACGGCCAAGCGGGCGCAGATGTACGCCGACATGCAGACCCTGGTCAACCAGGACGGAGGCATCGGCATCCCGATGTTCCTCTCCAGCCTGGACGGCCACAACAAGAAGCTCAAGGGCTTGCAGACCAACCCGCTGGGCGGGATGATGGGCTACGGCTTCGCTGAACACGTATGGCTTGAGGCATGAACCTCACTATTTTGAAACTGGTTGCCGGCCGGATCGTCTCCGGCCTGGCTTCGCTGCTGGCGGTGTCGGTGGTGGTGTTTGCCATCACCGCCGTGCTGCCCGGCGACGCGGCCGAGGAGAAGCTGGGGCAGGACGCCACGCCCGAGGCGGTGGCGGCGCTGCGCAAGGAGATGGGCCTGGACCGCAGCGCGGTGCTGCGCTACTTCGACTGGCTGGGCGGCATGGCCAGGGGCGATGCGGGCAAGTCGGTGGTCACCGGCATGCCGGTGGGTGACGCCGTCGCCAGCCGCCTGCCTGCTTCGCTGCTGTTGGCCGCGGTGACCACGGCGTTTTCCGTGCCGCTGGCCCTGGGCCTGGGCATCCTGTGCGCCTTGCGGCGCGGCTCGGCTTTCGACCGTTTCACCAGCATGGCGACGGTGGCCGTCGTGTCGGTGCCGGAATTCCTGGTGGCCACGCTGGCCGTGCTGGTGTTCGCGGTGCAACTGAAATGGCTGCCCGCGCTCTCCTACGATGTCAACATTTCCTCGCCGGGCGAGATGCTGCGCTCCTTCGCTTTGCCGGTGCTGAGCCTGGGCAGCGTGATCGTGGCGCAGATGCTGCGCATGACGCGCGCGGCCGTCATCGACCAACTGGCGGCGGCCTATATCGAGATGGTGCGGCTCAAAGGCGCGAGCGCCGCGCGCACCGTGCTGTTTCACGCGCTGCCCAATGCCATCGGCCCCATCGCCAACGCGGTGGCGCTGAGCCTGTCCTACCTGCTGGGTGGTGTGATCATCATCGAGGTGATCTTCAATTACCCGGGCATCGCCAAGCTCATGGTGGACGCCGTCTCCCAGCGAGACATGCCGCTGGTACAGGCCTGCGCCATGATTTTCTGCGCCGCCTACCTGATCCTGGTGATGCTCGCCGACGTGTGCGGCATCGTCGCCAACCCACGCCTGAGGCACCAATGAACGTCGCCACGCTTGTACCTTCGACAGCCGCCACGAAGCGCCGCGCCTGGCTCGCGGGCTGGTCCCGCGCCGGCAAGTTCGGCCTGGCCGTGCTGGCCTTCTGGGTGGCCGTGGCGATCTACGCCTGCTTCGTGCCGGACAGCGCGCTCGGCGAAATGTCCGATGCCGGCGTGTTCCAGGGCATGAGCGCGCAGCACTGGCTGGGCACCGATTACCTGGGCCGCGACATGCTCACGCGCATCATCGTGGGCACGCCCTACACCATCGGTGTGGCCTTTGTCGCGACACTGATCGCCTGCGGCGTGGGCGCTGTGCTGGGCCTGCTGGCCGCGGTGACGGGCGGCTGGGTGGATTCGGCCCTGAGCCGGCTGCTCGACACCCTGGTCTCCATCCCGAGCAAGATGTTCGCGCTGGTGATCATCGCCGGCTTCGGCTCTTCCGTCACGCTGCTCATTGCGGTGGCCGCCATCGTCTACACGCCGGGTGCCTACCGCATCATCCGCTCGCTGGCGATCAACATCAACGCCATGGACTACGTGCTGGTGGCCCGCGCCCGCGGCGAGGGCCACGGCTACATCATGCGCCGCGAAATCCTGCCCAACATCACCGGCCCGCTGCTGGCCGACATGGGATTGCGTTTCGTCTACGCCCTGCGCCTGCTGGCAAGCCTGAGCTTCCTGGGCCTGGGCGTGCAGCCGCCCATGGCCGACTGGGGCTCGCTGGTGCGCGAGAACCTGGGCGCCTTGCCGGTGGGCGGCGTCTCGGTGCTCGCCCCGGCGTTTGCCATCGCCGTACTGACCATCGCGGTCAACCTCGTGATCGACAACTTACCGGGCCATACCGACGCCGACAGGGAGAAACACTGATGGGCGCTACTGTCCGCGTGAATGAGCTGCGCGTCGTCGCGCAGGCCGCCGGCGGCGGCGAGACGGAGATCGTCAAAGGCGTCTCTTTTGGCATAGCGCCCGGCGAGGTACTGGCGCTGATCGGCGAGTCCGGCTCCGGCAAGACCACCATAGGCCTGGCGCTCATGGGCTACGCGCGGCACGGCTGCCGCATCGCCGGAGGCAGCGTGCACATCGGGGACACCGACGTGCTGGCGCTCACCGAACCCGAACGCCGCCAGCTGCGCGGCCGGCGCGTTTCCTACATCGCGCAGAGCGCCGCCGCATCCTTCAACCCGTCGCGCACCATCATGGACCAGGTGGTGGAGACCGCGCGCATCCACTCGCTGATGCCGCGCGCCGAGGCCGAGAAAAAAGCCGTGACGCTGTTCCGCGAGCTGGCGCTGCCGCAGCCCGACACCATAGGCCAGCGCTACCCGCACCAGGTCTCGGGCGGGCAGCTGCAGCGCCTGATGGCCGCGATGGCGCTGATGAGCGATCCGGACCTGGTGATCTTCGACGAGCCCACCACGGCGCTGGACGTCACCACCCAGATCGAGGTGCTGCACGCCTTCCGCCGCGTGGTGCGCGAACGCAAGACCACGGCGGTTTATGTCACCCACGACCTGGCGGTGGTGGCCCAGATGGCCGGCCGCATCCTGGTGCTGCGCGACGGCGCCGAGCGTGAAATCGGCACCACGCAGCAGATCATCACCACGCCCAAGGACGACTACACGCGCAGCCTGATCGCCGCGGCCAATCCCAAGGCGCGCAGCGGTGAGGCGCACGCCGAGGGCGCCACGCCGCTGCTGGAGGTACGCAACCTGGTCGCCGGCTACGGCCCGCTGGACAAGCACGGCCGGCCCGCTTCGCCGGTGCTCGACGACGTGAGCCTGCGCCTGTACCGCGGCCAGGCCATCGGCGTGATCGGCGAATCGGGCTCAGGCAAGACCACGCTGGCGCGCGTGGTCGCCGGGCTGATAGGCCCCGCCGGCGGCCAGATCATGTTCGACGGCAAGCCGCTGCCGCGCCTGGTGAGCCAGCGAACGCCCGAGGAACTGCGCCGCATCCAGATCGTGTTCCAGATGGCGGACACGGCGCTCAATCCTTCGCACACCATTGCCGAGATCCTCGCGCGGCCGCTGCAGCTGTACCGCGGCCTGAAGGGCGAGGCGCTGGACAAGCGCATCGCGCAGCTGCTGGACCTTGTGCAACTGCCGCAGGCCTGCGCCCGGCGCCTGCCCGTGGGGCTGTCCGGCGGGCAGAAGCAGCGCGTCAACCTGGCGCGCGCGTTGGCCGCCGACCCCGACCTGATCCTGTGCGATGAGGTGACCTCCGCGCTTGACACGGTGGTGGGCGCCGCCATCCTGGACCTGCTGGCGCAGCTGCGCAAGGAGCTCGGGGTGTCGTACATGTTCATCAGCCACGACATGAACACCGTGCGCGCCGTGTGCGACGAGATCGTGGTGCTGTATGCCGGCCAGAAGGTGGAGTCGCTGACCCGCTCGGCTTTCGCGCATGCGCCGCGCCATCCCTACTTCAACCTGCTGGCCAATTCCGTTCCGGAGCTGCGCCAGGGATGGCTGGAAGAAGTCGGGGCGGCGCAGCGCGCGGCCCTGCCACTGGTGCGGGCGCCCGTGGACCGCGCGGGCATTTGCAGCTTCCTGGACCGATGTCCTTTGCGTGTCGCAGGTTTGTGCGACAGCAAGACACCGCCGCGGCATGAACTCGAGGGCGGTGTGGAAGTCTTCTGCCACCGCAGCGCTGATGAGTTGCTGCAGCTGCAAAAAAACCAGGCGCAGCCGCGCGAATGCACGGCCTGATCCGCAAGACCTGATCCAGGGAGCGCCACGTGCGTATGGAGGTCGCCGCCCTGGGCGGCGGCGGGAATTTTTTCATCCGAACTGAACCGATTGAACTGACATGGAAACACTGAACTGCATTGGGGGCCGCTGGCAGGCGGCCCAGGACGGCCGCCAATTCGAGGTGCGCAACCCGGCCGACGACAGCCTGATCGCCACCATCGCCGACGGCGGCGCTGCCGACGCGCGCCTGGCCGCCGACGCCGCGGCCGAGGCGCTGCATGCCTGGAAGGCGCGCCCGCCGCGCGAGCGCTGCCTCATCCTCAAGAAGTGGCAGGCGCTGATAGAGCGCGAGGTCGAGCCCCTGGCCGCGCTGATCTCGCGCGAACAGGGCAAGCCGCTGGCCGAATCTCGCGGCGAGATTGCCTATGCCGCCGGCTATGTGGAATGGTTCGCGGAAGAGGGTGTGCGTGCCCACGGTGAAGTCATCGCCGCGCCCGTCACATCCAAGCGCTACATGGTGCTGCGGGAAGCCGTTGGCGTCGTGGCCGTGGTCACGCCCTGGAATTTCCCGGCCGCGATGATCGCGCGCAAGATCGCGCCCGCGCTGGCGGCCGGCTGCACCGTGGTCGCCAAACCCGCCGAAGACACGCCGCTGACTTCGCTGGCGCTTGTGAAGCTGGCCGAGGAAGCGGGCGTTCCGCCCGGCGTGCTGAACGTCGTGGCGGCCTCGCGTGAACGCACGCCCGAAGTGGTTGGCGAATGGCTGGCCGACGGGCGGGTGCGCAAGATCAGCTTCACCGGCAGCACACCGGTGGGCAAGCTGCTGGCGCGTGAGTCCGCCACCACGCTCAAAAAGCTCTCGCTGGAGCTTGGCGGCAACGCGCCCTTCATCGTCTTCGAAGATGCCGACATCAACGCGGCCGTCGAAGGCCTGATGGCCGCGAAATTCCGCAACGGTGGGCAGACCTGCGTGAGCCCCAATCGCGTGTACGTCCACCAGGCGGTGCACGACCGGTTTGTCGACAAGCTGGCGGCCCGCGTGGGCGCGTTGCGGGTCGGCCCCGCGAGCTGGCCGCAGGCCGAGATCGGTCCCATGATCAATGCCCGCGCGCTGGACAAGATAGAGCGCCATGTGAACGACGCGGTGGCCAAGGGCGCCAAGGCGGTCGTCGGCGGGCGCCGCGTGCGCAGCGACGTTGCCACCGGGCCCAATTACTACGCGCCCACGGTGCTGATCGGTGCCACCAAAGAGATGGCTTTGTCCTGCGAGGAAACCTTCGGCCCCGTGGCACCCATCTTCCGTTTCGAAACCGAAGAGGAAGTCGTCGCACTGGCTAACGACACCCCCTTCGGCCTGGCCGGTTACTTCTATTCGAACGACGTCAAGCGCATCTGGCGCGTGGCCTCGGCGCTGGAGACCGGCATGGTCGGCATCAACGAAGGCGCCATTGCCGCGCAGGCCGCGCCCTTCGGCGGCGTCAAGGAGTCGGGCTACGGCCGCGAAGGTTCGCACTGGGGCCTGGACGAGTACCTGCATACCAAGTACCTCTGCCAGGGTGGGTTGGCATGAAAGTCCTGGTGCTCGGCGCCGGCGTGATAGGCACCACCACGGCTTATTACCTGGCCCGGGCGGGCCATGAGGTCACGGTGGTCGATCGCCAGCCCGGCCCCGCGCGGGAAACAAGTTTTGCCAATGCCGGCCAGGTGTCGCCGGGTTACGCGGCGCCCTGGGCCGCGCCCGGCGTGCCGCTCAAGGCGCTGCGCTGGATGTTCCAGAAGCATGCGCCGCTGGCCATAGGCCTGGACGGCAGCATGGACCAGCTGCGCTGGATGTGGCAGATGCTGCGCAACTGCAGCCCGCGGCGCTACGCCGTGAATAAGGAGCGCATGGTGCGGCTGGCCGAATACAGCCGCGACTGCCTGGCGCAGTTGCGTGAAGATACCGGCCTGCGCTATGAAGGCCGCGAGGGCGGCACGCTGCAGGTCTTCCGCACCCTGGCGCAGCTAGACGCCGTCGGCAAGGACGTGGCCGTGTTGCGTGCTGCCGGTGTTCCCTACGAACTGTTGGGGCCTGAGGATCTGGTGCGCGCGGAGCCGGCCATCGCCACCGGGCCGCTGGTGGGCGGCCTGCGCCTGCCTGGTGACGAGACGGGCGACTGCCACCTGTTTACCACCGGGATCGGCCACCTGGCCCAATCCATGGGTGTGCGCTTTTCCTTTGGCGAGGCCATAGACCGTGTGGAGCTCTGTGCCGGCCAGGTGGCCGGTGTGCTGCAGGGCGGTCGCCTGCTGAAAGCCGATGCTTATGTCATGGCGCTGGGCTCGTATTCCACGGCCATGCTGAGCGAGGCCTTGAAGATCCCCGTCTACCCGGTCAAGGGCTATTCCATCACCGTACCCATCGCCGACGCGGGCCGCGCGCCGGTGTCGACCGTGCTGGACGAGAGCTACAAGATTGCCATCACGCGCTTTGACCGCCGCATCCGCGTCGGCGGCATGGCGGAGCTGCGCGGCTTTGACCTGCGCCTGAACCCGCGGCGGCGCGAAACGCTGGAACTGTGCCTGAACGACCTGTTCCCCGGCGCGGGCCATGCCGAGGATGCCACCTTCTGGACCGGCCTGCGGCCCATGACCCCGGACGGCACACCGCTGGTGGGCCGCACGCCGCTGCCCAATCTCTACCTCAACACCGGCCACGGCACGCTGGGCTGGACCATGGCCTGCGGCTCCGCCCGCCTGCTGGCCGACGTCATGAGCGGCCGCGCCCCCGAGATCCGCGCCGACGACCTTTCGGTACAGCGTTATGCGCAACCGGAGTCACGGCCATGGGCCGGACCGCAGGCCGAACCTGAGCTGAGTACCTGAAGCCCGTGCTGGTTTGCACCGGCACCCCGGCTTTGCCGCTCGCCTTAGCGATGCTCTTTCAGCGCCGTATGCAGGTAGTCGTAGAACATCTTCGCCGGCGCGCGCAAGGTCGTGCCGCGCAAGGTGGCCAGGCCCAGCACACGCGACACCGCCGGCGCCACCAGCGTGACGCCGACCATTGACGGGTGCCGTTTCGGCAAGGCCAGGCGCGGCACGGCCGCAAGCCCGAGCCCCGCGTCGACCATGCCGAGCAAGGTCGCAATATGGCTCACCTCGAGCCGGTACGACGGGTTGACGCCCGCCTTGGCCAGCGCGTCGTCCAGCAACTGGCGGTTGCCGCTGGTGCGCGCGACCGCGATCAGGCGCTCGGTTTCCAGGCTCTTCCACGATAGTGTCTTGCGCCCGGCGAGCGCATGGCGGCGCGGCATGGCCACCACAAAGGGGTCGGTGTGTATCGGCTCGAAATCCACGCCGGGCACCTGGTTGCCCATAAAGCTGATGCCGAAGTCCGACTCGCCCGACACCACGCTGGCCATCACCGCGCCGGCGGCTTCGTCGATCACCCGCACGCGGATCAGCGGGTAGCGCTCCGAGAACGAACTCACGACCGAGGGCAGGAAATGGATGGCCGCGGAAGGCACGCAGGCCACCGTGACCCGGCCGGTTCGGCTGCCGGCGATGTCGGTGATGCCGAGCATCGCGGACTCGAGGTCGTCCAGCGCGGCGCGCGCGCGATCAAGAAACACCTGGCCGAGGGCCGTCAGTTCGACATCGCGCGTGGTGCGCTTGAAGAGCCTCGCGCCCAGGATGGTCTCGAGCTTGTCGATGCGCCGGCTCAAAGCCGGCGGCGAGAGGTGAATGTGGTCGGCCGCCGCGCGAAAGCTCCCGCGCTCGGCCACCGCCACAAAGGCCTCGAGTTGCTGTAAATCGAAATTGATGCGTGCCATGCACCAATACTAGCAAAAGTTGCACTTCACGGAATGTCTGTGCGCACCGATGATTCGCTCACCAGAACATCTACAGGAGACATCCATGCTGCCCAAACACCCCGTCCGGATTGCGCTGATGCTGAGCTTGCTGCCGCTGGCGGCCACGTCCTCCATGGCGGCGACCGGTCCGGCGACGTCCCAGAACTGGCCTGAAAAAGCCATCACCATCGTGGTGCCGACCTCCGCCGGCGGCGCCAACGATGCGATGGCGCGTGTCCTGGCCCAGGGACTCAGCAGCCGGCTTGGCAAACCGGTCATCGTGGACAACCGGGCCGGCGCGAATGGCGCGATTGCCAGCGAGTTCGTGGCCCGCGCCGCGCCGGACGGTTACACCTTGATGTTCGGCTACATCGCCACCCACGGCATCAACCCGGCCCTGCAAAAACTGCGCTACAACCCGGTCACCGATTTCGAATCCATCGGCATGGTGGCGGCTTCTCCGACGGTGCTGGTCGTCAACCCGGAAGTTCCGGCCAAGACCGCCAAAGAACTGGTGCAACTGATCAAGGCCAAACCCGACGGCTTCAGCTTCGCGACGGCGGGGAATGGAACCGCACCGCATATCGCGGGCGAGCTGTTCAAGCTGTCCGCCGGGTTGGACGTGATCGGAATTCCCCACAAAGGATCGGCACCTGCCGTGATGAGCACCATCTCCGGCATCACCCAATACATGTTTCCCAGCCTGTTCACCGCCTACCCGCAAATCAAGGGCGGCAAGCTCAAGGCGCTCGGCATCGCCGGCGACAAGCGATCTCCCATCTTGCCCGACGTTCCGACGCTGGCCGAGCAGGGCATTCCCAACGTCAGCATGTCGCAGTGGTACGCCATGTTCGCCCCCGCTAAAACCCCCAAAGCGGTGGTTGACCGGCTGAACCAGGAGATCAACCGTGTACTGGCCGAGAAAACCGTACAAAAACTCATTGAAGACCAGGGGGCCGAGATTGAAACCAGCACGCCCGCGCAGCTCAAAACCCTGGTGCAGAAGGAAGTCACACGCTGGAAGAGCGTGGTGTCGACCGCAAAAATCAAACTCGATTGAGTCGCGCAAGATTTTTTGAAAGGAGGGTAAGTGCATGAACCTGCAAGACTGGACAGGCCGCAGCGAAACAGTGGAGGACATCGCCACCGCCACGCCGTACGCGGCGCTGTCGGCCACACTGGACCGCCCGGACACCGCGCGGCCCGCGCCGGGCACGCCGCTGCCCTGCCTGTGGCACTGGCTGTATTTCCTGCCCATCCATGCGCAGTCGGAGATCGGGCCTGACGGCCACGCGCGGCGCGGCGGTTTCCTGCCGCCCGTGTCGCTGCCGCGCAGGATGTGGGCCGGCAGTGATTTCGAATTCCACGAAGCGCTGTGCGTCGGCGATGCGCTGGCGCGCACCTCGACCATCGTCGACGTGAAGGAAAAAAGCGGCCGCACCGGCAGCCTGGTGTTTGTGAAGGTGCGCCACGAGATTCGCCGCAACGGCGCTACCGCTGTGGCCTTGACTGAGCACCACAACATCGTTTACCGCGCGGCACCGGCGCCGGCCGACGTGGCCCCGCCGCCGCAGGCCGCGCCGACCGCATTCGATTGGGTGCGCCGCATCAC